>JGI26059J44795_1000003_pt1 | contig 33297 bp, 33 predicted proteins | sample MarorgKNORR_S2LV_2_FD_44795 | JGI IMG/M metagenome (IMG submission 44795)
CCGCATTCTGGTTCACGAAATGAGAACGGAACTGAATCTAGAAAAAATATAATTTTCAGACTAAGAAACAAAAAAAGACAACCCGACAAGATGGTAAATGGAGTTTCAGACCATCCAGATCGAGGACAAATGGGTGAATGGCTTGAATACGAAGAGGGTAATGACCCTTGGGAAAGATCCAAACAAGCTATGTGCAATATGTGGGATGAATGGGAAGGAATGCAAGAGGTTGTAAAGGAACAGAGAGCAAAAGTTAACTAAATGGTAAAATAGGTCATAAACATGAAGGTTATAACACTATTCTTTGAACACATAACCACCTGGGGATTGGTTTGGTTCGGACTAATTTTCTGGGGAAGCATATTTAATGCAATATTCCATTATTTCTTGGGTGACAATCACAGTTTAGCTTTTGCGTTAACTGCTTATTTATTAGGGCTTATTTTGGGCCTATTAGGTAAATACAAGGGTTGGTCATGGATCAATTAGCAGAAGATTCTCAAACAAACCTTTCCATTGAAGAAGAAAGGAAAGTGGCGCGTACTTTCATGGGTAGAATCGAGTGGGAAATGATAGTCGTTGGACTCGGACAATGTATTGTCTGGGTAATTACTTGGGGTCTAGTTGTAAATGATGTAATTCCACTATGGGCTGGACTACTTATCTCAACTATTTCAACAGCTTGTTCTTATCTCCCTTCTCATGCAGGGCAGCATGGCCATCTATCAGGAAAACACAAACAACTTAGCTGGCTCAATACTGTTGTTGGCCAAATATCTCTTATTCCATTAGCTCAGTCTCACCATATTCTTAAGGCTACCCACATGAAACATCATGCTCATACTAATGATCCGGAAAGAGATCCAGATTACCGCCACACACATGTTGATAACTGGTTTCAATCAGCAATACAAATTCAAAACCAAACTGGAGAGGGTGGGCTCATTGAAGTCGTAGAGAAGCTTAGTGAAGAAGATCCTAAATTTGCAAAAACTCTAGAAACAGGAAGTCTTGTAGGTCTTGTATTTTTCTTTGCGCAAATGGTTGTTGCAGTAATTTATCCTCTTGAAACTCTGTTATTGTGGTGGATACCCAGAAAACTAGCTGTGTCTTATCTTGGTATTATTTTTTCTCATGAACCTCATAAGAATTTGCCCGTTGGGCGATATAAAGATTCTCGATTTTGGTCTAATGCTATGCCTAGATATTTGAATCATTCGATGCAGATTCACGCTATGCACCACATGTACCCAAATATTTGTCATTATGATGAACCTAAGGCAATAGAAGCCCTAAAACCCTTTATGGTGGCGAGAGGTATTCCGGGCGCTGAAGAAATTCCAGAGAAAATTAAGCTAAATCCTCTAATCAGAGCTTTTTCTTAATTGGATACTTTTACAGCCCTTAATCTACTCATTCTAATTATCATTCTTTCTGCCGGTGCCGTTGATATTTATAGAAATAGAGACGACTACAAAACTTGGCAAAGCTTTGTTTGGGTTCTTCTATTGGCACTAATCCCAATAGCAGTTTTAATCTTCTATACGCCTTAAACCGAATAAATAAGCTAATTATTTACTAGGATTCACTAGGTATTTTTCTCCAGTGGCTTGCTTGGCATACACTTCAATGTTCTCAGGTTGTAAAACTTCAGCTAGCGATATTTCCTTGGTGTAGTGGCTTGCAAAAGTAGTTTTAATCTCATCAGCTACTTTTTGCTTTAGTTCTTCAAACCTTTCGGGTCCCACACGACCAATGAAAGGTGTTAAAAGCCAACCTCCTAAACTCCACGAGAATCCAAACGCTCTGTTTAGAGTAGTAGGGGACCTGTCTAGACCACCGTAAATGTAGACTTGTTTAAAGGTATTTGATCCGTATCGATTGTATTCCGTTGCAGTTTGGTTTGCTGCTATTTCCATGGCTGTAAGGATTTGTCCTGCGAGTTTTCCTCCGCCGGTTGCATCAAAGCCAATGGTTGCCCCAGTTTCAACTAACGCCTTTACTAGATCCTGCATAAAAGTTTCCTTGCTTGAATTGCATACATACTTAGCGCCTAGATCGGTAAGCATAGCTACATGCTCTTCTTTACGAACGATATTCACTAAGGGGACATCCTCGTCTAGGCATATCTTTATTAACATTTGACCTAAGTTAGAGGCAGCAGCGGTATGGACAAGAGCTGAATGGTTTTCTAATCTCATGGTTTCTACCATTCCAAGTGCAGTAAGTGGGTTAACAAAACAAGATGCACTTTCAGCCGAAGTTACGCCTTCATTCATGACGAAACAAGCCGCTGCGTTAACACAACGGTATTGTGAATACATTGAACCGCCGGCTACGCCGACTGTTTTTCCAACTAGATCTTCTAATTCATTACTACCTGCTTTAACGACCACTCCTCCGCCCTCATTACCAACTGGAAGGGATTGGTCTAATCTTGTATCTAACATCCTTAAAAGGCCTTCAGGTATATCCATGGTAACCACAGCCGCTTCACCTTCTCCGGAGACAGACATGGAGGATACATCGGCTGGGCCTATTAATAGACCTAAGTCAGAAGGGTTTATAGGCGAAGCTTCAATTCTTATTAGAACCTCATCTTCTTTAGGTTCAGGGATTTCTGTACTTTCTATGTAAAGTAATAACTTACCCTCTTTAGTTACCTCAGATCTAATTTGTTTTGAAATATTTTCACTCATTTTTTTCTCCTTTATTTTGAAATGGGAAATTCGTTGCCAGCCCAGGTACCGAATCCACCGCTCATGGAATAAACATTCTTATATCCCATTTTCTTTAGACTTTCAGCAGCTAAGGCTGACCTAAAGCCACCCTGACAGTAAAGTATTAATTCCATTTCCCTGTTTTTGGCCACAGATTCTATGTCTCTTTCGATTATCCCTTTACCTAAGTGTATCGCTGTCGGAATTCTGCCTAAATTCCATTCATTATCTTCCCTAACATCAATCAGATTTACGTTGTCTCCCTTATCCAATCTGTCCTTTATTTGGTATACATCCACCTCAGGGATATCTTTCAGAGCTTCTTCAACGAGACTTAGGAATCCTTTAGCGTGATCTTTCATAGTTCTATGACTATAAAGGTCTAAGCTTTAGTTATAAATACTTTTTTTATCTTTTACAGAGCCGATCTAATTAGCTGGGGTACGTTTGTTGTTATCGAAGACAAACCCAACTCTTTATAAACTTTTGCCTGTTCAATGTCGTCCACAGTCCATACGTGAACTTTTTTATTTGCTTCTAGGATAGGAGCGACAAAGGCATGAGAGAGCCTAGAATGATTTTCAGCTCCAACACCATCCAGTTTGAACTCCGTAAGCGTTTGCAGTACTTCTTCGTTCGAGACTTCCTTTGGACTGCTAAAAGCAATCAGCAGATTGACGTTAAGAGATTCCATGGACTGCTTTACTTCTTTAACAACTTCTTTGTTAAAAGAGATAACCGTAATGCAATTGCTGTCTATCTTGCTTTTTTGGATATCTTCAATAAGAGGGTCGATCGATTCAGTGCCCGTTTTGATTTCTATGAAAATCTTTTTATCCCTTGGTATCTCTTCTAGAACATCCTCTAAAGTAGGGATGGTTTCGCCTTTCCATTTCTCGCCTTTCCATAGCCCAACATCTAGAGACTTTAATTTTTTCAGAGTAGTTTCTTTAATGACTAGCTCTTGGCCAGCTGTTCTAAGTGTATTTTTATCGTGCATGCACACGAGCTTTTGGTCTTTAGTCAATCTGACATCAACCTCAATACCATCAGCGCTTTGCTGAAAGGCTAGACGATTCGCGGCTAAAGTATTTTCTGGTGCTTCTGAGGATGCGCCTCTGTGTCCTATGACCTCAACCATTAATCCCAGTTGAGTGCGCCTCCCGTTTGATACTCGATCACACGTGTTTCAAAGAAATTCTTCTCTTTCCTNAGGTCCATTATTTCAGACATCCAAGGGAAAGGGTTCTCCGCTTTAGGGAATTCCTCTGGTAAACCTAGTTGGACCAATCTTCTGTTGGCTATGTAGTTCAAATACTCTTCCATCATACTGGCGTTCATACCCAAAACCCCTCTAGGCATTGTGTCCCTGGCATATTCAATTTCTAACTCCATGCCTTGCAGAATCATTCCTGCTGCTTGGTCTTGCATTTCTTCATCCCATAAATGTGGATTCTCTAATTTAATTTGGTTGATCATATCTATACCAAAATTTAAATGCATGGACTCATCCCTAAGAATATATTGAAACTGTTCTGATGTGCCTGTCATCTTGTTTCTTCTCCCCATGGAGAGGATTTGAGTAAAGCCACAGTAGAAGAAAATACCTTCAAGCACACAATAAAAGGCTATCAAGTTCCTTAAAAGTTTTTTGTCTTGTTCTGCTTCCCCAGTTTCAAAGTTAGGATCGTCTAGCTCCTTAGTAAAGTCCAGAGCCCACGAAGCTTTTCTTGCTACCGAAGGTACTTCTCTATACATGTTAAAAAGTTCTGCTTCATCCATGCCCAGTGATTGAATGACATATTGATAAGCGTGAGTGTGTATAGCCTCTTCGAAGCTTTGTCGCAATAGGTACTGTCTACATTCAGGGTTTGTTATATGTTTGTATATAGAAAGGACTAAATTATTTGCTACTAAGGAATCAGCAGTTGAGAAGAAACCTAGGCTTCTCATAATTATTTTTCTCTCGTCTTCTGATAGTCCGTCTTCGTTTTTCCATAATGCGACATCAGGAGTCATGTTTATTTCCTGGCATCCAATGATTAGCACATCCGTCTAAGTATTTTTGCCACGCCCAATCGTACTTAAACGGCACCAGTTGATTTACGTCAGCTCTGCAATTGATCATGGCTTTTTGGTCTACGTCCACTCTTGATCCCATTCCTTCTAGTGCTTCTTCTCCGGTTTGTTTGTCAAAATCAGCTACTGCTTTTTTTGCTCTTTCCAATCTGTCAGAAAGGCTTCCTGTCTTGAGAGCTACCTTTGGCTGCTCAACTTGCTCTTCTTCAGGTTGTGGTGCCGGTTGTGCTTTCTTTTCTTGCGTTTCCGCTTTTACAGGCTTTACTTCTTTTTCTTCAAATTCTTCCCAACTTAACATAATTCCCCCTTTTTCTATTTATTGACAGGCCTCACAATCTGGATCCAGAACAGAGCAAGCATCCGGTGCTTCTCCGGTCGTGGGTTCCTGTGAAGCTGAAACCGCATTTAATTCACCAGTTGCTATGGTGGATTTCTCCGTTGTTGTAGCTCCTCTAGATCTTAAATAGTAGGTCGTTTTTAAACCTCTTAACCAGGCCATTCTGTACATAACATCTAATTTCTTACCATTTGGTTCATCTATATAAAGATTCAGTGACTGACTTTGATCTATCCATTTTTGTCTTCGACTCGCAGCATCAACTAACCACCTGGGCTCAACTTCAAATGCAGTGGCATAGACTGATTTAATTTGCTCTGGGACTCTGGATACTTCTTTAACGCTTCCATCGTAGTACTTAAGATCATTTACCATGACGGAATCCCATAAACCTTCTTCTTTGAGAGCATTGACCAAATGTAAATTGGCTACGGTAAATTCACCTGAAAGATTAGATTTAACGTAAAGGTTTTGATAAGTAGGTTCTATTGATTGTGAGACACCAGTTATGTTGGCTATGGTAGCTGTCGGCGCTATTGCCATAACATTGGAGTTCCTCATTCCTTGGCTTAAAACCAATTCCCTTAAAGAGTCCCAATCCAAAGAAGTGCTTTGGTCAACTTCTGCATAGCTATCTCCTCGATTTTCTTTCAAGTAGGCTACAGAATCTATCGGCAGAACCCCCTTACTCCAGAGAGAACCTTCATAAGACGAATAGGTTCCTCTTTCTTTAGCTAGATCGCTTGAAGCTTTTATTGCGTAGTAGCTCACTGCTTCCATTGACCTGTCTGCGAATTCTACTGCTTCATCTGAAGCATAAGGAACCTTCAGCATGTATAGAGAGTCATGAAAACCCATAATTCCTAAGCCAATTGGCCTATGCTTCATATTAGAATTTTCTGCAGCTCCCACGGCGTAGTAGTTGATATTAATCACATTGTCTAACATCCTGATTGCAGTGTTTATCGTCCGTTCCAGTTTCTCTTGATCCAGTTTTCCATCTTTTAAGTGGTGTGTAAGATTTACGGAACCGAGGTTGCAGACAGCTATTTCTTCTTGGCTTGTATTCAGAGTTATCTCGGTACATAGGTTAGAAGAATGCACCACTCCTGTGTGTTGTTGTGGTGATCTTAAGTTACAAGCATCTTTGAATGTCACCCATGGATGTCCTGTCTCAAAAAGCATGGAGAGCATTTTTTTCCATAGTTCGCCTGCATCTACCTTCTTAAAGAACTCAATTTCTCCACTTTGAGTTAGGCTTTCATAATGCTCGTACCTTTCCTCAAAAGCTTTTCCAAACAGGTCGTGTAAGTCAGGGGTGTCATTAGGAGAGAAGAGAGTCCAAGGCTTTCCTTCAAATACTCTTTTCATAAATAAGTCCGGCACCCAGTTAGCTGTATTCATGTCATGGGTTCTCCTCCTGTCATCACCGGTATTCTTTCTTAGCTCTAAAAATTCTTCGATGTCAACGTGCCAAGTCTCGAGATATGAGCAAACAGCGCCCTTTCTTTTTCCTCCTTGATTAACTGCCACCGCTGTGTCATTTACCACTTTAAGGAAAGGAACCACTCCTTGGGATTTACCATTGGTTCCTTTAATGTGTGAGCCTAATCCTCTCACTGGAGTCCAATCATTACCTAGTCCACCTGCCCATTTAGAAAGCATTGCGTTATCTTGTATGGCCCCATAAATACCGTGCAGGTCATCAGGTACCGTTGTTAGGTAACAGGAAGAAAGCTGCGAGTGTATTGTTCCTGAGTTGAATAGAGTAGGGGTAGAGCTCATGTAGTCGAAGGAGGACAATAGGTTGTAGAATTCTATTGCCTTTTCTTCTCTGTTTTCCTCATTTATTGATAGCCCCATAGCCACTCTCATAAAGAACACTTGTGGTAGTTCATACCTAACATTCTCTTTATGTATAAAGTATCTATCGTATAAAGTTTGTAGGCCNANGTANGTGAAGTTTCTATCTCTCTCAGGTTTNAGTGCNGCTCCCAATTTTTTAATATCCATATTNAGGAGTTCCGGGTTTACTATTTCNTTCTCTATTCCTTTTTGAATAAATGTTTCTAGTACCTCGGGGTAGAGCTTTTCCATTTCTTCTTGGGTGGCTTCTCCTTTTACCTCTAAAAAAGTAAGGGCTTCTGTTCTTAGGTTATCAAGCAGGATTCTGGCTGTAACAAAAGTATAGTTAGGTTCCTTTTCTACCAGTGTCCTGGCAGTCATAACAAGAGAGGTACGTACGTCTTCCATTGTTACACCGTCGTAGAGGTTCTTCTTTGCTTCTTCTATTATTTCTTCTGCTGAGACATCCTTAAGTCCATTACAAGCTTCCTCGACAATTGTGTTAATTCTTCGGATATCCAAAGTCGCTTCGGTAGCATCATCAAGAATTACTTTTATGCTTGGCTCTGCTTGCTGTGGTTCTTCTTCCGCCGTCTCTTCTTTTCTTACCTTTGTTCTTTCCTCTCTGTAAAGAACATAAGATCTAGCTACTGTTCTTTCTTCTGAGCGCATGAGTTCAAGTTCTACTTGGTCTTGTATTTCCTCTATGTGTAATGTTCCTCCGGAAGGCATTCTTCTGGAGAAAGTTATTGTCACCGCATTCGCAAGTTCGTTGACTTTATTATGTATTCTGGTTGAGGCCGCTGCTGCTCCTCCTTCCACCGCTAGGAATGCTTTTGTTATGGCTATTCCTATTTTTTCCTGGTCGTAAGGTACAACCGATCCATTTCTCTTAATTACTCTCATCTGCCCTGGCGTTATAGCTGCAGTCTCTTTTTCCTGTTCTGGTGTCTTTGTTTGCTCTGTAGGCTGTGTTTCTCTTAAATTTTCCATTTTTTTGACGCTCTTCGATCTTATCTTTATTTTACTAAAAATCTATATATAGTGTTGTTTTCTCCCCAGAGACACAAGATACTGTGTTTTTATACAAATTACAAGACAACAAATACTAAAAAGTTCTGTGGATTTCTTGTGGATAACAAGTTACTGAATAAGGAGTTTCCTTTATGATTATTTGTTTGAAGTTTCTTATATTAATTGATGTTAAAAAAAGTTATAGCTATAGACCAAGGAACCACTAGTTCTAGGGCTGTTCTTTTTGATGAGAAAAGCAACTTACTGGATTTTGAGCAAAAGGAATTCAAGCAATATTTTCCAAATGACGGTTGGGTTGAACATGACCCGGAAGAAATATGGAAGTCAGTATTTGATGTTACAGACAAGCTTATTAAGAAACATTCACTTAAACCTTCCGATATTGCTGGTATTGGGATAACCAATCAAAGAGAGACCACTGTGGTGTGGGATAAGAAATCTGGTAAGGCTATTTATCCAGCAATAGTCTGGCAAGATCGAAGGACTTCTGAGCTGTGCGATGGGCTAAGAAAAGAAACTGGCATTGAACAAAAAATACAGCAGAAAACTGGTTTGTTAGTTGACCCTTATTTTTCTGCAACTAAGTTGGCTTGGATTTTAGACAACGTTACAGGAGCAAGAAAAAAAGCAGAAAACGGAGAATTGGCATTTGGAACAATAGACTCTTTCTTAGTTTGGCGACTCACACAAGGGAGACAACATAAAACTGACGCCACAAACGCGTCGAGAACCATGCTGTTTAACATTGACAGTCATTGTTGGGACGATGAGTTATTAGATTTTTTAAAAATACCCAAAAAAATATTACCTGAGGTTTGTGATAGCGTTCATGACTTTGGAGACACCTCTCTGTTTGGAGGTAATCTCAAGATAGGGGGAATAGCAGGGGACCAACAATCAGCTTTAATTGGACAGTGTTGTTTTAATCCAGGAGAAGCAAAAAGTACTTATGGAACCGGTTGTTTCCTATTATTGAATACAGGAGATAAAAGGATTTCTTCAGAAAATAGGCTCTTATCTACCATAGCATATAGGCTGGACGGAAAAACTACTTACGGACTAGAGGGAAGTATTTTTGTAGCCGGCTCTGCGATTCAATGGCTTAGAGACGAACTGAATTTTTTTGAGTCGGCTGGGGACACTGAAGAGATAATTAGTCACAGGAATGTTAAATCTAAAGTTTTAGTTGTTCCTGCATTTACTGGCTTAGGAGCTCCACATTGGGATCCAGATAGTAGAGGTTCAATTTTCGGTTTAACTCGTGACACTAGCATTGCAGACTTGACTGCTGCCACTTTAGAATCAATAGCGTTTCAAACTAAAGATTTAATTGGTGCCATGGAAAATGACGGAGCTAATTTTTCAGAATTAAGAGTAGATGGTGGAATGGTAGCGAACAATTGGTTTTCTCAACAGTTAGCTAATATTTTGAATATTGATGTTTTAAGACCTAAAGTTATCGAAACAACAGCGCTGGGAGCTTCCTATTTAGCCAGCATGAAAGCGGGCTTGTGTCCTAACATAGAGTCACTAAATTCAAGTTGGGTAAGTGAGAAGACATTTTGTTCCGAGGCAAAAGAAACCAAGATTCTTCAAGAAAAGTACCAAATCTGGCTTTCTGCTGTTGAGCGAACTAAGGGTCTTTATTAATGATCCAGAAGTTTAAGAAGTAAAGCTTTTTGAGCGTGTAGTCTATTCTCAGCTTGAACCCATACTTTACTCCTGGGGTCTTCCAACATGTCCTCTGAAACCTCTCGTCCTCTGATTGCAGGTAGGCAATGAAGAAAGATAGCATCTGTCTTTGCGAGGTCCATTGCTGCAGGAGAAACTTGATATGGATTAAATTCTTTTATCCTATTTTCAGAATCTCCTTCATCCCCCATTGAGACCCAAACATCTGTTGTAATTAGGTCACTTTCTTGAACAGCAGCTTTTAAATCTTCAGTAAAAGTTACACCAGTTTCTTGCATTACTTCCGTTGAAGGCCAGTAGCTTTTTGGACAAGCAATCTCTAGATCAAACTGAAACAGCTTGGACGCTTCTATGTAGCTAAAACAAACGTTGTTGTAATCTCCCACCCAAGTCACCTTGGCGTCTCTTATTTCTCCCTTGCATTCATAAAAAGTTAGTAAGTCTGCTAATAGTTGGCAAGGATGNGATAAATTAGTCAAACCATTTATAACGGGAACAGAAGAGTGGTCAGCAAAAAGATTTAAAGTTTCNTGAGAAATTGTTCTTAAAACNACAGCGTCTGCCATNGAGCTGATTACTTTAGCTGTATCTTCTATAGGNTCTCCTCTACCTAACTGCAAGTCACTCATCGAAAGGAAACCCGCTTTTCCACCCAATTGAGTCATACCTACCTCGAAAGAGACCCTTGTCCTTGTTGAAGCTTTCTCAAATATTAGAGCCAAATACTTCCCCTTTAAGAGGTCGTTATTATCTTTATTATTTTTAAGAGACAGGGCTTCTTTTAACAGGCTTTCCGCCTCAGAAGAAGAGAAGTCGCTTAAGTTTAAAAAATGCATCATAGCTTGTAAAAAAGGGGCAGAATTCTAACGGTTATCGAGAATGCAAGCAAATGGTGTTATCCTGCGCACTTTTTTGGGATAACACTAGATGTCTGAGCATAAAATTAAGACTTTAAGCAAAATTGCTGCAACAGGTCTAGAGGCTTTATCTAATACCACTTGTGTTTTGGATGAAAAGTCTAAAGATCCGGATGGCGTTTTGGTAAGAAGTACTAAATTAAATAAAAGTAATTTAAATCAATCTTTAAAAGCTATCTCGAGAGCTGGAGTGGGAGTTAATAATATCCCTATTGATTTATGTTCTGAAAGAGGCATTGTGGTTTTTAACACTCCCGGTGCGAATGCCAATGCAGTAAAAGAACTTGTATTAGCTGCCTTAATGCTTTCTTCTCGTAATGTTTTTTCAAGTATAGATTTTGTAAATAGTTTAAAGCACATAGAGAAGATGGAGGAACTCGAACCATTTCTTGAAGAGAATAAAAAGAAATTTAAAGGAAGAGAATTATCTGGATCAACTTTAGGGGTAGTGGGTTTGGGTGACATAGGTTCCAAAGTTGCTGGAATGGGTGTTGCCTTAGACATGAAGGTAATTGGATATGACCCAGCTTTATCAGTGGAGGCTGCATGGAGGTTGCCTAGCCAAGTAGAACCTGCTGATTCGATAGAAGAGATATTTTCTAGAGGCGATTTTATAACTTTGCACATACCAGCCATCGAAAGTACTAAAGGCATTGTTAATCTTGAGCTTTTAAAAAATGCTAAGAAAGCTTCATTGTTAAACTTTGCCCGGCATGAAGTGGTGAACAATGAGTCCATATTGGAAGCTTTAGAAACAGGACTTCTAATAAATTTTATTACAGACTTCCCAACTCCTGATTTAATCAAAAGAGCTAATGATCATGGAGATGTAATTTTATTACCGCACATTGGTGCCAGTACTACACAGGCTCAAGAAAACTGTGCAATTATGGCTGTCGAGCAACTTTCTGACTTTCTCCAACATGGAAATATAAATAACTCAGTAAACTTTCCTAACGTTAATCTCCCTAGGTCTACAAAAAACAGAATTGCAATTACGAATAGAAATGTTCCAGCGATGATTGGTCAAATAGCCACATCGCTAGGAGAACTGGGATTAAATATAGCTGATATGATCAACGTGAGCAGAGGTGACTTAGCCTACAACTTAATAGACATTGAAAATGGTGTAGAGGAAGCAGCTTTATCCAAATTATCTGCTATTGATAACGTAATCAATGTAAGACTAATTTCTTAGTGAGCATATCTAATTTTCAGCAACCTATAATTCAAAAAAATTACCTAACTATTTGTCTTTATGGGAGAAATTTCTTCCCAAAATAAGGTTATCTCAACTTATAAATGAGTTTCTTGTTTTACACACGCTAATTTTCAATAAATTTTTAATGCAAACCCATTAATTAAGAAAAGCTTAAAATTTGTACAAATTTGTTAAGTTATTGATTTTATTAGAAAAAAAAAGAATAGATCAAATTTCGACCAATTTCGTAATAAAGCTCAAATGCAAGGCCTTAGTATTTGATCTTTAATGTTATCCAAAGAGTTATCCACAGAAATTGTGGATAAAAATTTATAAGATTTTGCTTTCAAGTTGTTTTCTCCTACCATTGAAAGATCTTTCTGGATTAGCAATGAATATGGAGTTAGAAAATACCGTAAAACTAGATAAGTCTTGGTTGCAAGAACTTGAACCTGAATTTAAGAAACAATACATGAAAGATCTTAAATTTTTTTTACAAAGCGAGAAGAAAAAAGGAAAAGAAATTTATCCTAAAGGAAAGGATATGTTCAGGGCCCTAAACCTGACTCCTTTAGATCAAGTTAAAGCAGTTATTATTGGTCAAGATCCTTATCATGGTCCCAGTCAAGCCCATGGTCTTTGTTTTTCAGTACCTGAAGGTGTAAGTATTCCCCCTTCATTACAGAATATATTTAAAGAGTTAGAAAATGATATTGGTTTAGCTAAACCTAGTAGTGGTTGTCTCGAATCTTGGGCAAAACAAGGAGTACTTTTGCTAAACAGTGTACTCTCTGTTGAGAAAGGGCTTGCTAATTCTCACTCATCGAAAGGGTGGGAACTTTTTACAGACTCAGTTATATCAAAAGTTAATGAAAAAGAGGCTGTAGTTTTTTTATTATGGGGTAATTATGCTGCACAAAAGGGAAAGAGTATTGATTCGAACAAACATTTAGTTTTGAAATCCGTTCATCCCTCACCGCTTTCCGCTCATCCCAATTTTTTTGGGAATAAACACTTTTCAAAGTGTAATGAATTTCTAGAGTCTAAAGGAATCAGTCCTATTGACTGGTGAGAGGGCTTTTTAACTAATAGTAAGGGTTGAGTTAGTTTCTTTTACCTTAAAAGAGCTTTCCAGATAAGTTTTCTTTTTTGCACTAATCAGGCAGACGCTTTTCTTTTCTAGGTTTACAACCTTTACAAGATTTCCTATTTTTCTGTCTTCTGCATTGGTAAGAGTCATCTCTTCGGTGATTTTTAAATCTGAGCTTTCTGCTACATTCAAACGAGGTAGATTTTTACTGCGATATTGCATTCTTGCCACAACTTCTTGACCTGTATAACAGCCCTTATCAAAATCAATTCTGTTGTTTACATCGTAATTAAGTTCGTGAGGAGTGAATTTACCTATATTTTCTTTGGATATCTCTACATTTCGACAAAGAATTTCATCAAGGTTCCATTGAGCTCTTTCTTCAATCGGCTCGAATAGATTTTTAAATTCAGTCAATCCATCTTCATTACAAAAAGCTAATAAGAACTTTTTACCAAGGTAGCTTATAAACCTGCAACCACCTATTTCAATGGTATTTTNAGTTTGAACCACTTTCTCATTGTATATATCCTCAAATGTATCTTTATCTACTCCAAAGAAGGAGAAAGACTTGTTCTCGTTTAGTTCAACCTTATAGAAAGGACTGTATTTTTTTAGTTCTTCTTCTGTTTTTAATAAAGCTTCAGTATGGCCAATAAGAGCATAAGAGCGATCTTGTAAATAACATAGATTGAAAGAGCTTATTATTCTCCCTTTTGCATTACAAAGAGCACCTAACTCACTGTTTGTGGCAGAAACTTTGCTTACATCACATGTAATTTGTCCCTGGAGAAGATCAAATGAACCCTCTCCATTAACTTCTAAAACGCTTAAGTGATTAAGGTCAATAGCTTTATTTTTATCCATACCAGGCCTAAACTATTATAAACCTACAGTGAACTCAAATTTACATAAAAAGGCCTATTTCCTTTCCAGACGAGGTTTACAGGAGTTAGACATTATATTTAAGCCCTTCGTTGAAGAAAGATTCGAAGCTCTAAGTGATAAAGATAAGCTATCTTTTCTTGATTTATTACAAAAAGACGATGTTGATCTTATAGACTGGTTACTAAATGAAATGCCTGTACCCGAGGACTTTAACAATATAGTGACTCAGATTAAGCATTACTTAAACCATGAAGAAAAATAACTCTACTTTGATTGCTGAGCTTGGAGGGACCAATGCTCGCCTTGGTGTAACTGAAAACGGAAGTAGTCTAGCTGAGTCAAAGCAATACCTTTTATCAGACTTTACATCTGTAGAAGATTTGTTTGATGAGTATTTCAAGGAAATTAATCAGGTAGTATCTAAAGGGATAATTGGTGTAGCCGCTCCTGTAATAGATGATGAAATAAGATTCACAAATAATGACATCAAATTTAATCAGAACGCGTTAAAAAATAAAATGTTTCCAAAAGGGCTCATGGTTTTAAATGATCTTGAGCTTCAAGCTTATGCCATAGATGGTCTGACCAATGAAGAAATTACAAGAATAGGTCAAGTTAAAGAAGAAAAAATGGGTTCTAAAGTATTAATCTCTCCCGGAACTGGGCTAGGGCTCGCAGGTATAGTTGATACAAAAGTAATTTTTACTGAAGGCGGGCATTTAAATATACCATCTGACTCTCTAGAACTTGAGGACTTAATAAAGAAATTTTGCGAGGACAAGGGAAGGCCACCTACTTTTGAAGACCTTCTCTCTGGAAAAGGGATAAATTTTATTTTTCAAAGTTTAGATGGTTCTTCGGATATTCAATACAGCAATGAAGAAATATTAGCTAATAAAGACAACCCAGTTTGTATAAAAACAAGAAAATTTGTACTTTATTTGTTAGCAATTTATTGTAAATACATAGCCTTAATTTGGGGTGCAACATCTGGAGTATTTTTATCTGGTTCTATTGCCAATACCCTATTAAAACCTGAAGATTTAGATACTTTTAGGACTCATTTNGAGTCTAGTGCAACGATGCAAGATCTATTGAAGATAATNCCTGTTTCTCTAATAAAGGACACTAATCTTGGTTCAAAAGGTGGTCTAATATTAGCCTCTAAAGGCTAAAAAATTATAAAATTCCAGAACTTTTTGGTTATTTTAAAGTCTACCTGATAAATGCTATGAAAGCNGATAANAAAAAGAGTAACAAGGATATTGACCTAATACTTGTTAGAAGAGCTAAAAGAGGCGATTACAAAGCCTTTGATCTTTTAGTTCTNAAATACCAATCTAGGACTATAGGCATTGCNATGAAATTCGTAAAAGACCTNCAAATAGCNGAGGATGTGGCACAAGAATCCTTCATTAAGGCTTACAAATCATTAGATTCCTTCAGGGAGGAAAGTGCTTTTTATACTTGGCTTTATAGAATAACTTCCAATACAGCAAAAAATTACTTAATTTCTAAGAAAAGAAAAAAAGAGCTCCTAGAAACAGAAGTTTTATCCTCAGAAGAGATGGATATTTTTGATATACCAGGAGGAAGTTCTCCAGAAGAGATATTAGAGGCTAATTATTTAAGAGAGCTGATTTTTGAATCGTTGAGCAATCTTCCTGAAGACATTAGAACAGCTGTTTCTTTAAGGGAATTTGACGGGCTGAGTTACGAGGAAATTTCTGAAGTACTCGATTGTCCCATTGGAACAGTAAGGTCAAGAATCTTTCGGGGTAGAGAAATAATTCAAGAAAAGATCTCCCCTTTGTTGAACAGTAATGTGGAATTAATTAAAGGATCAAAAAGAATATGAATGAAGGTATAAAAGAAAGGATATCTGCATTGGTGGATGGAGAGCTTTCTGAGTTTGAAGCGAGGAGAGTCTTAGAAGAAATAGAAGCCAAACCAGAATTAAGAGATTATTGGAACAAACTCCAAATTACCAAGTCAGGACTTAAAGAAAGGTCATTAGGTTATTTAGACAGAGATATCTCTAAACGAGTTGCTGCTGAGTTAGGCGAACATACTTACGAACCTGGTAACTCTAAGACTACAAGTGGGTTTAACTTGTCTATGGTTGCTGCCGCATCTGCGGGCCTTGTTCTTGTATTGTCTATTGGAGTTTTTAATTCTGCTGAAAACCCTTTGTCGACTGAAGAACTATTCGCTTCCCAAGCTTCTAAGAAAATCGAGCAAGCCATAGCTAGTCCTCAAGCAATGGAAGTATTAGACAAGGCTTTGACAGGGATGAATGTGACTCTGGAAGATCTAAACTCAGGAAAGAAAGGGCAGGTTTATGCAAATTATAGGCTTCCTTCAAATGGGAAAACTTTTAGAGTTAGTTTATCTCCTGCATCTATAGGTATGCCGGAATTAAGAAACACGCAAGCCCCCAAGCTTGCTTATTTAAAAACTAATAGTGGCGTTTTTATCATTTCTGTTAGTGGTAATATCACCTCAGAACAGAAGTCTCAAATTCTAAGAAATGCAAATTTCACTATTAATAAACTAAAGTAACCAAAACAAAAAAATTTTATGGGTAAATTATTAGCTCTTTTTCCTTTAATTACGCTTTTTATCTCTTTAAGTATTCAAGGCGCGAATCAGCAATTACCAAGTTTTTCAGAACTTGCTGAAGCCTCTTCTCCTGCTGTTGTAAATATAAGTAGCAGTAAGACAGTGAAGGGAAGGAATTATGGTTCGAGAGGGTTTAATGATCCTTTTTACGACGATTTCTTTAAAAGATTCTTTGGAGAGCCACCNAGTCAAGGTCAACGAGAGAGGGAAGTAAGATCTGGAGGTTCAGGTTTTATTATTTCCAGAGACGGATACTTGCTTACTAATAACCATGTAGTTGATGAAGCTGATGAAATTATTGTGAGTTTAAGTGATCGAAGGGAATATAAAGCTGAATTAATAGGCTCAGACGAGAGATCTGATTTAGCTTTGTTGAAGATTGAAGCAGATAATTTACCTGTAGTTAAAATAGGTAACTCCAATCAATTAAAAGTAGGAGAATGGGTTGTTGCAATAGGTTCNCCTTTTCAGCTCAATTTTTCTGTTACTGCAGGAATTGTTAGTGCCAAAGGAAGAAGTATACCTAATGGGTCCGATTCTACTTATGTTCCTTTTATCCAGACCGATGTGGCTATTAATCCAGGAAATTCTGGGGGCCCTTTATTTAATCTTGAAGGAAAGGTCGTTGGTATAAATTCACAGATATATACAAGATCAGGTGGCTATATGGGTGTTTCTTTCGCTATCCCCATAGATTACGCTATGGACATTGTTAACCAGCTTAAAGAAGGTGGTTCTGTTGCAAGGGGCTGGTTGGGAGTAAGCATCCAAGAAGTCACCAGCGATTTTGCTAAAAGTTTAGGCATGTCTGTCCCCAAAGGGGCTCTTGTCAGCCAAGTGATGCCTGACAGTCCTGCAGAGAAAGCTGGNCTTCAAGTTCGCGATGTCATTGTCGAATTTGATGGTGTTGAAATAGTGTATTCNGGAGATCTACCTCAAACAGTGGGAAGTGTGAAACCTGGCTCAAAGATAGAAGCTAAGATTATAAGGGAAGGTAAGACAAAGAAAATAAAGATAGAAGTTGGTCAGCTACCTGAAAACTTTAGTGTAGCAAGTGCTTCTCAAGGAAATAAATCTAATGACTTAGGAATTGTTGTAAGGGAGCTTACATTTGAAGAAAGAAGAGAAATAAAGATTGATCACGGAGTTCTTATTACAGAAGTAAGTCCAGAAGGCTTGGCGGCTCAACAAGGCATTCGTAAGGGAGATATTATTACTTATTTACTTAATGAAAGAATAAGAAACACTAGAGATCTTTCCAGTGCGATTGAAAAGGCTAAAGAAAATTCTGATGTTGCTATGATTGGAATTGTGCGTGATGGCGTGCAAACATTTCGTAGCTTAAAGCTCACAAAATAGTTACCCTTTACTCATATTTAAGCAGAATACGTGCTTAAGNCTTATGGATATAAGAAATTTTTCTATTATTGCTCACATTGATCATGGTAAGTCTACTTTGGCGGACAGAATTATAGAGCTTTGTGGTGGTTTGACTGACCGTGAGATGTCAGATCAGGTTTTAGATACTCTTGATCTAGAAAAGGAGAGAGGTATAACAATTAAAGCCCAGACTGTTAATCTGAATTATTTAGCAGATGACGGAGAAACTTACCAATTAAATCTAATAGATACTCCAGGGCATGTAGATTTCTCTTATGAAGTCTCAAGATCTTTGTCAGCGTGTGACGGGGCTATTTTATTGGTGGATGCTTCTCAAGGAGTTGAAGCTCAAACTTTATCTACTTGCTTTAGCGCTGTTGATGAGGGGCTTACCATAATACCCGTATTAAATAAGATAGATCTTGATCAAGCGGAGCCTGAAAGAGTAAGAAAAGAGATTGAAGAAATTATAGGTATAGATGCCTCTTTGGCTCCATGTATAAGTGCTAAAGAAGGAACAGGCATAAGAGAAGTTATAGAAAAAGTAATCAAAGAGGTTCCCGCAGCTTCAATAAATACTAATTCTCCTTTGCAGGCTTCCATAATAGATTCATGGTTTGATAATTACTTGGGGGTAGTGTCCTTAGTTAAAGTTGTTAATGGNGCTTTAAAAAAGGGAGAATTAATTGAAGTNCATTCTAAGAAAGAAAAACACTCTATTGATAAGCTTGGAGTTTTTACACCTAANAGGAAAGANTTAAATGAACTCACTTCTGGTCAAGTTGGTTTCGTCTGTGCTTCTATAAAAGAAATAAGAGGGGCTCCTGTTGGAGATACCATCATAAGAAATAACTCTAATACCCCTCAATTACCTGGTTTTAAGGAAGTTAATCCTCAGGTATATGCAGCTCTTTTTCCTCAAAGTGCTGATGATTTTGAATCTTTTAGAGAGGCGCTTGAAAAATTATGCATCAATGATGCTTCTCTGCATTATGAACCAGAGCACTCAGATGCTTTAGGTGCAGGATTTCGTTGCGGTTTTTTAGGCACTCTACATATGGAAATAGTTTCTGAAAGATTAAACAGAGAGTATGGAATTAATTTGATAACTACGGCGCCAACGGTTGCTTACAAGATACTAGATAAAGAAGGTAATGAAATAAGAATAGAAAGCCCGAGTTCTTTACCTGAACCAAATAAAATAGATGAAATAATGGAGCCGATAGCAAAAGCCAATATTCTAGTTCCAGAAAAATTTATTGGGTCAGTAATGTCACTATGTAATCAGAGAAGAGGCAGACAGTGTTCTTTACGATATGTTGCTGATCAAGCTGAACTGATTTATGACATTCCCTTAAGCGAAATAGTTATAGATTTCTTTGATCGACTTAAATCTGTAAGTAAAGGTTACGCCTCTTTAGACTATTCTTTGGATAGGTATGAGAAAGGGGATGTCATTAAACTAGACATACTTTTGAATGGAGACAGGGTAGACGCATTGGCAACAATTGTTCATAGAGTAGTGGCACAAGCCAAGGCCAGACAACTGACAGAGTCCCTTAAAGAAGTTATACCAAGGCAACAATTTGACGTTGCGATACAAGCTGCAATTGGAGGAAAGATAATCGCAAGACAGACAGTAAAGGCATACAGAAAAAATGTAACAGCTAAGCTTTATGGCGGTGATGTTACTAGGAAAATGAAGCTTCTGGATAAACAAAAGGCTGGTAAAAAAAGAATGAAAAAGATTGGTAAGGTTGAAGTACCACAAGAGGCTTTTCTATCTGTATTAAAGGTTAATGACTAATATGGAATTTTCTTCTCTTTTAGGCATGGATACAACTCTCGTCCTATTGTTGATTTTAGGACTTATTAGTTATTTTTCTTGGATCTTTTCCACCATTAAGGACAATAAGATAGGCCCTAAGATGGCAAGTGGGGCAATGTTTATCATTGTCTTGTTATTNCTGTGGAGGGTGTTTCAATTAAATCTAGATTTTGGATTAGTTCTAACTGGAGCAGTCTTTTTTGCTGGCTTGTCTTGGATTATGGGCTCAATAATTAAATTAAAAACTTTAACTTCTGAAAGTCGATCTTATTTTTTTATTTTACTTATAATTTTAAGTATTAGATCTTTTGCTTATGAGCCTTATCAGATTCCTTCTAGCTCAATGGAACCCGGTTTGCAGGTAGGGGATTTTGTCCTTGTTAATAAATTTGCTTATGGCATAAGACTGCCAGCTATAAATAAGTTAATTTCAAAAGAAAAAGGGCCAAAAAGAGGGGAGGTTGCAGTTTTTCTTCCCCCGCATACTTTATGTGAGGCAACACCAGAAGATGCTAGGCCTGAGCTATCTTCTATGTCAGTTAGAGACAGTCAAATTTTCTTAAATAGATTTATGTCATTACAAAAAACTAGATGCACCACCCTCGGCATAAAATATGTTAAAAGAGTGATAGGTTTACCAGGCGATAAAGTTGAAATAAGAGGCTATGAAATTTTTATAAATGACATAAAGATTAAACAAGAACTTTTAAATCGAGATGAGGTGGAAAATCTTTACATGGAAACAATTGATGGNATTGATCATATTGTGCGGATTCTCGGGACAAAAGAATATGAGAACTTTATTTGGGAAATACCGCCTAATAAATATTTAGCTATTGGTGACAATAGAGATAATAGTCTGGACTCTAGAGCTTGGGGTTATTTTTCAAAAGAGCACCTTATTGGTCGAGGTGAATTTATTTGGTTGCACTGGGGTTCTTTTTCAGAATTACCTCACTTTCAACGAAACAGACGTATCAAATAACTTACCTGTGTCTTCAAATCTTAAAAAGCTAAAATCTAANTTTTCTGACAAGAAACTTTTTGATTTGGCTTTAACTCATAAGAGCGCCTCTAAAAAAAATAATGAACGACTAGAATTTCTAGGAGATGCAATTATTAACTTTTATGTGACTCAAAAACTTTATGAAAATTATGCTGACTTACAGGAAGGAAAGTTAACACGATTAAGGGCTAGTCTTGTAAGTAGAGAATTTTTAAATGACTTAGGACTAGCTATTGGATTATCCCAAGCCGTTAAATTAGGAAAGGGAGAATCTACCGAAAATAATTCAATTGTAGGCAACGCGTTGGAGGCAGTTGTAGGAGCTATCTTTTTAGACACTGGGTTAGAAGATACAAATCAATTTCTTGATACACTCTTCTTTGAGGAGTTCTCCAAGCTTAAGCCGTTAGATGACTGGAAAGATTCAAAATCTCAATTGCAGGAGATTCTACAAAAAAAAGGCCTAGCTTTACCAAAATACAAAGTAGTAGATCATGGGCCAAAATATAATGAAGATAGGTTTGAGATTAACTGTACTTCACCTGAATTGAATATATCAGCTATTGGTAAGGGTAAGAGCAGAAAAATTGCTGAACAGGAGGCTGCAAAGTTATTACTAGAAGAGCATTTTCATAATGAAAAATAAGAAAGAAAGAACAGGCATGGTTTCCTTAATAGGAAAAACTAATGTTGGTAAATCAACTCTATTAAATCAGTTAATAGAGCAGAAAGTTTCAATAACTTCGAGAAAGCCCCAAACAACTAGACAAAGGCTTTTAGGTATAAAAACCAAAGAAAGAAACCAAATAATTTATGTTGATACACCTGGTTTTCATCAAGGGCATCAAAGAGCACTAAATAAATTTATGAATAAGGTTGCTTTGTCTTCAATTGAAGGCGTGGATATAGTTCTTTTTGTAGTAGATGCTCTTAATTTTTCTGAGCCAGACAGGCACTTATTAAAGCAAGTCCCTAACCGAAATAATGAAGTAATACTGGTTATTAACAAAATAGATAAGATAGCTAAAAAAGAAAAACTAATACCATTTGTAGATGAAATTTCAAAATTATTTCCTTTTTCTGAGGTCATTCCTATATCAGCTCTCAAAGGAAAAAATATAGATATTTTAGAAAAAGAGATTTCTGCAAGATTGCCAATTGGCAATCATCTTTACCCCAAAGACCAAATAGCAGATACTTCAGAAAGGTTCTTAACTAGTGAAATAATTAGAGAGAAATGCATTACTAGGGTTGGAGATGAAGTCCCATATAGACTTACAGTAATAATAGATAGTTTTAAAGAAGAAGAGACACTAACAACCATAGACGGGACAATCTATGTTGAGAAAAAAAGCCAGAAAGGCATAGTTATTGGAGAAAAAGGTAAGCGTTTAAAATCAATAGGCACTGCCGCAAGAAAAGATCTGGAAAAAATGTTAGATAATAAAGTAATGCTTAGACTCTGGGTTAAAGTTAAGAAAGATTGGACAAATGACCAAGGTGCAATGAATTCTATGGGGTATAAGATTGTTTAAAACTCTAACACTCGAACCGGCTATCGTTTTACATACAAGAGCTTATAAAGAAACCAGTCTAATAGTAGATATTTTTACAAGAAATTATGGAAGGGTCTCCATTATAGCTAAGGGAGCAAAAAGACCTAAAAGTAAACTAGGAGTGATAAAAACCCCCTCAAGTCTATTCTTAATATCTTGCCGCGGCAGGAGTGATCTTAAAACCTTAACTCATTGTGAACTTAATAAATATTTTGATCTTTCTTCAAACCGCTTTAATTCTTTAGTCTATTTAAATGAACTGTTAGTAAAACTCTTAGAGAAAGAAGATTCGCATCCTGAAATTTTTGATAATTATTTAACAGTGTGCGATTGTCTAAGTAATCTAAGCGGGAAAGATTTGGAAATCCACCTCAGAGCCTTTGAGCTTAACCTCTTAAAAGAAATTGGTTATGGACTTGATTTAAAATTTGAAGCCAACTCCAATAACGAAATAAAGGAAGAAGGAGTTTACGGCTTTGATCCTATAATTGGCTTTCAACCAGTAAATGATGAATCAAATAAAAAAAATCATTACACTGGAAAGGATATCATCAATTTTTCTAAAGGAGACTTGAGTAGTCCTCAAACTCTATCAGCATCTAAACAAATTATGAGAGAAGCTATAGACTTTCACCTAGGCAATAAACCTCTGAAAATAAGAGAATACCTCTCCCTTCAAGGAAGTTAAGAATGATTAAAGGAATTGGAACAGATTTATTAGAAAAGAGGAGAATAGAGAAATCTATTTCAAAATTCGGCAATAAATTCGTTAAAAAGGTTCTTACAGAAAAAGAGCACCAAGAATATCAAACCAAAAAAACTTCTGAAAAAAAAGTTTCGTTTCTGAGTAATAACTTTGCTTGTAAAGAAGCAGTTGCCAAAGCTCTTGGTACAGGTTTTTCTGAAGGGATCACATTAAAGAACATAGAGGTTTTGAGAGAGAGGGGTGGCAACCCTTATTTACAGCTTCTGGGAAAAGCAAAAAAGAAAGCTGAAGAATGTGGCTTTAAAAATTTTACTTTAAGTATTTCAGACACTAAAGACCATTCGTTAGCCTTGGTTATAGGAGAAGGTGAGTGAAGATTATTCTTTTAGGGCCTCCGGGAGCAGGAAAAGGAACGCAAGCTGAAGTTCTTTGCCAAGAATTTAATATCCCCCATATTTCTACGGGCAACATCTTAAGGGAGGCCATTAACGCAGGAACGGAATTAGGTAAAAAGGCAAAAAGTCTAATGGATGAAGGTATTTTGGTCTCCGATGAGGTTATCGTAGGAGTAGTTGTAGACCGCATAGCCCAAAAGGACTGTGAGTCTGGGTTTTTATTTGATGGCTATCCAAGAACTATCCCACAAGCAAAAGCCTTAGACATAAATTCTGTAGAAATAAATTTAGTTATAGAAATTGAGGTTTCAGATGATGTCATTATTAATAGGATGTCTGGTAGGAGAGTGCATTTAAGTTCAGGTAGGAATTATCATATTGATTTCAATCCACCTAAAACAGCTGATGTAGATGATTTAACTGGTGAGGCGCTTATGCAAAGGGAAGATGACAAGCCAGAGACAGTAAAAGACCGGCTCGAAGTTTATCGCACTCAGACCTTACCTTTAATCGATTTTTATTCTGAAAGAGCACTAAAAGGGGATTTAAACTATCTAAAAATATCTGGAGTGGGTTCTCCAACTGAAGTTTCTAATCTAATACTGGAAAAAATCAAGAACGGTTAATGCCCAATATCCTGGCTATAGAGACCTCAAGTGAAGCATGTTCTTTAGCTGTATCTAATGGAGACAGACTTGAAGTCTGTCATGAAGTGATACCCCAACAACATACAGAAAAATTGTTGCCTTTAATGCAAGAATTAATGAATGACATAAATCTAACTTACCAAGATCTTGATGTTGTAGCTACTGGTTGCGGACCGGGTTCTTTTACTGGTACTAGACTATCTTGCTCAATTACCCAAGGGTTAGCTTACAGCATTGGTATACCGGTTATTTCTGTTTCCAGCATGCAGATTTTAGCTCAAGGCATGAACAGGGAGTTTCAATGCTCAGAGGTAATAGTTTTAATTAATGCTCATATGGAGCAAATTTATGTTGGTGAATTTAAATTCGGCGAAGACAAGATTATTTCTTCAGCCGAAAAAGCATTGAACTTAGATCAAATTAATTTAATTCGACCCACCCAAGGCTCTTTTTTTGTGGGTGATGGATGTCAACTTGTCGATAAATATTTAAGGAAATTAGATGCAAAAGTCTATGAAAGATACCCCAATGCAGAGGATCTACTGAGAGAAGCGGAAATTAGATTAAGAGTCGGTAATACTCTTGACCCTAAAGATCTAGCGCCTGTTTATCTTACTGGGGAGGAGCATTGGGCTAAGAATTAAATGGATATTCTCCAATTAATTTTACTTTCTTTTATCCAAGGATTGACTGAATTTCTTCCAGTTTCCAGCTCAGCGCACCTAGTCTTGTTAAGTGAATTCCTTGGTGAAGAAGACCAAGGCATTATTTTTGATGTAGGAGTTCATTTTGGGACTCTCATGGCAGCTTTAGTTTATTTCAGATCGGATCTGCAAAAAATGGTTGTTAATCTAGGCTCTCACAATCTATTCAGTCAGGAAAATAGCTTAACAATTAATTTAGTAATCGCAGTAATTCCCATCCTTCTTACAGGTTTTCTTTTAAGAGATTTTGTTGATTTAAATTTAAGGAATAGTCAGGTAATTGCTTACGCTACCATTGTTTTTGGAATTCTTTTGTATGTCGCTCAGTTTAAAGAAACTGAAGGAGGTTTNGATACCCTCAACATAAAAAAAGCACTCATCATAGGCATTTTTCAATGCCTAGCTTTGATTCCTGGAACTTCAAGATCCGGTATTACAATAACTGCAGGATTATTGCTTGGATTAAGGGCAAGAGAAGCATCAAGATTCAGTTTTCTTCTAGCCATTCCGACCATTGGAGCCATAGCGTTGGCTGAACTTATTAGAGTTAGTTCTATCGATTTTACACAAAGCGGTATTGAGCTTTCCGTTGCTTTAATTATTTCTTTCTTAGTGGCCTATATTTCTATAGATATGTTTTTAAGGTTAATAGAAAGAATTGGTTTTACACCCTTTGTGATTTATAGATTGTTATTAGGAATAGGGCTTTTAATGTTTTGGACATGAAAAAGTTTAAACTTCTAGTGGCTTCCAATAATGAAGACCTAAATCAAAAAGCTATAAAGCTATCAAAAAAAATTAAGCTCCCCTTTGCAGGAAGCTTAGAAGATTTAAAGAAAAGCCATGAAGACCATGAAGATGATTTTTTATTAGTTGTATCTGAGGATTTGATCTATCTAAAGAAGGGACTGGCTGGAACTTCTAAACCGATTTACTGTAACTTCTGCAAGTGGAGTAAAGAAAATAAGAGAAATAATTTGGTAAGAACCATGCGAGGATTACCCCAAAAAGGTGTAATTATCGATGCTACTGCTGGCCTTGGTAGAGATGCCCTAATACTTAGCTCTTTAGTTGAGAGAGTTATCTTAATTGAAAGGGTTCCTTGGGTTTCCGCTCTTTTAGAAGATGGCTTGAAGAACTCAATAGAACACTTACCTTATTTATCCAATACACGAGTTATTTGTTCTGACTCCAAAAAATTTCTTTTAAATTTAAAAATTAAACCAGATGCTATTTACTTAGACCCCATGTTTGAAAATACGGGTAAATCTAAAGCAAAACGAGAAGTTCAGGCTTTAAGGGATTTGACCATTCAGTCAAACGAAAAAGAATTATTAGAAGTGGCTTTGAAGAAAGCCAAAGACAGGGTAGTAGTTAAAAGACATAAAAAAGTAAAAAATCTTGCTGGCATAAAGCCCACTTTCTCATTGACGGGCAGGGTGGTTCGTTATGATGTTTATTCTATAAGTTAAGTCTATTAACCTCATTCATAAATTCTTGATTAAAGAACTGTTGAAATTCTTTTTGAACTCGCTTGGTTATTCTCGATGCTGATAGCTTGCTATTTGTGTTTTCTTTGATATACCTGTCATCTAGGAGCTTAGTTATAAAAGATTTAAATTTAGAGGCATCTGAAAACTCCGTATACAGCCAGCCTTCAATTTCTTGTAACTTGTCAGCAATTGTTTCACACCTATCTTGTAGCTCAAGTATATCTGTCTCCCCTCTCCACAAGGTACTCATAACAATATAGAACCTCTTGATACTTGGTTCACTGATATTGCTTAGAGCTAAGAAATCTCTGTATTCTTTACTGTCTTTTTCTGGTTTAGTTAGAAGACCTTTATCTTTTTTAACAACCAAGCCTAATTCAATTAATATTTTAAGTTGTTAACTACCACCTTACCCACTTGTTCATTAGTCCAAGGTAAATAAAAATCACTTTGAAGAAACGGATATACAAGGTTTGTGAGTCTTAAGATTTCCTCTTCTGACAATTCTTCTACGTACTTTAGTGATAAACAAACTAATGAGTAGAGAAGGAAGAAATGTGAAATATTATTCTGATAAAAACTTAGAAGAGCAGCTTCATTTCTTGTCGGTCTAAATACTCTTTCTCCTCCAATCAACTGACTTTTTATTAATCCCAGTTCTTCAGTTTTTGTAATGATTTTTTCAGGAGAATCCTCTGTTAACCACACGTCTTTAAAATTTTGGTTTCTTTTAAGAAGATCAATAAACAGTTCAATTCGTTGACTTATAATTTTTGTATCTAAAGTTTGCGTGGTTTCAGTAAGAAGGCCTAGTGAAAATAAACTTGAAGTAGTAATGACAGAGGATTTATTTATACCCTTCATCACTTCTATACCTAATCTGTGCGTTGCTTTTTTAAGCCAGATAGGGCGATCTAAAGGGGAATTAATCCTGTAATCTTTTAGGGCTACTTCTTGTTCTAAGAAATCTTTAAGATCTATAGGCTCCCCAAAGTTTATGTAGGCATTGCCAAGAAAGTTACCAAAATCTTTAATGGTTTTAAATAAGTCTAAAAAATTTTCTCTCTTCTTCTCTTTGCCTAATAACTCAGACAAGTAGCTATTGCCTTCTATAATTTTTTCATAACCTATGTAAGTCGGAATCAATTTAACTTTCTCATTACTTAAGCTAGCAAAACTTCTAATAGTCATTGATAAGAGACCAGGTTTAGCTTGAAGCGAAAACCCACTTCTGCTTCTGCCACCCTCAGGAAAATATTTAATAGAAGATCCTCTTTGCAATAACCTTCTGAAATACTGAAAGAAGATAAGGCTATAAAGTTTGTTACCTCTGAATGATCTGCGCATAAAGAATGCTCCACCACCTTTACCAATTCTTCCTAAAATAGGAAGATTGAGATTATTCCCTGCAGCTATGTGAGGAAGCATCAGTCCTTTTTCTAACAGAATATAAGACAAAGCAAGGTAGTCTATATGGCTTCTATGACACGGAACGTAAACTAGACTGTTATCATCTGCGATCGATTTAATTTTATCCAAGTTTCGTAAGTGAATGCCGTCGTACCTTTTATTCCAAAACCAACCTAAACCTCTTTGTAGGTTTCTTACTATCGGATAATTAATATCTGAGCATATTTCATTGGCGTATTTAAATGCTTTTTTATTGAGCCTTCTTTTCTTCTTAAGATCTCCATTACTTTGAGCTTTTATCTCTTCTCGTACAACCTTATCTCTGGATAAAGACCTCACCAAAGTTCTTCTATGAGAGATGTCTGGTCCAATAGCAGCTTTCTTTGTCTTCCTAAATATAGCTCGTAAATAACGGCTAACTAATCTTGAGCTTTCTTCTNCAGTTCTTTCTTTATCTTTTAATTCAGAGAGAGTAAGAGGNCGATTAAATTTAATNACCAAAGACCTTCCGTGCAAAAGAACNCTAAAAAACTTTTTAAAAGAACCGCTCACAGCCCAAGATTGTGAGAAAACTATTTTAAAAAAAGACTTTTGTTTATCTGGATGCATTCCCCAATAGAAAGAAACAGGTATCAAAATTATTTTTTCATCNTCTAGACTCAGAATTTGAGGTAGGTTTTCGGGTAAAAATCTCTTAATTTTTTGGGCACCTACATCAAATTTTGGAGGTATTAAACGAATGAATCTTTGTAGATTTGTTTCTTCAAAACTTTCTATAGGCGATGCAATATTTTGTTTATTTGTGTACTTATCTAGCGCAACTAATTCGCTAACAGACTTATTGGGAAGTGCATAGATTGTTTTTGGGTTACTGAGATCTTTTTCTGAAATCCCTTCTTCAAACTCCACTTCAAAGCTAATAAAAGGAGAGACGCAGTATTTAACTGCTGAAAAAAACCTATCTCTAATCCAAAATCTCAACATAAGACTATAATTTTAGAATAGAGTTTAACCTTTCGAAGTAAACTTTTTTACTAAGACTTTTGCCGGAGTGGCGGAATTGGTAGACGCAGGGGATTCAAAATCCCCCGCCCTTTGGGTGTGAGAGTTCGAGTCTCTCCTCCGGCACCATGAGGAAAATAATTGAAACTTGAAGATTTTAGCTTTGTACTTCCAAAGGAACTTATTGCCTCTTCGCCTTTAAAAGAAAGGAGTTCCAGTAGACTTTTAATGGTAGAACATGATTTTAAAGATCTAGTCTTTTCGGAACTTCCAAACCTTCTTAAGCCAGAAGANGTTCTGGTAATTAATGANACTAGGGTAATAAATGCAAGGTTAGTTGGACAAAAGGAAACAGGAGCTAGGGTAGAACTTTTAATAGAAAAAATTCTTGATAAAGAGAATTCTCTGGTGCAACTAAGATCTAATTCTCGTTTGAGAGAAGGCGACAAAATTTCTCTCTCTGAAAGCAATGAATCCGTATCTTTAATAAAAAAAAGGGGGGATATTTGGCAAGTTAGATTTTCGCAACCAGCACAAAAAATAATTGATAGTTTTGGTTTAGTTCCCTTACCTCCTTACATAAAAAGGGAAGCCAATTCTTCAGATGCTGAGCGATATCAAACGGTTTATGCAGATCCTGCTAAAAACTATTCAGTGGCAGCGCCAACAGCTGGATTTCATTTTGANAATGAACTATTGGATTCAGTAATGGATAAAGGTGTGAATATTGCAAAAATAGCCTTGCACATTGGTATGGGTACTTTTAAGCCCATTAAAAGCAAAGTAATAACGGATCATAAGATGCATAAGGAGTCCATTGAACTAAAACAGGAAGCCATAGATTTAATTAATCTCTCAAAGGAAAAGGGCGGTAGAGTGATATGCGTTGGTACAACTTCGCTTAGATGTCTCGAGTCCATAGCTAAGGACAACAAAGGTGTTTTAAAGCCATTTACTGGAGAAACCAATCTGTTTATTTATCCTGGATTTAAATTCAGTGTGGCTGATGCACTAATTACAAACTTCCATTTGCCTAAATCTACCTTACTTCTTTTGGTGAGTGCTTTTGGAGGATATGAGAAGATGAGAGAAGCTTATAAGTACGCAATACAAGAAAAGTACAGGTTTTATAGTTATGGAGATTCAATGTTTATCAATGCCAATCCTGATTAGATCATGACATTTGGGTTTAATCTTATAGCCGAAGACGGGCAAGCGAGATTGGGTGAGGTCACTACTTCTCATGGAAAGATAGATACTCCNGTCTTCATGCCAGTAGGTACTTACGGTGCAGTCAAAACACTTTCTCCTAGAGCCTTAATGGACTTGGAGGCGCAAATAATTCTTTCCAATACTTACCATCTTATGGAAAGACCAGGAATAGAAATAATTAAAAAGCATGATGGGTTACATAACTTTATGTCTTGGGATAAACCAATTTTGACTGATTCAGGAGGCTACCAGGTCTTTAGTCTGGCTAAAAAGAGATCTATTTCNGAAGAGGGGGTTACCTTTAATTCTCCTTTAAACGGAGANTCCATTTTTTTATCACCTGAATCATGTATGCAACTTCAAACTGATTTTGGAGTTGATATAGCGATGGTATTAGATGAATGNACNTCGTTCCCTGTAACAAAAGCTAAAGCAAAAGAATCCATGTTGTTATCAATGAGATGGGCTCAAAGATGTAGAAATAGTTTTTCGTCAGACACTTCGGGATTATTTGGAATTGTACAAGGAGGGATGTTTGAAGACCTTAGAGAAGAATCACTAGAAAAACTCATTGATATAAATTTTGAAGGTTATGCAATAGGAGGTTTGTCGGTTGGAGAGTCCAGAGAAGAAATGCTGAAGGTTGTAGATTTTATAGCTTTGAGGATGCCTAAAGAATCGCCAAGATATCTGATGGGTGTTGGCACTCCCTTGGATATTTTAAACAGTGTTCAGAAAGGCATTGATATGTTCGATTGTGTAATTCCGACAAGGCATGCTCGTAATGGTTATCTTTATACCTCTGAAGGCGTAGTTAAGCTAAGGAATTCGAAGAACAGGGACTCTATGAAGCCTTTGGATGCTAATTGCGATTGTTACACTTGTACTAATTTCTCCCGAAGTTATCTATTTCATCTTGATAAAACTAAAGAAGTTTTGGGTTCAACCTTAAATACCATTCACAATGTTTATTTTTATTTGAACTTAATGAAGCAGATCAGGGATTCAATTAAGCAACATAAATTTAATGCTTTCGTAGATAAATGCAGAGATACTTGGGATAATTCAGATTATCCCCATATAGAGAAATGATATGAATGAAACACCTACTTTTTTTGATCCTACCTTCTTATTATTAATAGGTTTTTTTGTGCTGATCTATTTCTTAATGATCCGGCCTCAGAACAAAGCGAGAAAAGCACATGAAGAATTGGTTGCCGGTATTGAAGTGGGTGACGAAGTTGTTTCCTCTGGAGGCCTTTTAGGCAGAGTAACCAAGATAAGCGATCAATTTTTTGAGATTAATCTGGGAGACAACAACCGAGTGAAGATTCAAAAAACAGCAATTTCTAATGTTCTTCCAAAAGGAACAATCAACTCAATCTAATAAGCAAAGTGAAACCCTTCGGTATCTGGAAATATCTCCTTATCTTAATAATTTTAAGTTTTGGAATAATATACGCTTTACCTAACCTGTATGCTCCAGATCCAGCAGTGCAAGTCTCGTATAACGACAGCACTCAAATTCACGATCGGAAGCTTCAACAGCGTTTAACTAAAGTCTTAGAAGATGGTGAACTTAGCAACGGTGTACCCGAAGTTGAACTGCATAAGAAATATGCTCTTATAAGGCTTTCTTCGGCAGAAGAACAATTAAGAGTCAAAGGCCTCTTGTCTTCAGTAGGCGATGATTTAATTGTTGCACTTAATTTAGCACCTACAACTCCTGAGTGGTTAGAAAATATTGGCGGAGAACCACTGAAATTAGGCTTGGACTTGAGAGGAGGGGTGCATTTTTTAATGGAAGTGGATACAGAGACTGCCCTAAGCAACAGACAGAATGGAACACTGCTAGACATAAGAAGAAAATTAAGAGATGAAAAGATTCGTTACAACTCGATATTTGTTGAAAAAGATCAAACCATAAAATTAAAAGTTACAGATGAGGCTGTATTTGAATCAGCAACTGAACTGCTGGAGGACAATTATCCTCAATTTGTTATCGGTTACACTGAAGTAGGAGATCAATTTAATATTTCTTTGAGCCTGTCAGAAGATGAGGTGGATCAGATTGAGGCAGACGCCATAGACCAAAACCTAACCACTCTTCGAAACAGAGTTAATGAATTAGGAGTTTCGGAGCCGATAGTACAAAAACAAGGAAAGAAAAGGATTATTGTAGAGCTTCCGGGTATACAAGACACTGCTGAAGCAAAGAAAATTTTAGGTAAGACAGCTACATTGGAATTCCATCTCGAGGCAGAATACGACACACCCAGAACCAGAAAGACTTCCTATCCGCACAGAGACACCAGACTAGGGGTAAGTGAACTTCAAGACCAAATAATCATAGGTGGGGATCAGGTAGCAACAGCCCAAGCTAGCTTTGATGAGAGTGGCTTACCACAAGTTAACATTACTTTAGACGGAGCTGGTGGCGCTAGGATGCATCGTGCTACAAGGGGCAATATAGGGAAGAGACTAGGTGTCTTGTTTGTTGAGCAAAAAAATAAAACCACCTATCGAAGAGATGCTGATGGAAATCAAGTGGCAGTTCAAGAAGCCTTCGAGACTAAGGAAATAATAAGCCTAGCTACCATTAGAGCAGCCTTAGGGACTCAATTTAGGATCACAGGTTTAGACAGCCCGCAAGAATCTTCTGAGCTTGCCTTGCTGTTAAGGGCAGGGGCCCTTGCGGCACCAATGCGTTTTGTTGAAGAGAGAACTGTGGGACCCAGTTTAGGTCAAGACAATATCAATGCAGGCATACTTTCCATGCAATTGGGCATGACTCTGGTGCTTTTATTCACACTATTCTATTACAGAATTTTTGGGGTAGCAGCTAGTCTTGCACTTGGCACTAACATCGTTCTATTGGTAGCGATTATGTCGATACTTTCAGCAACTTTGACTCTGCCAGGTATAGCAGGAATTGTTCTTACCGTAGGTATGGCGATAGACGCTAATGTATTAATATTTTCNAGAATTAAAGANGAGTTAAAACAGGGAACTGAACCTCTACAAGCAATAGACCAGGGTTACGACAAAGCTTTCTTGACTATNTTNGATGCTAATTTAACNACTCTTTTAGTTGCAGTAATTCTGTACTCGTTAGGTACTGGGCCTATAAAAGGATTTTCTGTAACTCTTTCAATNGGAATTCTNACATCTATGTTTACAGCTATTGTTGGTACAAGAGGATTTATTTACCTGATATACAGGAATAAAAAGAATCCAAGCAGGATAGCGATATGAATTTCAACNTAGACTTTATGGCCTGGAGAAAGATAGCTCTAGGNGTTTCTATAATCTTAGTTATNGTNTCTNTTCTGTCTTTAGGTCTAAAGCAATTAAATTNNGGANTGGATTTNACTGGNGGTTCTTTAGTAGAACTTCATTACCCNAAAGAANTTAAAGTTGGAGAGATAAGNCAAAGTCTTACAGAGGCAGGTTATGAGGGAGCCCAAGTTGCTTTATTTGGATCTACTCAAGACGTTTTAATAAAACTACCTGGAAGTGTAAGTGACACTTT
>JGI26059J44795_1000004_pt1 | contig 31219 bp, 30 predicted proteins | sample MarorgKNORR_S2LV_2_FD_44795 | JGI IMG/M metagenome (IMG submission 44795)
TGGTCCACCTGGACCCCTTCGGCGCCCATGGCCCGGGCGATCTCGGCGTAGTTCTCGCCACCGTCCAACTCGCCGGCTACGAACCGTCGACCGTAGAAGTCNACCTGGTTCTTCTTCTCGGCTCCCCACTGGCGGTTGTGGAACACCACCGCGGTNACCGGGATGTTGTGGCGAACGGCTGTCATGACTTCCACCATGCTCATGGCCCAAGCACCGTCGCCGGCGTACGAGAGCGCTGGACGGTCGGGGGCGGCCGCCTTGGCACCGATGATGGTCGGCAGGGCGTAGCCACAGTTTCCCCAACTCATGGCTGCGAAGAACGAGCGGGGCTCGTCGAACCGCAGATAGCTGTTGGCCACCGAGTTGATGTTGCCGATGTCGGTCGAGACCATGGCCCGGGCCGGCATGGCCTTCTCGAGCTCGCGAAGGACCTGGCGGGGGTGTAGCCAGTTGCCCTCCTCGTCGATGGCCTCCTTGATCATGTCGATGCTGAAGTCGTCGGTTTCATGCGTCCACTCGTCCAGCTCGTCCTCCCAGGCCTTCTTCTCCGTCGCCATACGGTCGGCACGTTCGTCGCGGCTGGTGTCACAGGCCAGGGTGCGATCGGCTAGGCGCTCGGTCAGGGCTCGTGCCGCCGCTCCGGCATCGCCGCAGATGCCCACGGAGATCTTCTTGACCAAGCCCAGCATCTTGTGGTCGGCGTCGACCTGGATGATCTTGGCGTCGGCGGGCCAGTAGTCCATCTCGTGTTGGGGAAGCGTGCCGAACGGACCGAGCCGCGTGCCGAGGGCCAGTACCACGTCAGCCCCTGAGATGAGCTTCATGGCCGCCTTGGACCCCTGGTAGCCCAGCGGGCCGCACCACTGCGGATGGCTGGCTGGGAAGGAGTCGTTATGCAGGTAGCTGTTAACCACCGGGCAGCCCAGCCGCTCAGCCAGGACGATGGCGTCGGCCACCGCGTCGCCCATGACCACGCCGCCGCCCGAAACCATGACCGGGAACTCAGCGTTGGCCAGCATCTCGGCCGCCGCGTCCAAGCTGTCGTCACCGCCCGGGCCTCGATCTAAAACCATCGGCTCGGCGATCTCGACGTCGATCTCGCCGTAGAACCGGTCCCGGGGGATGTTCAGCTGGGTGGGGCCGATCTCGGACATGGCCCGGTCGAAGCACCGTGCTGTGATCTCGGCCATCCGGTTCTCGTTGACGATGTGGCCCTGGTACTTGGTGAACTCCTGGAACATGGGGAGTTGGTTGGCCTCCTGGAAGCCACCCAGGCCAATGCCCATCGTCCCGGTCTCCGGGGTCACGATGACCACCGGGCTATGNGCCCAGAAGGCCGCCGCAATGGCTGTCACGCAGTTGGANATCCCGGGGCCGTTCTGGCCGATGACCACGCCGTGACGGCCGCTAACTCGGGCATAGCCGTCNGCCATGTGGGCGGCACCCTGTTCGTGCACCACCGGGATCAGGCGGATCCCGGCCGGNGTAAAGATGTCCATGGCGTCCATGAAGGCCGAGCCCATGATGCCGAAGGTGGTGGTGACGCCGTTGGCCACCATCGTCTCGACGAAGGCCTCGCTGGGGGTCATGCGGGTCATGGGAATGCTCCTGTGGGTTCCGGAATTCGGTGTGGCGGCGGACGGGACCGCCTCCGGCCCGCCACGGCGGGTCTCGATCACTGTGAGTGAGAGCCTATAACTGAACTGTGAGACTTTCTAGTCCTGGAGTGCGGTATCCGTCGTCGCGCCACAGCACCGGGAAGTGGACCTCGTCCATGTCGTCGACGTCCGGGCGGGCGTACCGGGAGTAGATGGGCCCGTTGCCCTCCTCGAAGCCTGGCCGGTGGAACCGGGCCTCACTGCTACCGCAGTGCAGCACCAGAACCCGGCGGTGGACGTCAGACCGGTTGGGGGCCGACCCGTGCCACGTCCAGCCGTGGTGAAACGACCCTCCCCCGGCCGGAACTTCGACGGGCACCACGTCGGACGCCACGCCCTCGGCAGCGGCCGCCGCCTCCATCGGGTCCCGATGGTCGTCCGGGGCGTGGAACTGCATAAAAGGGTTGCCGTCCGTCGACCACCGGTGTGACCCACGGGCGAATTCCACCGTCCCCCCAACCGCTGCCGTCGGGTCCAGGGCGATCCAGCAGGTGGCCATCTCCTGCGGCCGGTACCAGGCTAGGTAGGCGTTGTCCCGGTGGAAGCCCACTGACCGGGCGCCGGGCGGCTTCCACAGCAGGTTGTCTTGAATGATCCGGGCTCCGGGCCAACCGGCCAGGCGGGCCAGCACCTCTCCGATGCGCTCGGAGAGGACCACCGAGGCGACCAGCCGGTCGGCCTTCCAGCCGTTGCAGATCTGGCGGGTCAGCGTGGGGTCTCCCGACCCGTCCTGCCAGTTGACCTCGTCGGGCGCCACCCCAGTCTCGAACACGCCACGGAACAGGCGGTCGAACCGCTCGTGGAGCGGGCTCAGGACGTGTTCGGGAATCAGGCGTTCCACGGTGACGAAACCGTCGGCATGGAAAGCCGTTTCCAGACCCGGGTCGAAAATCGGTGGAACCACGGTCTCGTCGAGCCTGCTCAGCGGGCGAGGTGTCCGCCCAAGCGGGCCAACAGGGCCAGACAGACTTCAAGGTCGGCCACCTCGACGAACTCGTCCGGCCGGTGAGCCACGCCTATGTCCCCCGGGCCCCAGAGCACCGCCGGGATGCCGGCTGCCTGGAACAACCCCGCCTCGGTTCCGTAGGCCACCACGTCCACCGGCAGGGTGCCGCCGTTCGCCGCTACCTCGTCGGCCAGCAGGACCCGCACAAGGTCNAGGGCCGGCGAGGCGTCCCGCCACTCCAAGCCATCGATCTCGCAGACCACGTCGGTTCGGATGGAGGCCTCGGGGTNCACAGCCCGCATCTCGTCGAGCAGGGCGGTCTCNACGGCCGCCATATGTTCCTTGACGAACGAAGTGTCCGAAGCCTGGACGGGGCGCATCTCCCAATCGAACCAGCACCGGTCGGCNACCACGCATCGTCCCTGCCCGCCACTGATCGTCCCCACGTTAAAGGTGGTCGACGGCGGGTCGTAGGGGCTGGGATCGGGTGCCCGGTTGGCCAGATCGTCGGCCAGGCCCAACAGACCGGAGATCCAGCGCGAGGCGTGGTGCACGGCGCTGACTGCCTCAGCGGGGGCCGAGCTGTGACCGTTCATTCCCGTCACCATGGTGCGGTACTCGTAACAGCCCTTGTGGGCGCCCACGGTCCGCAACCCAGTCGGTTCGCCGATGATGGCCGCCGACGGCCGGACGCCTCGCTCCACCAGGTCGGCCAACAGGATCGGTGCCCCGTGGAAGCCGTCCTCCTCGTCGAAGGTCAACGCCACGTGGATCGGCACCGTCAGATCCAGTTCCGCGTATATGGGGGCCATGGCCAGGACGCAGGCCACAAACCCCTTCATGTCGGCCGTTCCTCGGCCGTAGACCCGGCCGTGGCGGCGGTCAGCGGTGAACGGCGGCGTGGTCCAGTCCGCCGGGTCTACCGGGACGACGTCCGAGTGCCCCGAAAGGACCACCCCACCATTGATGTTGGGACCGATGGTGGCGAACAGGTTGGCCTTCGTGCCGCTGTCGTCGTGGGTGAGGACCACGGACGCTCCGAGGGCCTCCAGGCGGTCCTGGACGTCGCTGATCAGGTCCAGATTCGGGGTCAGAGCCACGGTGTCGTAGGCGATCAGAACGTCGAGGAGATCCAGGGCTTCGTCGACCGGTACCGGCACCACACTCCCGGCCATCCTCAGCCCTTCACGTAGATGGCCCGGGGGACATCGGCCAGCGCCTCGGCTGGACCGTCCTCGGTGATCACGATGCTCTCGGTGATCTCCAGTCCCCAGGTGTCCATCCAGAGGCCCGGCATGAAGTGGAATGTCATACCGGGCTGGAGAACCGTCTCGTCGGTGGTCCGAAACGAGATGGTCCGCTCCCCCCAGTCCGGCGGATAGCTGATCCCGATCGGGTAGCCACAGCGGCCCTCCTTGTGGAAGCCGGCGGCCTCCATGGTGGTGTAGAAGTCGGTGGCCACGTCTTTTGCCCGATTTCCGGCCCGGGCGGCAGCAAGCCCGGCATCGAGTCCGTCCAATACCGCCTTCTCGGCCCGGCGCATGTCGTCAGGCGGGGTCCCGAGGAACGTGGTGCGACACAAGGGCAACTGGTAGCGCCGATAGGCGCCGGCGATCTCGAAGAATGTCCCCTCTCCGACCTTCAGTGGCTTGTCGTCCCAGGTCAGGTGGGGCGCCGACGCGTCAGCGCCGGTGGGCATCATGGGGACGAAGGCCGGATAGTCGCCACCGAACTCTTCGGTACCTGAGACTCCGGTGGCGTAGATCTCGGCCACCAGATCGCATTTACGCATGCCCGGCTGGATGACGTCGCGGATGCGGGCGTGCATGCGCTCCACAATCCGGGCGCCGCGGCGCATGTACTCCAGTTCCCGGTCGGACTTCACGCCCCGCTGCCAGTTCACAAGTGCTGTGGCGTCCAGCACCTCGGCGTCGGGTAGGCCAGCGCACAGGTGTTGGTGGGCGGCAGCCGAGTAGTAGTAGTTGTCCAGCTCGACGCCAACGCGGGCTGAGCCGTGGCCCATCCCGTCCAGCAGGCCGGCCAGTTGACCAAAGGCGTGCCGTTCGGTGGACATGACATGGTCGTCCGAGTAGTCGAGGATTTGAGCCTCGTCCATATAGACGGTGCGCCGGGCCCCGTTGGCGTCCATGCGCCGGCCCCACCACCAGGGCTCCCCGTCGTGGGTCACGACCACGGCCTGCGGCGTGTAGAACGACCAGCCGTCATAGCCGGTAAGCCATGACATATTCGACGGATCGGCGGCCACCAGGACCTCAATCCCCCGGGCCTCCATCGACGCCCGCACCTTGGTTAGACGGTCGGCGTACTCCTGACGACTGAACGGCAGGTCCACGTCCGGCATCGGTGCTCCTTTGGGCTAGCAGCGTTGTGCGGGACACCCTGCCCCGAGTCCGTGGAGGCTAGATCGGGGACACGGGCGGATCTAGCGTCCCGTCCCGTGCCTGTACTCTCCGACAAACAGGTGGTCCACTACCAGGACCACGGGTGGGTGGCCCCGGTCGACGTCCTCTCCGAGGAGGAGGCGGCCGGCTTGCTTGCCGCCTTGGAAAGCGCCGAGGTCCGGTACCCGGACGACCTGCACGGGGGCCATCGCAATAACGCCCACCTGGTGCTGCCGTTCCTGGCCGACCTCGCCCTCCACCCGGTGATCCTCGATTGCGCTGCCGCCCTTGTCGACCGGCCCACGGCACTGCTCAACTCGGTGCTGTTCATCAAGGAACCAGACAGCGCAGCCCATGTGAGCTGGCACCAGGACGCGACCTACATGGGTGTCGACTCCGCCGACCTAGTCACCGCCTGGGTGGCCCTGACGTCGAGCACCGCGGAGAGTGGTTGTGTGTCCGTGGCGTCGGGCACCCACCGGGACGGCATCCAACCCCATGTGGATCNGTTCGGACCCGACAACATCCTGACCCGGGGCCAGTACGTCGACGGNATCGACGAGGCCACCACCGTGGACGTGGAACTCCGACCGGGCCAGATGTCGCTCCACCATCCCCACCTAGTCCACGGTTCCCGTCCCAACAGCAGCACAGACCGGCGAGTCGGGGTGGCATTCCAGTCCTACGTCGGGGCCGAGGTCCGTCCCAGCCGAGGCGAGCACCACGTCCTTCCGGTTGGTCCAGGGCCCGTCGATCCCTCTTTCACCGTGGTCCCCCGTCCGATCGGTGAGTGCACGGCTGAGGGACGGGCTGTGCGNGCGGCGGCCAACGCCGCCCTGTCCGATGTGCTCTACCACGGCAGCGCCGAGCGCCGCCCCTACTGACCGACGAGACCCGAGGNAACCCAGTGCCCATCCACTTCACCCCCGAGGAGATGCAGGACCGTAAGGACCGCACGGCCCGCGCCATCGCGGCGTCCGGCCTCGATGCTCTGCTCATGTTCAAGCAGGAGTCGATGTATTGGCTGACCGGCTACGACACGTTCGGGTTCTCCAGCTTTCAGTGCATGGCCATGACCGCCGACGGCCGGATTGCCCTGTTGAACCGAGCGCCCGACCGGGGGACCGCCGCCTACACCTCCGACGTCACCGACGTCCGCGTCTACGTAGACGTTGACGGCATGGANCCGACNGTCGACCTCCGCGAGATGCTGGCCGACCTAGGACTCGCGGGCTCGCGAGTGGGCATCGAGCTCGACTCCTACGGGCTGCGGGCCATCCACTGGCGGATGCTGGAGGCCAAGCTCGACGGCTTCCTGGCCTGGACCGATGCCTCAACGCTGGTCCAGGAACTGCGGCGGGTGAAGAGCCCGCAGGAACTGGCCTATACGAGGCGGGCGGCCGAACTAGCCGACGACGCCTGGGACGTAGCCATCGACCTGGCTGGCGTCGGGGTCTCCGAGGCCCGGATCCTGGCCGATATGCAGGGTGCCGTACTGGGCGGTGGTGGCGACTACGCCGGCAACGAGATGATCATCGGCTCGGGACCGGGGGCGCTGATGGTCCGGTACGTCACCGGCCGGCGCCAACTCGACCCGATGGACCAGCTCACGCTGGAGTGGTGCGGGGTGGAACGTCGCTACCACGCAGCGATGATGCGGACCCTGCTGGTCGGAGAGGCCTCGCCGGAGCACCGGNCCATGCACGCTGCCTGCCACGAGGCCCTGCTGGCCTGCGAGGAGGCGGTCCGACCGGGCGCCACCCTGGGCGAGGTNTTCACCACCCACGCCCGAGTCCTGGACGGTGCCGGCTACCAGAAGCACCGCCTCAACGCCTGTGGCTACGGCATGGGTGCCGTCTACGCCCCGGTATGGACGGACTGGCCAATGATCTATGAGGGCAACCCACTGGTCTTCCAGCCGGGCCACGTGTTCTTCCTCCACATGATCCTGCTCGACTTCGACGCCGGCCGGGCCATGACGCTGGGCCACTCCGTAGTGGTGACCGACGACGGCTGCAAGCGGCTCAGCCGCTCCGACCTGGACCTGGTCGTCCGCTAGCGGCGGGGCTTCAAACCACCAGCGCCCAGGTGGCGCGGGCCCCGACCGCTTAGGTGAGACTCGTTGGTCGTCATATGCGCCTTTAGGTGCCGGCTGCCTCCTGCTGGGAGAAAAACGAGGCTCCGATCGGGAGTTCGGGCATATCCACCTCATAGGGCACCGAACGGACGCGGCCAGAGTCGAAGCCCCGGACGAACAGCCCCTGATGCACGGTGGGAACCGGGCTTGGCCCGCACGGCAGGGCATCACCCGCCGCGTAGACGCAGATGAACAGGGTGCGCGGCCGGTCCGATCGGTTGGGCGCCGAACCGTGCGCCAACTTCGTGTGCATCAGGCAGACAGATCCCGCTTCACCGGTACACCGCACGGCATCGCGCCGCAGGCCGGAGGCCACGTCGGGGGCGATGGCACCGGTGAACGTCCCGTCGTGCCAGAGGGAGTGCAGGGGGCCGTCGTGCGAACCGGGCGCCACCTCCAACGGTCCGTTCTCTTCGGTGACCTCGTCGACCATAAGCAGGGCGGTCACCAGGTCGGTGTTGGAGTGCGGCGTGTAGGGGAAGTCCTGGTGCCACTCCACCTCGGTGGCCGAACCAGGCAGCTTGGTGTTGACCTTGGAGTGGTGGACCTTGACGTCGGGTCCGATGAGGGCGGTCACCATGTCCACCATGGCGCTGTCCACCATGACCTCGTAGTGGGCATTGGACACCTCGGACGGCGCCGCCACCCGGCGCAGGGCCGGGCGAGCCGCGGAGTGACCGGGTTGCACGTCGAACCGAGGCCGCCCGTCCAGGGTTTCGCCCCAGGGTTCCTCATGGGAGCGGCTCTCTTCCACCCAGCCGTCAAGGTCGGCCCGTAGGGCGGCCAGCTGGGTCGGGTTGACGGCATCGGGCACGGTCACGACGCCGTCGCGCCAGAACTCGGCGACCTGCCGATCAGTCAGCAAGCCAACCGCCCGATCACGGGTCGCCAGCCACGCCGTAGCTGGGCGCGACCGCCGGATCGACGGCCCGGTCGAGGTAGGGCTGCATCTGGGGCTTGTAGTCGGTCCAGAGGTGCCGCACCACAGCCACCGGGTCGACGTCGTCCCAGTCGCAGCGCAGGTCGACGAGGGCGAACGGCTGCTCATGGTGGACGAGCAGGGCCGCCGAGTGCACCAGGCCCTCCTCCCCTCCGGCGGCCTGTCCGGCTTCCAGCCCGAGGAGGAGGCGGTCGGCCAGGTGGGCGTCTGGATGGGCCCCGAACGTCGCGCACATGGCGGCCGGGACCTCCCTAGTGCTCAGCAGGTTGCCGGCGGCTACGCAGTGTTCGCCCTCCACGACCCGGTTGGTGCCCAGGATGTGGGCGCCGGTGAAGTGCCCGGTCCGGCCGGCTGCGTCCACCACAGCCAGTTGGCGGTAGTCGGCGTGTGCCCGACCTTCCATGACGGCTGCCACGGCCTCCACCGCCGAGTCTCCGGCCTCCAGGCGTTCGAACACGCAAGCGGCCAAGGTCGGGTCGGTGACGTTCTGGGTAGCTACGGCCCCGACGCCGGCCCGGGCGTGCGGGCACCGTGATCCAACGCAAATGGACGACGTAGTGATGGCCACCCCGAACATGCCGGTGAGGGCGCAGTGGCCGGTGATCGAGAAGGTCATGCGCGGAACCTAGGCCAGCCGGTCGGCGAGGTAGCCCATGAGGTCGTGGATCTCGTGCTCCAGCCAGCTCAGGGGTCCCGGTGAGGCCATCGGAGAGCGGGACCCGGCGTGGATGCCCTCTACAACCCGCCGGTCCTCCTCACACACCGCAGTGAAGAACCCGACCATCTCGGCAATCCACGCCTCGGGGTCGTCCAGCGAGGCGTGGACCTCCGGGGCCAGGGCGATCCCGAACCGCAGGTCGACCCGATTGACGCCGTCCGGGCGTAGCGACAGGTACCAGAGGTGGTCGGGGGCCAGGATGTACATGTGTGATGGGAACACCGTCGGCATAAAGGTGGTGGACCGCCAGGGCTCTTCCAGCCGGTCGTTGTCCCGATGGGCCCGTCCGTACTGAGCGTTTTCGTCCTTTTCGAACATCTGGTAGGTGAAGCCCTCGTGGCGCCGGTCAGGAAACACCACCGAGTCCATGGGCATCCAGGTGCCGAGCGTGGANCTGTGGGCAACCGGTAAGTGGTAGCCCTCCATGAAGTTCTCGACAAGGAACTTCCAGTTTCCGCCCCACGTCTCGTCCTGTCGATGGACGGGGACGTAGTCGGGCACNCCGTAGCGGGCCACGAACTCCTCCATGGGCGCCANGAGCTCGGCCACTGGNAAGGCGTCGGAGTTCAGGGTGGAGTAGATCCAGCCCTGCCAGACCTCGGTGCGGACCTCGGGCAGGCAGACGTCGGCCTCGTCGAACCCATCAGTGGCCTCCATGTGGTTGGTTCCGACTAGGTGGCCCTCGAGGTCGTAGGTCCAGGCGTGGTACGGACAGGTGATCCGAAGCCCAGTCCCGTCGCCATCGACCAAGGTCATCATGCGGTGGCGGCAGACGTTGGAGAAGGTACGGATCAAGCCGTCGGCTCCCCGAACGCAAAACACCGGGCGATCGGCAATCGACCAGGTAAGGCGGTCCCCGGGCTTGGGAATCTCAGCGGCCAGGCCGGGTGACACCCAGTCACGGGCGAACACCCGGTCGCGTTCGAGGGTCAGGATCTCGTCGTCGTGGTACATGGCCGGCGGCATGTTGGTAGCTGCCGACAACGAGCCATTGGCCACGGCTCGTAAACCGGCTAGGACCTCGTCAGTCTGGGAGGAGCGCATCAGGGCAGCGGACGGCAGACCGGTCAGTCGGGGATGACCGCCGTGGCCTCAATCTCGACCAACCACTCGGGGCGGGCCAAGGCGGAAACGACAATCCCGGTTTGGCAGGGATGGACGCCCACATGCCACCTTCCCATCTCGCGGTACACGGCCTCCCGGTGGCCGATATCGGTGAGGTAGACGACAAACCGACATACCTGGTCCAGCGCCGACCCCGCTTCTTCCAACAGCATGGCGATATTGGCCATCGCCTTCTCGGCCTGCTTCCCGGCGTCGCCGACGTAAAGCGACTCTCGGGTCTCGAGGTCTTGGGAGACCTGACCCCGCAGGAACACCATCGTGCCGCGGGCCACCACGCCCTGGCTGAGGTCGTTGTCGAGGTTCTGTTCGGGGTAGGTGTCCCTCGTGTTGAAGGGACGGAGTCGCTGGTGGGCCATGGTGGTCGAGCTTCCTCAGTGGTGCGGATCCGGATTCAAGCGGTGGGCATCATGCCCCGGCCGTGGCCTGGGCGGTGGCTCCAGTGCCGGCCTCGAACGGGGTAGAGCCTCCACGACCACCCTTGGCCGAGAATCCGTTGCCGAGCGCCAGTTGGGCGAGCCGCTCGACGTACAGGTCGTCGCGGAAATGCAGGGTGAAGGTGCGGGCGTCGCGCATCATCTGGCCCAGGGGGTACCGCTCGTGACAGGCCCGGGCCCCTACGAGGTCAAAGCCCTGGTAGGGAATGGTCAGGACAGCATCCTTGGCGAGGTGCATAGTGCGCACGGCGTCGGCCTCGCAATCGTCGGGGTCGTCGCCCCGGTCCAGGCGGGCTCCCGTAGACCGCAGGCAGGCCCTGGCTGCGAACAGTTGGGCGTCCATCTGGCCCAACTTCACCCGGACAGACTCCGAGTCCCGCAGGTCGGGACGCTCAGCGATGTACTCGGCCAGGAAATCGAAAGCCGCCTGGGCCGAGCCGAGGTGGTTGGCGGCGTAGCCGCACGAGAAGGTGCGAGGGTCCCCGGTGACCCACCCACCGGGGGTACCGACCACGTGGTCGTCGGGGACAAACACGTCGGTGAACCGCACCCCGCAGGAGATGGTCGACCGCATCCCCAGCATCTGCCAGTCGTCGAGAAGTTCCACGCCGTCCCAGTCCACGTCGACCACGGCGAACAGCATCCGGTGGGCGTACGGCGTGTCGCCCTCGACGGCACACCAAACCATCAGGTACTTCGCCGTGGCAGCCACCGAGGCGAAGCCCTTGCGGGCCGTGAGGCGGTAGCCGCCGTCAACCTTGGTTAGTTCGGACTCCAGCACCTCGGCGCCGTTCTCGTACAGGTGAGCCTCCGAGCCCAGCGAGGCGCAAAAGTCCCCGGAGGCGATGCGGGGTAGGAAGTAGTCGCGCTGAGAGGGGGTCGAGTGCCAGGCGATGATTCCAGCGGCATGGTTGTGGACCTGCAGCAGCTGGGCCGTGTTGGTCTCCCACCAGGCCATCCGTTCCAGCGCCTCGTACCAGTGGCTGTAGCGACCGGGAAGCCAGACCCCGGCGCCGCCGTATTCGGTGGGCAGGGTTAGGGCGTGGAGACCGGCGGCCTTCGCCTCGGCGAAGTTCTCGTGGGGGAACTCGACGGCCTCGTCAAGCGCCCGTCGGCGCTCGCGCCAACCGGGGCCGAGCTCGTCGATCCGGGCGAGGATGTCCCTGGCGGTCGGCGGCTCGGTCCAGGGGACGCTCGTGGGGTCCGTCAGGCGGGCAGCGGTGGTCATGGGGTGCCTCCCGTTTCGGGATTGATGCAGAACGAGTCGACGGTGCGTCGAAGCACGTCAATGCACCGGTCGAGCTGGTCGGGGGCCACGTGCTCGTCGGGCCGGTGGGCGTCAGCGATGTCGCCGGGGCCGACGATTACGGCGGGGGTGGCCAGGCGGTCGGAGTAGAGGCCGGCTTCGGTTCCGAACCCGACTGGTCCCGGTTCGCCACGGCCGACAAGGGCCTTGACTCTGGCCACGGCCTTGATCTCCGGGTCGGTGGCTAGGGCCGGGTAGCGGATGAACTCCTCGGTGGTGGCATAGCCGCCGAAAGCTGACAGGCGGGCGTCGGCGGAGACCACCCGGGCCAGTAGGTCGGCCAGCACCTCGTCAGGGTCGACGTCGACGGAGTGGCGGACCTCGAACTCCATGGTGCAGGTTGGGGCCAGCACATTGACGGCGACACCGCCGCGGAGTGTCCCGACGTTGGCGCTGACACCGCGCGACGGGTCGTTGAGGTCCTCGATGGCCACGGCGAGGGCCACAGCCTCGTGCACGGCGCTGGGGTCGGTGGCCGCCCGGCTGGAGTGCCCGGCGGCGGCGGCCAGCTCGATCCGGCAGGCCACCTTCCCGGCATGGGCATTGCAGAGCCTCATGCTGGTCGGCTCCCCGACCACCACTACCTCGGGGGCACAGGACCCGTCGGCGGACAGGGTGTCCAGCAGGCCGTGGACGCCTACGCAGCCGATCTCCTCGTCGTAGCTGAGCCCCAGGTGGACCGGAGCGCGGAGGCCGTCCACGTCGACCGACTCCATCACGACGAGGGCGGCGGCCAGGAAGCCCTTCATGTCGGCCGACCCCCGGGCCCGGAGTTGCCCGTCTACCTCGGTGAGGACGTACGGGTCGGTGGACCATCCGGATCCGGCGGGGACAACGTCGGTGTGCCCCGACAGCAGGACGCCACCGGAGGCGTCAGGTCCGAAGCGGAGGTGCAGGTTGGCCTGACCCGCCTCGCCAGGAACCACGGTGACGGTGCCGCCGACAGCGGCGGCCCGCTCGGCATACAGGTCGACCAGATCGAGGTTCGACGACCGGCTCTCAGTCGGGAAGGCCACCAGATCGGCCAGAAGGTCCACGACCGTCTCAACGGTCGGGTCCGAGGCCATCACCATCCGGAAATCATTCATGGCCCTCAAACATCCGTCAAAGTGATGTGATCGATTTTCTGAATCCGCTGATTCTATGTTCCCTGTTCAGGGAGTCACCGTGGGAGCTCCTGTGACTCCTGGGCAGAGCCTGTAAAGGCCTCCAGGGCCGGAGGGGGCCCTCTGCCGGTCCGCCGAACCAGACCGAGGCCCAACGGTAGAACGTCAGTGCTGAGCGACAGGTGGGTTGGCCGGGTCCCGTCGATCCCGTGAGGCCCACAGGGCTGCGGGCTTGACGCCCCTACCGCCTAGCCTCCGCAGCCATGAACTCCCCGGAGGGGGCCGGTAACCGGGCCACCATTGTCGTCGCCGGCCTCCGGCACCGGAGAATGGATGTGCCGCGGAGCCTTCGCCGAACTAACAGTGGATTTCTCGAAGGAACGATGCTGAACGGCCTGTGGGGGGACCTGTGATGAGCGGCCAGGCGAGGCGAACGCGGCCGGCCACGCTGTCCGGTGGCCAGGCCACCGTCGAAGCCCTCCAAGCCGAGGGAGTGCGTCACGTGTTCGGGCTCATCGGATCGGCCGCCATGGAAGTCTTCGATGGGCTGTACGACGCCGACGACGTGACCTACGTCGGCGTCCGCGACGAGCGGACCGGGACCCACATGGCCGACGGCTACGCCCGGGCCTCCGGACGGGCCGGCGTTGTGCTGGCCGGACAGAATGGCCCCGGTGCTACCAACCTCGTCACTGGTGTAGCCCAGGCGGCGGCGGCCTTCTCGCCGGTTGTGTCCATCGCTGGAGCACTGTCCACGGCTCACGTTCACCGGGACGCCTTCCAGGAGGTGGATCAGGACGCCCTGTTCCGGCCCCTCACCAAGAGGACATGGACCGTGCCGGCGACCGACCGGATCCCTGAGATGATCCGGGAGGCGTTCCGGGTCGCCCTGGCTCCACGTCGCGGACCAGTCCACCTGAACCTGCCCCGCGACGTCCTCGCCGGAACCGCCGAGTTCCCCCCACCCTGGGACCCAGCCACCTCCCGGGCTCACGAAGCACCCGCCGGAGCCGACGAACCAATCTGCCGGGCCGCTGGCCTACTGGCCGACGCCGACCGTCCGGTCATCGTGGCTGGTGCCGGCATCAAGAACGGCGGCGACCACTCCGCGGTCAGCGCCCTGGCCGAGGCGTTGGATGCCCCGATCGTCACCTCGCCCGGACACGGCGACGCGATTCCGTCCGACCATCCGCTTTGCGCTGGGCAGATGGGCCCCCGGGGCAACCTGGTGGCCTCTCGACTGGTTTGCGAAGCCGATGTAATCCTGGCTCTTGGAACCCGCCTCGGCTTCAACTCGACCTTTTTCTCGTGGGAAAACGTCAACCGGGAAGCGGCGATTATCCAAGTCGAGTTGGAGCCCACGGCGATCGGCCGGTTCTTTCCCGTCGATGTCGGAATCCACGCCGACGCCCCCACGGTGGCCCAGCAACTCGTCGAGGCCCTGGCCGATCACCGGGTACGGACGACCGCAGAGGCCTGGGCCCGATCCTTCGCTGACGACCGAGCCGACCACCGGGCCCGTCGGGACGAGGTGTTGGACGCCTACCCGATCCAGCCGGCGGGCCTGTTTCGCGAACTGCGAGCCGTGCTACCCCGGAACGCCGCCGTCACCCTGGACTCCGGAACGCTCTGCCTACAGGCCACCGACGCCCTGAACCATTTCGAGCCGCCGTGCCTGTTCAGCCCCCTGGACTTCGGCCTAGTCGGGTTCTCGTTCGCCTGCGGGCTAGGCGTGAAACTGGCCAGGCCCGAGCGGCCAGTAGTCAGCCTTATGGGGGATGGGGGCTTTGGCATGACCCTGTCCGAGCTCAGCACGGCGGTCGACTACGGCGTAGACACAGTGACCGTGGTGATGAACAACGGCTGTTGGGGTGCCGAGAAGGCCTACCAGCGCGAGTTCTTCGACGGCCGCTACATCGGTGCCGACCTGCACAACCCGCCTTTCGACCAAGTCGCCGAGCTNTACGGAGCCGCCGGNTACCGGGTGGAACGCCTCGACGAGGTTGCCGAAGCCGTCCGCGCCGCCCTAGACGCCGGTCGGCCAGCGGTGGTCGACGTGGCCGTCGACCCCGATGCCCTCTACAGCTTTCGGCGTGACTCGTTCGCCCACCGGACCCCGACCATCTCCGACGGGGAGGCCGGCTGACATGAGGTTCCANCTCGCCATCAACCTCGAGCGACTCGATGACAGCCGCGACATGAACGAGGTGGCCCACCACACCCTCGAGATGGTCCAGATGGCCGAGGAGGGCGGGTTCACCATCGCCTGGGCCGCCGAACACCATGCCCTCGAGATGACCATCGCCCCCAACCCCCTCCAGATCCTCACCTGGTGGGCCAGCCACACTGACCGGATCCGCCTCGGTACGGCGGTAGCTGTCGCCGCCTACTGGCACCCGGTGAACCTGGCCGGAGAGGCGGCCTTCCTCGACCTGATCAGCGGCGGTCGACTGGAGTTTGGAATCGGATCGGGTGCCTACCAACGCGAGTTCGACCGCATGCACCCCGGCCTGAAGCAGTCCGACGCCTGGCGCCATATGCAGGAGATGCTGCCTGTCCTCAAGAAACTGTGGGCCGGTGACTACGCCCACGACGGTGAGTTCTGGTCATTCCCAACTTCCACCTCGGTACCTAAGCCGGTGCAGAAGCCCCACCCACCAATCTGGGTGGCCGCCCGCTCGCCCATCACCTTCGACTTTGCGGTGAAGAACGACTGCAACATCCTGTCGTGGCCCATCGCCCGGCCGTTCGCCGAAGCCGAGCTCTACCGTTCACAACTCGACGCCTCGATTGCCGCCCATACCGGATACGACACGCCTACCTGGGCCGTCATGCGCCACACCGCCGTCTACGACTCGGCCGACCAGTGGATGGTCCCCGTCGAGGCGGCCCAGCGTCAGCTAAGCCAATTCGAGAACCTGTTCAAGAACCTAGGCGACGTCCAAAACGGCTTCCCAAGGACAATCCCCATGGACCAGGTAGCCAACGCTGCTGACTACGAGCCGGTGACCCTGAGCGAGAACCTGGTGTTCGGCACCCCCGACGAGGTAGTGGCCAAGCTGCGGCGCTACCAAGAACTGGGGGTCGACGAGTTCGTCTACTACGCCAGCCTCGGCCTCGGGCTGACCGAGCAGAAACGGTCCATGGAACTCTTCTGCTCCGAAGTCATCCCCGCCTTTACCTGAGGCGGGGCCACGGGATCAGACGGGCCGGTCGCCGACGATGGTGACCCGCTCCATATGTCGGGTCTCCGGATAGAAGTCGTTCGTCCCAAAGTGTTGGACGGCCCGGTTGTCCCACATCACGAACGTGTCGACCTCCCACCGAATCCGGCACTGCACACTCGGATCCATGATCGCCCGCTCCAGTCTCCTGAGGATCTCCGTGGACTCGTCGGCGTCAACACCCATCACATGTGAAGTGAACGACCGATTGGTGTAGATCCCTCGGGCACCGGTTGCCGGATGGGTACGGACGACCGGATGCTCGACCGCCGGGTAGGTCGCCTGCTTCTCGGCCAGTTCGGCGGCGTCAAGCCGACCACCAAACGCGCGGGTGAAGTCGTGGACAGCCACCAGGTCATCAACCCGGGACTTCCAGGCGTCGGGCAGACGATCGTAGGCGGCTGTGGCATCAGCGAAGCACGTGTCACCACCAACCGGAGGTATCTCGACGGCCCGCAGGACCGAACCCATCGATGGCGCTTCTCGCCAGGTGACGTCGGAGTGCCAGACCGACGCTGAGTAAGTGGTCTCGGCATCGGACCTTAGGGTCACGACCTCCGGGTGGTCGGTACGAGCCCCGCGGTNCACCGCGAANGGGTGGACCTCNAGGTCGCCGAACAACCGTCCGAAGGCGATGTGCTCCTCGGTGGTGATGTTCTGATCGCGCAGGANCAGGACCTTGTNGTCCAGCCAGGCCCGATGGAGCGCCTCCNAGGTCGAACCGTCGACATCGGCCATGTCCACNCCGGACACGTCNGCTCCCAGGGTGGCGGTGAGCGGTCGGACGTCAAGGGCCATCTGGCCAACCTCCAGCNAACGGGTGCCGTCCGATCCTACGAGGCTGGACAGATGGATGGGATCTGGCGCACCCACCGGAAGTAGACGGGAAGGCCCTTNCGCGCGCCGCCGCTTGACCCCCTCTGGGAGGCTGACTGGGGTGGTTTCGCNTCGTGCCGATATCGGTCAAGGGGCGGTGGGCCCTAGGGAAACGAGGGCCTCATGTTCGATCGTGACCACGGGTAACCCGTCGACAGAAATCCGTACGTCGACTACGGCCCGGCTACCGCTCCGAGTATCGAACCGGTCGACGACGGTGGCCTCCACCAGTGCGGAGACACCGACAGGCACCGCAGCGTGATGGGCGATGCGGCTCGAGGTGTGGATCCACGATCCATCTACCAGGTGGCGGGTCATCACCCCGTTGGCCAACGCTGGCCAGACTGACGGGTGCACAACCGCGGCCTTGGCACACAGCGCAAGGTCGGCCCCAGCCCGCTCTGCATAGTTGATCCATTGGTCGACCAAGGGCTCGACATGGTCCGGAAGGCGTTCGCAGAGAGGCCGGTCCGACCAGTCCTTTCCCACGGCATGAACACCACCGGGCGGATGTGCGACCAGTCGGGCTCGCAGGTCACCGTCGACCAAAGCCTGTACCTCAACCGATCCGTTGCCAACGGGTTCGGGTACACAATCGACCAGGTCTCCAGCCTCCACCGGGGCCAGGAACTCCACGGTGGACGAACCAGCTGCCAGCCAGCCCTCACCCCACGCCTCGACAACCGGCCGGACCATGTATGCATGAACAGTGACCCCGGCAACCAGGGCAGTATTGAACCCGGCAGCCCGGCCACCTTCGTCGGTATGAATCGGGTTTTCCGCGTGCTCAGGAAGGTTCCGGGCCCGAACTGACCAGGCTTGGGGAGTGCCAGACATCATTCGGTTAACAACCCTAGGGCGTGGTCCAAAACGACGAAGTCCCGGTCAATAGGACCGGGCCTTCTACTTGGTAGCGGGGGCAGGATTCGAACCTGCGACCTTCGGGTTATGAGCCCGACGAGCTACCAGACTGCTCCACCCCGCAGGAGCGAGGCTAACGGCCGATTTGGTCGGTCACTCGGGCCTTTGGCGGTGACGGTCAGGTCCCGNNCCGGGTCCNGACCGTCCACAGTTCAGGGAAGTACCGGTGTCCGGTCGTCTGCTTTAGCCATCCGAACCACCGGTGCCCGACTTGTACCGATGAGGCGTAAGACCAGTTGGTGAGTTGAGCGACTACCTGGCCCCAGCNCAATCCGGGAACGACGACCACAGATAGCGTTACTCGGATGTCGGACACCTCCGTGTTGATCGANGTCGATGAGCGCCCGNTTGCCTGGCGGGAGGCCGGGACCGGTGACGTCGTGCTTTTCTTACACGGCCTCGGTCACAGCCGAATCGCTTGGGACCGTCAACTCGAGGATCTTTCTGATCGCTGGCGGTGTGTCGCATGGGACCTCCCTGGCTTCGGAGCCTCCGAACCCCTCGAGTCCCTGACCTTTCCAGCAATCGCCAGTGCCGCCGTATCCCTGCTCGATCGGCTCGGCGTGGACTCAGCGCACCTGGTCGGGCTGTCATTCGGCGGACAACACGCACTCCACGTCGCTCTCGAACACCCCGACCGTGTCCGATCACTCGTACTTGCCGACACCAGCCCCGCCTTCGGCCTCGACGGTACGACCCGTGAGGAATGGATCGAGCAGCGACTCGAACCCCTGCGAGCCGGTCTCACCCCCACAGACATCGCCGAGTCCGTGATGGTCGGCATCTCCGGACCCGGGTTCTCCGGTCCCGACTTCGACCTAGCCGTGGCGGCCATGAAGCGCCTGACATCCGGGGCATACGAGGACGCTGTGCGCTGTTTGCCGGACCACGACGTCCGGGACGCCCTGGCCACGATCCACGTGCCAACGCTGGTCGTCGTAGGCGAACTCGACCCGTCGACACCTCCCGCCGTGGCACGGCTGCTGGCCGACGGCATCCGCAACGCGAACCTTGTAGAACTACCCGGCATCGGACACTTAACCCCCAACGAGGCCCCCCAGGAGTTCAACCGGCTCGTCCGCGAGTTCCTCGACGCTCAAGAACCGACGACCAGAGGCGCCGGTTCCTAACGCTCTCCTCGCCTGTGAGCGTCGGACGATTGTCGACCGCGACTCCTGGACGATCTGGAGTCGTATTGGTTTAGAAGCAGAGGACCGCTCCTCTTCAAACGCTAAGTCGCAGGCTGGTACCGGGCAGTACAGAACGCCATAGAGTTCGATTCCGTGGGAGAGGCACTGGTTATCGACCATGACGAGACCGGCCCGAAGGAGTTGGCAGACCCCGGTATCGATCCGATGTCAATGATCTCTGAATCAGTCGATCACCAAGTGGAAACCCGTCGACAGGCAGACCGCCTAGTTGACCGGTTCCTCCACTAGGCACCAACTCCATGGCCCGAAAGCAGGAAACAGCACCCGGCATCCAGATATTGGACAATGACGTCTGGGCAGAGCGTGTCCCCCATGCCGAGTTCGCGACGCTACGTGCCTCCGCTCCTGTTGCGTGGTTCGACGAACCGGACGGAAACTCTGGTTTCTGGGCAATCACGCGTCTTGACAATCTCGTCGAAGTTCACCGCGACCACCGAACCTTCTCGTCACAGGTGGGAGGAACCGAACTCGAGGAGCTGGAAAAGGACCCCGAAGCGCGTGAAGCCCGTCGAACGATGCTGGAGACAGACCCCCCCGAGCACACCAGGATCAGGAAACTTGTTTCCCGCAATTTCACCCGCGGAGCTATCGAAAAATGGGAAAGCACCGCTAGAGCTCTAATCGCAGAAAACATGGACGAGGCCCTCTTGGATCACCGAGTCGACTTTGTCGAGACAGTTGCCCGAAAGTTCCCGATCCAGATGATCAGTAAGTTGCTCGGTGTCCCTGATCAGGACGCTGAACAACTGTTCCACTGGGCCGACGCCGTCGTGTACCACAACGACCCGGACTTCTCCGAGTTGCTGTACGACAAGGAAGACACCGAGCCCTATCGACTACTTCCGTTCAGGAGTCCCAGTTCTCTCAAGGTGTTCGAGTACGCCCAGAAACTCGCCAACGAAAGAGCGAAGCGGCCTGAAGCAGACGTGGTTTCGATTCTCGCGGCCTCAGAAGAACTAACTCCCTCTGAGTTTCAGACCTTTTTCCTTCTGCTGGTTATCGCGGGGAACGAGACCACCCGCCACAGCCTGAGCCACGGAGCCTTGGCCCTGGCAAAGTTTCCCGATCAGTTGGACCGGCTGCGAGAAGAACCCGACCTGATGGGCGCCGCGACAGAAGAGATCCTTCGATGGGCTAGCCCCCAGATCCATTTCAGAAGGACAGCGGTTTGNGACACGGAGTTGGCTGGGGTGCCGATCTCTGCCGGCGACAAGGTCGTGANGTGGTACATCTCCGCCAATTACGACGAGCGTGCTTTCGCCGACCCATTCACGCTTGACCTCAGCCGAGATCCCAACCCGCACGTGACGTTCGGAGGTGGAGGCCCGCATATCTGCCTAGGGGCTTGGATGGCCAGGTTGGAAGTCAGGGTCTTCCTGGAAGAAGTCGTGAGGCGNATTAGACGCATCCAANNCGATGGCGACCCAGAACGAATCCGTTCGAACTTCATCAACGGCCTGAAACACTTGCCGCTAACCCTGGAACCTTTGTAGTTGCNGATTGTCAGGGCACCCCACCCCAGACCAGTCTTTCGGCGGTCTTGACAAGTTCGCCGATGGATTCTTCGTTCGCTGAGCCAAAGACATAGCGATCTGGCCGGATTAGCACTGCTGCTCGTCCAGCTAGAAGGAGATCAAGGTCACTGTCTAGGTCAACCAAGTCGTCAACGAGGACTGTTTGGCACCAGTTTCCTGTCTGGTGTGGGACTCGGGACACGAGATACCAGTCAGAACCACCGACGTCGTCGAGCAGGAGCGCGGTTCCATTGGAAAGAACCCTCGGTTGACGTGCCTGATGTCCAATTCTCTTGTCNGACCCTGAAGAAAAGATCCCTTCCATTAGCGGTGGGAGACGTGACCAGCGCTCCGATTCGTCGGCGTCAGGGGTGGGAAACTCTGTGACTTGTCCTGAGACGATGCGTCCAGCCTCAATCGACATGGCGATACACCGCTCGACATGGCTGCGGCGTTCCAGCTCGTAGGTGTCGAGAAGTGTTTCTGGGGCTCCGTAGTTGAGAACAGATCGCAGTTTCCACGCGAGATTGGCGGCGTCACGGATTCCCGAACACATCCCCTGGCCGATGAACGGTGGCATCTGGTGAGCCGAGTCGCCCGCAAGGAAGAACCGACCATCTCTCCACCTTTCGGCCACGACGGCATGAAACCGGTAGGGAGCAGCCCGCACGATCTCGCCGGCATCATCGGGGATCCAAGGTCGTAGCAGTTCACGAACCCTTTGGTGCTCTTCAAATTGATCGTGATTCTCGCCTTCTAGAAGGCGAAACTCCCAGCGGTGATGGCCGTGGGCAGAGGGCACGTAGGTAGCCGGCCTCTTCGGATCGCAGACCTGCTGGATAACCGAAGGAAGTTGGGGATCGTCATCAAACATGAGATCCACTACAAGCCAATACTGGTCAAACCCCCAGTCCGCCAGGCCAATGCCGAGACCNCGCCGGGTCGCGCTCGAGGCGCCATCACAGGCGACAACAAACCGTGCGTCAACGGAGTCGAGGTCTGTGACCTCTGACCCAAGAGTCAACTCGACATTGGGAAACCTTTCGAGCCCTTCNCGAAGGACACGATCGAGTTCCGGCTGCTGGAACACATAGTCCTCACACCAACCGAGGATNGGTGACCTCTCAAAGTCCTCGTAGGTGAAGAGCCTTGTCCCGTCCGCGTCGACGAATTCCATCCCCCGAGAGGGTTCGACGAGTCGCTCCACCTGATCCGAGAGTCCCGCCCCCTGGAAGATCCTCATGATCTCTGCGTCTAGGTGACAAGCACGTGGAAGCGGGTAGGCATCCAGGGAGGCCTCGTGGACTGAAGTCTCTACCCCGGCTATGCCCAGAAGATTCGCCAGAAGAGCGCCAACGGGCCCACAGCCGATTACTGCAACCTGGGGCACGTCTCTAGTCGGCTAAGTCCGGCACTTTGTCGTGCCAGCAAGTGGTACCCCAAGTGACGGCAAGCAACGTGCAGTCACACCCATCTGTCGCGCCATGCCAATGAGCCTCGTCCGGTGGGGCAACAACCAAGTGGCCAGGGTTGATAGCCACCGCTCCGTCGGCCAACGTCCCCACGCGGGCGCTACCAGACACGACAAAGAGCAATTGTCCACCAGGGTGATGGTGCCAGTTCGTCACCGCTCCTGAATGGAAATGGACCAGGGCAGTATCAGGGTCTTGATCACCTGGTGTGGCATGAAGCATCTCGAGTTCGACGTGTCCGGTGAACAATCCCCCATAACTGCTATCTCGATCACCACCGGTCACGATCTTCATGGAAGATCTCCGGCGACAAATCTGTTGCGGATCGTGCCGATCCCCTCAATCGAGGCCTCTACGACCTGACCGTTGCGCAGATAGGTGGGTGGGTCCATCGAATCACCGACGCCACCAGTCGTTCCTGTGAAGATCAGGTCACCCACTTCGAGAGTGACGTATCGAGAAAGCCACTCGATCAGGATCGGTACGGGAAAGATGAAGTCGCTGGTTCTCGCATGTTGGCGCAACTCACCATCGACTTTTAGAGAGATCTCGAGATCGTCGCGACTTGGAAGGTCATCCGGGGTCACGAGGACTGGACCGATGGGCCCAAACCGGTCGTAACTCTTAGCCATTGAGAACTGCTTGATTGGAGGCCGAAACTGCTCGTTTCGATCACTCACATCGTTACCCACCGTCAACCCAGATATGTGGTCCCAAGCTGAAGCGCTGGGAATTCGAACCCCACGCCGCCCAATTGCTAGGACAAGTTCCACCTCATAGTCGACCATCTCCAGGTCGTGCATCAGCACATCTTCGTAAGGACCGGCGATGCAAGTGGAGAACTTGACCATTACGTGTGGTTCAGTCGGAATCGGTTTGTTCGCCTCCTCGGCATGGCTTCGATAATTGAGAGCGATGGCAATAATTTTTCCGGGTCTTGGAACCGGCGGACCCAATCTGGAATCCATCACCTCCTCGGACTCGTCAACTGATCCGAGTTCGGCCATTAGGCGGTGATTCTTGAGATCGACGAGTTCCATGGGATCACTAGAGATCCTCCCGGACGTAGCCGATTCAACATCTACAACCCGACCATCGATGATCAGCGATCCCCGACCTTCCACGTTCGCTATTCGCACGAGTTTCCTAACTGATCCGCGTTCTGAATCTTCTGACTCTGGGCGGTCCAGCCCTCGGCAGGCCTCTCAAACCACATATGAACCTGGCCTGTTCCAGCCGCTGATTCGTACTCTGAATACCGACGGCCAGCCGCACTGCACCCACTCCCACCAATCGCACCGACCATCATCAGGTAGTGGCCGAAGAAGCCCTCAGGGGCATGTCTCTTATATTCAGCCTGGTATTCGATCACTTGGCAGTGGTCACCGTGCTCCCACCATTGGAGCACCTTCTGATCAGCGTCGCGAGCCTCTGGGGTGCGAATGTTTTCCAGAGAGGCCGATTCATGGTCGGCAAACTCTCTCAACGGCCAGAAGCGATGGCTTAACCCCCCGGAAGCCAGCAAAACAACGCGCCGGTCGGACGCGTCGACAGCCTGCGCCAAGAGATCCCCAAACAGGAGAAAATCCTCTGGAGTCGCCGTTTGGCACACCCCGACCGAGATCCACCTTTCATCGCCCTGGAGGAACCCCAGAAGATTGATCGTTGGATAGTGAACCGGGAGATAGGGGTCGTCGCAGGCCAGGATCCAGGTGTCATCCCGACCAGAAGCTAGGGACTCGATCGACCGGGCAAGGTCGGGGTCACCTGGCATGTCATAGGGGACTTGGGACATCCCTCTCGGTAGCTCATCAGATGTGAATCTTCCTGTCCGTTGCTCGTGTGAGGTGACAACGTGTTCCACAGTCGTGAACCAGTGCGTGTCAAATACGACGATGGTGTCGGGCACCAGACGATCTAGACACTCAGCGCGTAACCGATGGAGCCCGGTCACGAGTGAAAAGTCATCTCCGTCGTTGAGTTCTCGGCGAAGAACCTCCGGCATGACGATGGGTGGAACATGCGAGACGACAGCCGCTCCCACGATCTCACCCATGGCTCAAACCTTGTCTGGTGAGTGCCGTTTGGGACTGCATATCACGAACACTAATCATTTGGGGCCAAATGATTCAAGCCTCCGCACTTGCTTCAAAGCCGCCCAGGGCCGACGTCTCCTCAACAACTTTTGTGGCCGTGCCGAACCAGCAGAGGCGAAGCACTGGTCGAATGCCGGTCATCGCTCATCGAGATCCTCGGTGGTTCTCAACACCTTGCGCAGTAGCCGGGCCAGGGTGGCCATCTCGTCGTCGGTAAGCCCGCCGGTGACCAGCGCCTCCTCACGGTTGAGGGCCGGCATTACCTCGTCGACCACCTTCGTCCCAGTTGCTGTGAGGACCACCTCGACGCGGCGCCGATCCTCGGGGATGGCTCTCCTCTCGGCTAAGCCCTTCCGTTCCAGGGTGTCGAGTACCCCGGAAAGGGTGCCTCCAGAAATTCCCGCCTCGGTAGCCAAGCTGCGTGACTCTTGGGAACCCCAGATCCGCAACACGAATAGCACCACGAAGGCACTCCACGACAGCTGGTGGCGACGCAACACGTCACGCTCCATGTGGTTTCGGAGCACCGTGGCCGTCCGGAACACGTTCGACACTGCCGCCAACGACAGGAGGTCGAGGTCGAGGCCCGACATCCGGTCCCGAATCAGACGTTCAGCCTCGATCAATTCCTCATCACCTGCGGAAAAGGCTCGGGGCATATACGGACACTACTATTCGGTACCGAACGATTTAGTAAGCGGATTGCCTTGGAGAACAACTCACTAGCAATAATCGTTCAGGCGATACTGCGAGACCCTTCAACAACAGGATGGAAGAGGCTGACAAATGGGAACAGACGAGTACAGGAGAGTCCGTGTCCTGTGGCCCGACCACTTGAATCTTGCTCGCGGCAAGTACCTGCCCTACCGCCTCGCTGAACGAGGAACGCGACACTGCCTGACTGTTTTGTCCTTGGAGTACGACCGGGACATGAGCCCAATACCCGGAACGGGATTCCTTGAGGGAATGCCAGACATGGAATGCCATTTCGACATGTCTGAGATAAGGCCAGGTTGGGAGGACGGCGTTGGCGTCGTCGTTGGGGATCTTGAGCGAAATGGTGAGCCAGTACCCCTAGCTCCAAGGACAGTGCTTCGCAATGCGGTCAGCGCCTGGGAATCGATGGGTTTCAAACCGAAGGTGGGGATTGAGCTAGAGGCCTACGTCATGGAACCCGATCCCGATGGAGGATGGCGTCCCTATAACGCACCCGGTTCGATGGTTTACGGCACAGGCATACGTACCGACCCGGCGGGGATTGTGCGAGCCATCGATGAGACTGCAGACCGACTGGGTTTCCGGGTCGAATCAATCAACGGAGAATTCGACATGGGTCAGTTCGAACTGACCCTCGAATTCGATGACGCAATGGCATGTGCAGATGAGGTGTTTCTTTTCAGGACAATGGCCATGGAAGTGGCCGCGCAGAATGGGCACCTCCTCACCTTCATGCCGCGACCGATCCCGGAATATGGAGGTAACGGGCTACATGTCAACCTGAGCCTGGAAGACAGTTCCGGCAACAACGCCATGGTCGATCTATCGGCTCCAGATGGACTCTCAGCGCTCGCGAAGTTCTGTATCGCCGGACAACTCCACCACATGTCCGCGATGGCAGCGCTATGCGCACCTACGGCTAACTCCTACAAGCGCCTGTTGCCCGGCCAAATCTCCGGTTACTGGAAGAACTGGGGGCATGACCATAGGTGCGCCACGGTTCGCGTAAACCCGGAACGCGACGCATCAACTCGCCTTGAGAACCGAATGCCCGACGGAGCGGCAAGCACCTATTCGGCAATCGCCGCCGTATTGACTGCGTCGCGCCTAGGTGTGGAAGCGAGCCTTCCCTGTCCGGATCCGGAGACCGGGGATGCACTTGAGACGGCCTGCACCGAGGAGCACACACCCGATCACCTTGGGGCTGCCATCGAAGCCCTTCAAGCCGACGAGCAGTTCACTGACGCGATTGGCCCAGAAATGGTCGCCCAGTACATCGCAATCAAAAAAGCCGAGTGGGCCAAATACCTTGCTGCGAACGGAACCTGGGAAGAGACAATCGGCTCCTTCACAGAATGGGAGAAGCAGACCTACCTCCCGTACCTCTAGCGACCAGAAAGTTGTGCTCGACCTTGAACATCGGCGAGTCGGTCAACCTAAGAGAGTTGGAACTCGACCCTGATCCGATTCTTGCTCGGATGCGGGCGGAGGAACCCGTCTGCTTTGTGCCGTCTCTCGATATGTGGATGGTCACGAAATGGGATGACCTCATCCACATGGAAGATCACCCCGATGTCTTCACTGCCAACACCAGCCCGTCTTTCTTGGCAAGAGCACTAGGTCCGAACATGCTCACCAAGGACAAACCTGAGGCCTCTCGAACGCGAGATGCAATGCTCCCAATCTTCCAGGCTGGTGGGGTGGCCGGGAGCTTTGCTTCGGAGACGTTGGTCGATCTCGCTGACCAACTGGTGGACGGATTCATTGAGGAGGGCGAGGCCGACCTCATGACTTCGTTTGCCGCTCCCCTGGCCGCAAACTCTTTGGCTTCTGTGCTCGGGCTCGATTCTCACGGTTGGGAGCAGGTCTGGCANTGGTGCGAGGGGCTATGTGCCGACATAGCGAACTTCGCGAACGACCCTGAATTGACCTCTATCGGAAATCAGGCACGCGAATCCCTGGGAAGAGCAATCGACCAGAAAATCGATGCGACCGTTGAAAACCGCAACGACCTGTCAGCCATTGCTCAATTTGTTGCCGCTGAAGTCGACGGTCAGCCATTGGATCGATCCGAAATCGTGAACAACGTCCGCCTAATGATTAGCGGAGGCATCAACGAGCCACGCGACGGGATTGGCCTAGTCGTTGGAACTGTGCTCGCCGATCACCAACTACGAAATGAGTTGGCTTTGGAACCTGGTCTCTGGCGCAGGTGCGTCGAGGAGGTCTTTCGATTGCATTCTCCGGTAGGAACCATTACGCGGCAGACGACTCGTGAGACTCGACTAGGCGACAAGGTCCTTCCGCAAGGGTCGTTGGTCGCCGGAGTCATTCGATCGGCGAATCTCGACGAAGAACGGTGGTCGGATCCCAAGAAGTTCGATCTGCACCGCTCCGAAGGTGGCCACGCGGCATTTGCGACTGGCGACCACAGATGTCTGGGTGAGTGGCTCGGTAGGCAGGTGGTCAGGATCGGTTCCCAAAGGATCCTCGATCGTCTACCAGATCTGGAGATCCAGCCAGGTAAGGCCATCAAGCTGCACGGATTCGAGTTCCGCGGACCCACCGGCCTCCCGTGTAGGTGGGACCAACCATGAGCCAAGCCAATGTGGTTTTTGTAACCGGCGCGGCTTCTGGAATCGGCAGAGCCGTAGCGGAACGGCTCACGAACGAGGGGTCGTCCGTTGTTGTGGCCGACAGTGACGTCACAAAGGGTCACGAGACTTGTGAGTCCATTGCTTCCGCAGGAGGGCGCGTGATCTTTCAAGAGATAGACGTCCGAGACCGAGGTTCCATACGGTCAGCTGCAGACAATGCAACTAGCCGGTTAGGTGAAATCACTGGGCTCGTGAACTGCGCTGGCGTCGTCACCATGACTTCTTTGGCCGATCTAACGGAAGAAGAGTGGGACCTGGTTGTCGATGTGAACCTGAAAGGAACTTGGCTGGTCACGCAAGAAGTAGCGCGTGATATTGCCAGCACTGGCGGTGGATCCGTCGTCAACATCTCGACGGTCGAAGCTGAGGTGGTTGTTTCCTCCGCCGGCTACTGCCAGGTCCATTACAACGCGTCCAAGGGCGGGGTCAAGATGCTCACAAAGGCTCTCGCCGTTGAATTGGCCAAGTTCTCCATCCGAGTCAACGCAGTGGCACCTGGACCGATCGCCACCGACTTCGTCTCCTTGGAGGGCATTACCGCTCCGGAGACACTGGAAGCGCTTAAGGACAGGCTCCTGATTCCCCGGATTGGTCAACCGGAAGACGTCGCTTCAGCAGTGTCCTTCCTTCTCTCCGACCAGTCGTCATGGATCACCGGGGTGCACTTACCGGTAGATGGAGGTTGGTTGACGCGCTGAGAAGGATTAGGTGGACGAGCCGATCGGCCCACCCAGGTAGGCGGCTTGTACAACCGGGTCCTGAGAAACCTCGTCGGGTGTGCCCACAGCGATCACCTTTCCCTGATCAAGGACATAGACGCGATCACAGATACCCGTGATGAAGTTCAGGTCGTGATCGACGACGACGACACCGGCTTGAACGAGTCCCGCTATTTCTCGAATCCGGTGAATCATCTGCTCCGACTCGAGATCACCCATGCCGCTCGTGGGTTCATCAAGCAGCAGAAATCGGGGGCCAGCTGCGGCCGCCCGGGCAAGTTCGAGACGCCGCGCGTTCCCATAGTCCAGTTCACCGGCGCGCCGATGTCGGAGCTCTGCCAAGCCACTGGCACGAACCAAGAGTTCAACGTCCGGCAGCGAGCGGCCGGCAATGTGTCCGGCAGTTGCTAGACGGGCGACTTCGATGTTCTCCTCGACTGAAAGTGCAGGAAATAACCTGAGGTTCTGAAAGGTCCTGACAATCCCAGCCCGGGCGATCAGGTGTGAAGGCAGACCGTCGAGAACTTGCTCGTCTAGCCGAATCGACCCAGCGCTGGAGGTGACAAGAGACGTGATTGCGTTCAGCAGCGTGGTCTTCCCGGCCCCATTAGGGCCGATGAGGCCGACTACCTCATTGCTCGAGGCCGTCAGGCTTGCCCCATCGAGCGCTCGGAATCCTCCGAAATCAACGACTATCCCGGTCGCATGGAGGAAGCCTTCGGGGCGAGAATCCTCAACTGGACGAAGGGCGGGTGGCTGATCTCCGGGCTTCCTAGNTGCNCGCCTCGTCAACCAATGATCGGGCTCCCAGTCTCCCAAGATTCCATTAGGCCTGAAGATCATGAAGCCCAGCATTGATGCACCAAGAAATACATCCGTGAGTCCGCTTCGAAGGACCCAGTCGAGAAATGGAAGGTCAACTGACGGCCCGGCGAGGTAACGAGTGAGTTCGCTACCGGTACTGATGATCACTACACCTACGAGAGAACCCGTGACGCTGTTTCGACCTCCGACAATGAGCATTGTCAAGGTAAGCAGGGTGTATTTGAAGAAGAAGAGTCTCGGATTGATACTTCCGAGTTCAAATACCCGAAGAGTTGCTCCAATGGACACAACGAAGACGGACAATAGGAGTGCGATCATCTGCTGTAACGCGGGATGAATCCCCATTGAACGTGCTGCCAGATCATCTTCTCGCGCGGCCTGGGCGAGCCGGCCATATCTCGTTTCCTTGAAGAGCCGCGCTACCAGGAGGGCGAGGAGCAACGCCAGATAGATCCATCCCCGCCCTTGAAGTGTCACGCCCCCGAGCGGACTGAAGGAGAGTCCTGTCTTGCCGCCGCGAGTCAGGTCAATCCAATTCCTTGCGACTTCGTGGACAACGAACAGCAACGCGAGGGTGATGACTGTGGCAGCTACGGCACCCGAACGTGCTCCCGAACGAGCAAGTCCCAAACCAATGACGAAAGCAACCACTACNGCGATGAGTGCTGCGGTCAAGGACGACTGAAACGGGGTCAGGGCCACTTCAGCTAGGCCAAACGGAGCATCCGGGATCTGTACTGCTTTTCGTTCCGGGGCAATTGCGCAAACAGCAAATGCATAGCCAGCGATGGCCCCAAAGCCGATATGTCCAAAGGAGAGAACACCTGTGTTGCCGATGTAGATCTGGATTCCGAGTACAACAATCGCGTTGATGAGCATCTGGGTAACCAGACCCTCGCTCGCAGAGTTCCCAACGGCTGTGTAGATGATCCCGCCGCCGACAAGGAGCAGATACGTGGTTAAAGATCCCGCCAGGGGNAGAACCAGACGATCAACCATCCGTCTNGGCACTACACGCGCTCCGCCCGNCGCACGGTTATGAGGCCTTGTGGTCTGAAGACAAAGAGAAGCGCTATGAGGAGGAAGACGATCCCGTCGGTTAGGCCCACNAGGCCTTCTGGAAGGCGNGAGATCAGGAGTACCTCGGCGAGACCGAGTATGACGCCGCCCATGACCGCTCCAGTAAGGCTTCCGAGCCCTCCGATAAGGGCAGCAAGCACGCCTTTGAGCATTGGGCTGAGTCCCGCCGTTGGCCCTGCCTGGCCGCTGCGCATCAGCCAAAAGACGGCGGCAACTCCAGCTAGCAAACCAGAGAGTGCAAAGGCGCCGCGAATGATCCGATCACTCCGAATCCCCATCAGTCTGGCGGCATCAAAGTCCTCAGCAGCTGCCCGCAAACTCATCCCGAACATCGTGCGCTGAAGTACCCAGTACGTGGCACCCAGTGTCAGGAGAGTGAAGAGAATGACCAGAAGGTCGAACACTTCCAGGCTGACGCCGCCCACTTTCCAAGTCTGAAAGATCCATCCCGGCCGGGGGAACTGGCGGAAGTTTGCCGAGACATACATCACGAACGCGGCCTGCACCAAGAAGTGAACACCAAACGACGTCATGAGCATTGTGAAATCTGGCGCTCCCCTTACCCAGCGGAAAGCAACGAACTCGATGGCCACCGATGTCAGGCCAGCAATCAGGACAATCGCTGGGGCAATAAGCCACCAGTCCCATCCAGCGACGAAAAGGCCGTAAGCCGCATAGGCACTCACGGTTATGAGCTCGCCATGAGCGAAATTCACCAGGTGCATCACCCCAAAAATGACCGCGATCCCCAGGGCAATCAGCGCGTAGATCCCACCACGACCGAAGCCATCCACGACCTGCTGAAGAAGTTCGGTCATACGAGGTCGACATTTCGGCCGAGATAGGTATCAAAAAGATCTTGGCGCGCGAGCAAGTCACGGGCGAGGCCACTAGCTACAACCTCTCCAGATCGCAGCACGTATCCACGGTCCGCAACTTCGAGAATCCGCTGGGCACTCTGCTCAACGACTAAGAGGGTGAGGCTGGCATTTCTGAGTGTCTCGATGAGATCAAAAACAACATCAGCAAGCTTTGGGGAAAGCCCGAGAGTCGGCTCGTCCAAGAGGAGCAACTGGGGCTCAGCCATCAAGGCGCGACCTATAGCTAGTTGCTGTGCCTCACCACCCGAGAGGTA
>JGI26059J44795_1000010_pt1 | contig 26603 bp, 27 predicted proteins | sample MarorgKNORR_S2LV_2_FD_44795 | JGI IMG/M metagenome (IMG submission 44795)
GTAATTTCAGCTGAACCTCCTTCATTATAGGTGATATCACCGCTAGCCATTATTTTAATATCTAAATCTGGCAGAACTCCAAACTGTTCAATTCCTCCTCTAATTCTTTGAGCATAACCGATATTAAATGCTTCTTTAACCTCATCAAAGGTCTCCATCAAAGTAATTCTTGAATAACTCNTTGGGCAGTTTAGATCTTGATCTAGAATTTGATCTANCGACCCATCTTCATCGTATTTTTCACACCAGGATATATCAAAAATACCTTGATTCATTTCTTCTATGCTATTGAGTGGTAAGTTATTCAGTTCTCGAATCTTCAGCGAAGTATCTTGACCGTTGTAATACCAGTGGGAAGGGACAATGATAATATTTTTTCTTTTATCAATATGGATAGCTTGTTTTAATTGATCTCTTATAGTTTCAAACCGTAATGCATCTTCAGGGTGACCAAAAATTTGGCTAGGAAATCTGGAGTAACCATACAAGCTATTGGTTCGGCTATCGTTACTTCCAAATCCATCGGAACGATTAAAATTGATGCTCCAACGACCACCTTGATTGATATCATATACAGCTTCCACATAGCGTTTAAAGCTGAGGTAGTTATTAAAAGCATTTTCATGGTAGACCTCTTTAATCCAAGGATGTGGTGCACCAAGTGGTCCGTCAGGATTTCTACCTGGCCATGGCAGACCATAGGTTGCATAGACTAGAGAAATTTCTTCTCCATCAGGGTATTGTTCCATATAGCGCTTCATATTGTTTAACAGCATCAAGTTGTACTCAGGAGTACGTCCAACTTGTCTAATTTGCCTAAGTGCCACTCGATCTTTAAGGCCGGATTTACATAACTTATAGTAGACCTTATTACGAGTCATAAAATGATTAGCATAGAAGTTATGATCAGTAGTTTCTCGAGTGAGGAGCATGTTCTTAAATCCTCCCCATCTAGCCATTGCCCAAGCCACATCATCATGTCTTGCCGAGTAACCAGAATTTTTCTCATACATACCAAATCTAATTTTTACTCGGTCACCAAAATTGTTTTTCATAAAATCAGTAAGGTACTCTTCCATAAAATCTGTCATCGGATGCATGCCTGTGGATTTTTTATTGGCACCTAGTAATTTATTAATTCTTCGATAGAAAACCACATCCTGCTCTCTAACATCTTGAACTCCATTGGGTGCCAAGATTTTATAATAATCCGGCAATGGGTCTAACCCGTCTCTAGGGTCTACTGAAAGGATATTTCTTCTCCCATAGCCATCTCCCGAACCGGTTACTTTTATTCTTTCATACTGATCCGCCTCTTCTTTGGATAATGTGACAGATTCATCAAGAACGTTGATATATATGGCTTGACTGCTATCAAAACGATACATACCAAAGTTGTCATAATATTCCTCAAAGCCCTCAGTTAAAAAAGAGCTGACATAGGGATAACTTCCCATGGATGAACGATAGGGGTATTTACCAACAAAATTTTCAGTGCACGCTTCACGTTCACTCATTGCTTGAATACCGATACGGCTTCTTTGGGCAATACCTTGATAATAACTTTCAGAAAAGCCTTCAGGTTGACCCCAGTCTGTGACTACAACCGCTACTTTATCATTATTGAGTACCCTAAAGGTGAATAGAGTCAGCAACCAAATAGCAGCTAAAAGGAGTAATATTTTAAATATTTTCATGGATTAATTTTTATCTTTGTTTATTGTCATACTTAACTATAATAATGAGAGGGATTAAGTCTATAATCTTTAATTATATTTTTCGACAATAGTAAGGAGTTTCAAGATTCATGAGTCAGTCATTTATAAGTTTAAATTTTTTACCTAAAGGTAAGTTCAGAGTTGATTTAGTAGAAGGGGTTACTAAAACTAATTTCTTTTCTATTTGTTATGGGGCGTTAACCACAATCGGTTTACTAACGTTTATATCTTATGCAACCACTTATGTTTTGATAGAGAATCTTGAGTATCAGCGAAATCAAATTGGTACGATTGTAGGTGATCTACAAGTAGTAGCAGAAATTGCTCTATTAATTATTTTTCTTCCTGTCGGTTTAATTGCCGATAAGATTGGAAGACGACAAGTCTATTCATTTGGTATGTTTGCTATGGGCTTATCTTATTTTCTTTACCCTTTAGCCACAGGGATAGGCGAACTAACTATTTACCGAATCATCTATGCCATCGGTATGGGTGCAGCCACAGGCATGTTGGGCACGGTTACTGCAGATTATCCACAAAACCGTACACGTGGGAAAATGATTGCGGTTACTGGGATTCTAAACGCCACGGGCGTCATTATTGTGTCTTTAGTGTTTGCACGTTTACCTGAAAACTTTGCTCAGATGGGTTACGACCAAATAACTGCAGGGATGTATGCGATGTGGGTTGTGGCTGGTATGTGCTTGATAACCTCAGTAGTGGTTGCCTTTGGGTTACAGAAAGGAACCCCAACAGAAGAACAAAAGAGAATTCCATATATTCAGCAAATTAAGTCTGGTTTGAATGAAGGTAAAAACCCAAGGATACTGTTAGCTTATGCAGCCGCTTTCGTGGCTAGAAGTGATTTGGTTATTTTAGGAACTTTTCTTGTCCTCTGGGGCGTTGCAACCGGAACCGATATGGGCATGACTACCTCGGAGGCAACAAAAGCTGCCAGATTAGTTTTTGTNACATCCTCCATTTCTGCTCTTATTGCATCACCAATAATTGGTTATTTGATTGATAAAGTTGATCGTATTCTTGCTGTCAGTGTCTGTATGGCTATCGCCTCAGCTGGTTATCTTTCCATGTTTTTTATTGATAATGTTCTCGACCCAGGATCNAGACCTTTTTTTATGCTGCTAGGTGTTGGTCAGCAATGCGCTTTTTTTGCTGCAACAACACTGTTAGGTCAAGAGGCCCCCAAAATGAAACGAGGAGCAATTGTTGGTGTGTTTAATCTTGCTGGCGCATTGGGTATTCTCATTTCGACTGGAGTGGGAGGAAGACTATTTGATGCTATTGACCCATCGGCACCATTTATATTTATAGGCTTTTGTAATATATTTGTTAGCTTTTTTGCTCTTTATGTGAGTAAAGTGGCGCCAACACCTAAAGAACCAATTAGTACTTAATTAGCCGCTGGATAAAACCAATCAGGACCAACACACTGTTGAGTCAATTCAATCGTGAAACTTTGATTTGAGTTTGGAAAATCTTCATTTAAGTCAATTCCAGCAACATCATTACGGGACTGGGTTGTGCACATGATACCGTCTTGATCAACATCCAACCAAGCGTAGANGACCAGGCCTGTATTTCCTGAAGAATTATAAAGAAATGTATGATTAAAAGTCTGTGATTGACTAGTAAATGATTCTATTTCATACAGAGGATGTTGTTGAAACCCAATCCCAGATTGAGCATGAAAAATACTTAAGTTGAAAGATTTACCCTGGGAGTCTTCACTGGTTATTATTTCTCCTGTGATGGTTATCTCATCACCCTCTGGTTCAGATTCAGAGCAAGCATTGATTAGGAGAACCGCTGAGAGTAGGCAAATGAAATGTGTTGTTTGTCTAATTTTTTTCTTCATGGTTATGAATTGTAATAAATAAAGGCAAAGGTAGGTAAAAAATATGTTTATAATTTCATTATGTCATCTTTTTTTAAGATTAAGATTCCTTCTATCATATTTATTTTCTTTGCTCTTCTTGTTGTTCAGTCATGTTCTGTGATTCCAAAAAACTTTACTATTACAGAACCACAATATGAAATTAAAACCGAAGAATTTTCTTTACAGTTTAAAAAACTAGATAAACAGTTACCCGTCAGAATTTCTTATCCTGTTGGCAAGACTCGATTTCCTGTTATTGTTTTTTCTCATGGTAATGGTTCAAAGGGAGACATGTATAAGGGATTTACGGATTATTGGGCGAGCCATGGTTATGTTGTGATCCAGCCGACCCATATGGATTCACTATCTCTTGGTTTTAAGACAAAACGAGACAACATGAGAGAAATGTACCAACAAATGCTTCAAGTAACTGATACACGCAGACAGGATATGAGTTTTATTGTTGATTCATTGGATCTTATAGAAACCATTGTTCCTGATCTAAAAGATAAACTTGATAGAACCAAATTAGTTGCAGCTGGTCATTCAATGGGTGCAGCCACCGCCATGATAGTTGCTGGTATGACTTTATTGAATCCTACGGACGGCTATGCAGAAACTTCTGATGAAACGCGTTTTAAGGTGCTGCTCATGATTAGTGATCCAGGAACCATGGCTTTAATGCCAGAGGAACCGTGGAAGGGCGTTAGAGTGCCCACATTAATTTCGACTGGCACTAAGGATTTTAGTGATGTGGGTTCAGGTCGAATTAAAGCACCTTTTAAATATAAGATTCCTGATTCATTGACTCGTTCTTTGTCGCCTCATCATTATGTGATGATAGAAGGGGCTGATCATTACTTAGGCGGACTTATTTGCAGAACCGATGTTCCAGGGCCACCTCAACATGAGGCGTTAAGGATTGCCGCTGCAACCAGCACCACATTTTTGGATGCCTATGTAAAAAATGATCTTAATGCTTGGCGTAGTATGAGATTTGGTGATCTAAATGAAGCAACTAAGGGTAAAGCCACGCTTACCCTAAGATAGCCTAGTAAACTCTAGGGATAATTCTGTATTGTACTCGTTGCATGTATGCTTCATAACCGTCCAATTCTCTACTCAGTGTTTCTTCTTCAATCAAGATTCTAGGAATGAAAGCTAGCATTAAAATAATGGTACCGATAGTTGCCATAAAGATACTCCCTAACCATAAGCCCAGACCTGCAAAGAACAACATAAAACCTGTGTACATCGGATGTCTTATATAACTATAAAGGCCTGTGTCTACAAGCATCTGATTTCTTTCATCCTGAATATTCACAACTGATTGGGCAAATTCATTTTGGATCATAGTGAATAAAATAATGCTATATCCAATAACAAAAATAACCAACCCTAAATATTTAGCCATAGGTGCTGGTGCTTCAAAAATATTCAGATAGAACACATCAACAGTTATAAAATTTAGAGCTAATGCTATGGCTAAAATGATGATTGAGGTTGCCATCTTATCTTTTTTTGGTTGCCGCTTAAAGTTAGACTCTAACCTCGCTTCCATACTGGCGGGGTAATACGCACAAATCCAAAATGAAGTTATAACATTGATTAGGAAATAAAACCCTGACCAAAAGATGGCATCGTGCCAATACCAAGTTGGTGCAGGTAGCAATAGAAATAGTGCTAATAGTGAAACCTGAAAAACAATCCCTATGAAGGTTTTTATATAAAGCATTGCTAGTGAATTACTCTTTTATATTGGCATCAATTAAAACCGCTATAAATAAAGCAGGTTCCGAGCCATTATTAATCCACGCGTGGTTGGTTCCGCGTTGCACGACCACATCAAAAGGTTGTAATTTAACCTCATCATCATCTAAGAGCAGAGTGACATCACCCTCCAATAGAATGATGTAATCAATTGTTTTTGTTTTGTGCATTGTGGGATGTCTGGTTGTATCGACTCTTTCATGTTCAGCGCCTATACTTTGAAATGCTTGCGCTGCAAGTTCCTCAAGCATCTCAGCAGGGATGCCTTCCGGCGTTGGATTAATTCTGAAGTATCTAAATTTCGACCCACCAGGAGTGGGCGAAAGCACAATATCTGTATCAGCCCTATCTATTGAATCAGTGCTATCAACAGAGCTGTCATCAGTGCTCCAAATTTCAAATAAACCTCCAACTTCTTCACCAACTGATCTAGATGGTCCTCCATCAATCTTTACAACTGATTTTCCCTCACTGTTGTGTCCTGTGATTATTCTTCGCATTACTTACTCCTTTAAACTGATTTATGTTCCTTGGTAGATGCAGCCACTTGTACAGGTTTCTTGTACCTCTACTTTTGATAATTCTGGGAAATCAGAGACTATCCGATTCCATACCCAAATAGCTAAATTTTCGCTTGTTGGATTATTAAGTCCCTTAATCTCATTTAAATGTGAATGATCTAATATTTGTCTGGTAGCCTCAAAAGCTTTAGTGATGTCTGCATAATCTATAATCCAGCCACTTTCCTCATTAGGCATGCCTTCCACATAGAGTCTTATTTTGAATGAATGCCCATGTAATCTTGCACATTTATGTCCCTCGGGCACATTGGGTAATGAATGAGCTGCCTCTATCGAAAATTCTTTATATATTTCCATAATAACCTTGGCGCGCCCGGAGAGATTCGAACTCCCGACCTTGTGGTTCGTAGCCACACGCTCTATCCAGCTGAGCTACGGGCGCTTTTAACCTATTATAATTTAAACGATTGAAACAAATATCAGAAATTATCTTTGCGTTTTCGAATTTCAGCAAAAACCTCAATGTCTGATGATTCATTCATATTCAGGAATGTTTTTATTTGTTCTTGATTTGCTCTAAGAAAAGGGTTGGTTGATTTCTCTAACTCAACAGTAGTGGGAACAGTAGGGGTGTTTTCTAGGCGAAGATTATCAACTAAAGTTTTCCGATCTATCAATGCATTATTACCTGGATCAATGCTGATCGCAAAATTTGCATTTGCTTGAGTATACTCATGCGCACAATAGAGTTTTGTGTTGTCTGGCCACTGTTTAATTATGTTAAGTGAAGACCACATTTGTTTTGGCGTGCCTTCAAATAATCTGCCACAACCCATGGCAAATAGTGTGTCACCGACAAAGGCTAAAGATTGATCCTCAAAATGATAAACCATATGACCTAATGTATGCCCCGGGGTATGGAATGCTTTAATTTTATGTTCTCCAAATTCAAAAATCTCTTCATGTTGAATGCATTGATCAATGCCAGGAATTCTTGATTGATCAACTGCAGGACCAATAATTGTACAACCGGTTTTATTCTTGAGTTCAAGATTCCCACCGGCATGATCATAATGATGATGGGTGTTGATGATGTGGGTTAAAGACCAGTTATTTTCATTTAGTGCCTTTTCTATAGCTGTTACTTCAGGTGTGTCAATAGTGGCTGTTAAATTATTGACATGATCATGAATCAAGAAACCATAGTTATCACTTAAACAAGGAAACATGTGAACTTCTAAATGGTCAGTTTGATTCATCGCTGATAAATCTATTCTTTAAGTCTGGGCATTAATTCCACTAGATTGCAGGGTTTTGTTCGAATATCTAGTTGTTCTTTAATCAGAAAATTCCAACCGTCTTTACATGCACCCGGTGATCCTGGTAGGCAAAAAATAAATGTTCCGTTTGCAACTCCCGCAAAAGCTCTGGATTGTAAGGTGGAGGTTTTGATGTTTTGATAGGATAAGCTTCTAAACATCTCACCAAACCCATCAATGGTTTTATCTAATAGCGGCTGAATTGCTTCTGGTGTTCCGTCTGTTCCTGTGATGCCTGTTCCACCTGTGGTAATCACAGCTTGAACAGATTCATTAATAATCCACTCAGATAAAATATTTCTAATTTGATACCGATTATCTTTACAAATGTTGCGTTCTTTTAATTTATGACCATAGGATTGCAATTGGTCCACTAGAAGCGCACCTGATTCATCATCTTCTAATGTCCTTCGATCAGAAATTGTCAGGACCGCAATGTTTACGGGAATAAATTCTTTTTCTTTGTTATCTGCCATCTTCAGTATTACGTTTAATCTTATTTTATTTCAGTTTCTTTGTCTTATCCATCTATTGCACTAGAAACTTGGCGGAGTACACGCTGAAACAAGAACACAATCAGTGGCACCAGGATTTTTAAAACGATGAGGAACACTGCTATTAAATAAATAAGCGTCTCCAATGCTTAAATAGTAAATTTGATCACCCACTGTAAGTTCTAGACGTCCTTCAAGAATTAAACCACTTTCTTCTGATTCATGAGTNAGCATNTTTTTGCCTGTATCTGCTCCAGGTTTATATCGTTCAAGAATCATTTGCGGTTGACTGTTCTTTAGATTCTGTCCAATTTGCAAATAGGAAATAGGGCCACTTCCAATTTCAGTAAGTTCATGTTTTCTATACACGACTTTATTAGCTAATTTGATTTCCATAGCAAAGAAATCGCTGATTGAAATGGGCACCGAATCTAAGATCTTTTTTAGCATCCCTAATGATGGATTCGTTTTATTGCTTTCAATGAGTGAAATCGTGGCATTACTGACTTTTGATTTGATTGCTAATTGTCGCTGTGAAATTTGCCTATCATGCCTTAGTTTTTTGAGTCTCGTTCCGATGTCTATGTCTTCATTCATGCTGTTAAAACGTTAAATATATTAAACAAAAAATATTAAAACCTATTAAAAACAATAATTTATAAAAAATCAATTTAAATATTGTTAAATTTATAAAAACTCATTAAGGTGGTGCTATAACAATTAATAAGGACTAGAATTATGAGCAATTCACTCCCTAATCTTGAGGCTTATTGGATGCCTTACACTGGCAATCGATATTTTAAGAAAAACCCTAGAATGTTTAAAAAGGCGAGCGGTATGTTTTATACCACCCACACGGATGACCAGGTTCTTGATGGAGCTTCAGGTCTGTGGTGTTGTAATACTGGTCATTGCCATCCAAAAATTGTAGAAGCAGTGCAGAAACAAGCTGAAACGCTCGATTATGCAACTGCATTCCAATTAGGGCATCCAACGGTTTTTGAAATGGCTGATAAACTAGTCAATATGGCGCCGGATGGAATTACCCATGTGTTTTTCTCTAATTCAGGCTCTGAGGCTGTTGATACTGCACTAAAAATAGCGTTAGCCTACCATCGAGCAAGAGGTGAAGGTCATCGGACTCGATTAATCGGAAGAGAGAAGGGTTATCATGGGGTTGGTTTTGGTGGGATATCAGTCGGAGGCATGTCTCCTAACCGAAAGATGTTTGGTGCCTTATTACCAGCAGTTGATCATCTTAAACACACTCATAACCTAGAACACAATGCATTCTCTATCGGACAACCTGAATGGGGAGGACATTTAGCGGATGAGTTATCAGACATATTAGCTTTACATGATCCGTCAACAGTTGCTGCAGTGATCCTTGAGCCAATCGCTGGTTCAGCTGGGGTGTTAATACCTCCTGTAGGTTACTTAGAACGGATAAGAGAGATTTGTGATGAGCATGGCATCCTTTTAATTATGGATGAAGTGATTACTGGATTTGGTAGAACAGGTAAAAGCTTTGCAGCAGAATCCTTTAATGTGTCTCCAGATATCATGACCATTGCTAAAGGCATGACCAGTGGAATGGTACCCATGGGTGGTGTTATGGTGAAGGAAGAAATTTATCAAACCTTTATGACCGGCCCTGAAGACAGCATAGAGTTTTATCATGGTTATACATATTCAGGTCACCCTTTAGCCGCTGCCGCTGGTCTTGCGACCTTAAATGTCTATGAGGAAGAGGGTTTATTTCAAAGAGCCAGCGAATTAGCGCCTATTCTTGAAGAGGAATTACAAACTGTTAAAGGGTCAAATTATGTCATTGATACCAGAAATTATGGGTTGTTGGGAGCGATTGAACTTGAACCTATTGAAGGTCAGCCAACCGCTAGAGCATTAAATGTTTTTAGAGAATGTTTCTCAAGAGGAGTCCTAGTGAGAACCACAGGGGACACTCTTGCTTTGTGCCCACCTTTCATTGCCACAGAAGATCAGGTCAGAACGGTTGTTCAGACTGTCAAAGAATCAATTGCTGCAATAGGTTAGGGAAGACCATGGAACAGAAAGTTATTGAACACTGGATTAATGGCACACATGAGCCTTCGTCGTCTAATCGTTATGGTGATATTTATAATCCAGCAACAGGTCAAGTTATTGCTAAATTACCCATGGGTAATAGCGGTGATTTAGATAAAGCCGTCAACGCTGCAGAGCTTGCTTTTAAGTCTTGGTCGAAGACTTCAATAACTAGAAGATCTCAGGTTCTATTTAAGTACAAAGAATTACTAGAATCGAATCGAGAGGAACTGACTCGTTTGATTACTTTGGAGCATGGGAAAGTTCTCTCTGACGCAGCAGGATCACTTCAAAGAGGGATTGAGGTTGTGGACTTTGCCTGTGGCATTCCTCACCTGATGAAGGGTGAATTTAGTGAGCAAGTAGGAACCGGTATTGATTGTTATTCGACAAGACAGCCAATAGGAGTGTGTTCAGGTGTAACACCTTTTAATTTTCCTGCAATGGTCCCGATGTGGATGTTCCCTATTGCTATTGTTTGTGGGAACACTTTTATTCTAAAACCTTCAGAAAAAAACCCTTCATGTTCTATGAAATTAGCTGAATTAATGCAAGAGGCAGGCCTTCCAGAAGGGGTCATGAATGTGGTGCATGGTGATAAAGAAATGGTGGATGCCATTCTAGATCACCCCACTATTAAGACATTCAGTTTTGTTGGATCAACGCCAGTGGCGAAAGCGGTTCATAGCAAAGCCTCTGCCAATGGAAAACGAGTTCAGGCACTGGGGGGTGCGAAAAATCATGCCATTATTTTAGCGGATGCTGATATTGAGCAAGCTGCCAATGCAATTATCGGTGCAGCATATGGTTCAGCAGGGGAGCGATGTATGGCTATCTCTGTTGTAGTAGCCCTTGAGAGTATTGCAGATGAGCTTAAAACAAATCTTCTAGAGAAGGCAAGCCAGCTTCAAATTGGGCCAGGAGATGATCCGCATAACGAGATGGGTCCATTGATAACAGCAGAGCATAAAGACAAAGTAATCAACTACATAGATCAAGGAGTTGAATCAGGAGCAACACTCTTGCTTGATGGCAGGGAACACCCTATGACTTCAAGTAACGAAGGATTCTTCTTAGGGCCAACTCTCTTTGATCATGTTCAAAGAGACATGAGCATCTACCTTGAAGAAATCTTTGGTCCTGTTTTAGTCATGCTCAGAGTACAGAATTTTTCAGAAGCAATTGAGTTAGCTAACCAACATCAATTTGGTAATGGGGTCGCATTGTTTACGACCAAAGGATCAGCAGCAAGAGAATTTGTTAATTCTGTTCAGGTGGGAATGGTTGGAATCAACGTAGCGATTCCAGTACCATTATCATTCTATACGTTCGGAGGATGGAAGGATTCTATTTATGGGTCATCAAATATCTACGGTATGGACGGCGTTAGGTTTTATACAAAAACCAAGACTGTTACAACCAGATGGCCTGATATTGATGAGGATGAGGACTTAAATCTCTCCATGCCAACTGTTAAATAAGAGGGAAAGTTAATGCTCATAGGTGTACCTAAGGAAATTAAATCTGATGAATATAGGGTCGGCTTAACACCTGAAAGCGTCCAAGCACTAACTGAAGCTAATCATGAGGTAATGGTTCTAAGCAATGCCGGTCTTGGCATAGGCAAGACAGACGAAGAGTTCAAACAATCTGGAGCACTGATTGTCAAAACCCGAGAGGAAATATTTGATCAAGCAGAGATGATTGTTAAGGTAAAAGAACCTCTATTGGAAGAATGCGCCTTGCTTAAAGAAAACCAAATTTTATTCACGTATTTGCATTTAGCTCCAGATCCTGATCAAGCTAAAGCCCTTATTAATTCTGGTGCAAATGCTATTGCCTATGAATCAGTGCAAGCAGACGATGGCAGTTACCCATTGCTTACTCCGATGAGTGAGGTTGCAGGAAGAATGGCAGTCCAAGCAGGAGCGAGTTGTTTGGAAAAAGCAAAGGGAGGCAAAGGGCTTCTAATAGGCGGGGTAACGAGTGTTGATGCTGCTAATGTTGTTGTTATTGGTGGCGGTGTTGTGGGTATTAATTCGATTGAGATTGCCATCGGCATGCAAGCAAATGTCACTGTTCTTGATAAATCTGCAACTAGACTTGATTATTTGGAATCTATTTTTGGTGACAAGTTAAATGCAGTGATTGCCAACTCTGAAAATAATAAAGACTATATCCAAGCCGCTGACCTAGTGATAGGAGCTGTATTGGTTCCTGGTGCATCTGCACCGAAGATAATTACTAGAGATTTAGTCAAATTGATGAAGCCTGGGTCTGTTATTGTTGATGTAGCAATCGATCAAGGCGGTTGTTCCGAGACCAGTCATGCAACCACGCATTCAAACCCAACGTATGTTGAAGAGGGTGTATTGCATTATTGCGTGGCTAATATGCCTGGTGCAGTGCCCTTAACTTCTACTTATGCCTTGAACCAAGCAACCATGCCATATGTAATGAACCTCGCTAATAATGGGTTTAGCCAAGCCCTATTAAATGATAAAGGGTTCTGTGAAGGCTTAAATATTTGTAACGGAGAAGTCACAATTGAGGCAGTGGCAAAAGAGCAAGGTTATGAATATATTGCGCCTATGGAGATGCTGAATAAGATCTCTTCTAATCAATGACAAACCTTTCTCATATGCCTCCCATTAGAGATCAATTAGGCAGAGCTCTGCGAGACCTTAGAATCTCTGTTATGGATCGATGTAATTTTAGATGCGTTTATTGCATGCCTGAAGATAAGTTTCATCCAGGTTTTAAATTCCTACCCTCTAAAGCAAGATTGAGCTTTGATGAAATGCTTAGATTGGTAAGAATTTTTACTAAACTTGGTGTCAGTAAAATAAGAATCACAGGAGGTGAGCCTTTACTCAGGGTCAACCTAACTGACTTTATAGGAGATCTCTCCACTATTGATAAAATTAAGGACATTGCTCTTACCACCAATGGAGTGTTACTGAAGAAATACGCTGATGAGCTAAAAGCCGCTGGTCTTGACCGTATAACCGTCAGTCTTGATTCTATTGATCCTAATGAATTTAGACTAATGACAGGAGGCAGGGGTGATCTCAATCAGGTTTTAAACGGTATTGATGGAGCTCAACGAGCAGGCTTTAAGGACATTAAAATTAATGCTGTTATTAAAAAGGGAGTTAATGAAAGCAATATTCTAAAAATGGTTGAGTATTTTCGAGATCAACCAGTGATACTTAGATTTATCGAATACATGGATGTGGGTAATATTAATGACTGGCAGCAACAAGAAACTATTCCCAGCTCAGACATTATAGAATTGATATCAAATAAATGGTCTCTTAGTCCAATTAAGCAGAATTATGAAGGTGAGGTGGCTTCTCGTTTCATCTTTGATGATACTGGAACTGAGATTGGTTTTATTTCCTCCATGACTAATCCTTTTTGTGGCTCATGCACGAGAGCCAGACTGTCATCAGATGGTAAGTTATACAATTGTTTATTCGCTTCAAAAGGCATGGATATTAAGTCATGGATAAGATCAGAAATGGACGATAATACGATAGAAGAAAAGATAGTCTCAATTTGGAAATCAAGAGATGATCGATATAGTGAGTTAAGATATCTGAATCAAAACAATAAGGAAAAAGAGAAAGTAGAAATGTATTACATTGGGGGTTAAATTAGTATGAAACTATTGATGAAAGGAAAATTGCGATGAAAGACTTAATGATGAATACAACCCACCTCATTACTTCATTAATCTTGCCTGAAGTTAATTCTTAACATTAGGATTTTAATCTTTGAAAAAATCAACTCGTATTACTGTTCATAAAAATACTGAAGGTATTACTCAAGAAATATCAGATGAAGTTGCCATTGAGGAGCCATTGGAATTTAGTATTTGCTTTGGCCCCACTGCATCAAGGTCTAATAAAAATATTGCTATTACAATGCGAACACCCGGCAATGATTTTGAATTAGCCATTGGATTCTTATTTTCTGAAGGTGTTATCAATAATAAAAGCGATATTCTCTCGGTATCCAGAAATAAGGAGTTAGTTGACGATTCGAATATTGAGAATACTGTATTTATTGAGCTCAATGAGTCTGTGAATTTGGATCCAGATAAGATTCGAAATTTTTATATTAATTCATCCTGCGGTATTTGTGGTAGCTCAATGGTGGAAGGCATCTCTAAGATACAACCGATTGATAGTAACGCGAGTAACCTAGAAATTGAAGAGTCTGTTTTAAGACAACTCCCTGAGAATTTAAGACAAAAGCAAGACGCATTTGGAATAACCGGTGGACTTCATGCATCGGCTCTTTTTAATGTCAATGGAGAGATACTGCATTTATTTGAAGACGTNGGTCGTCATAATGCATTGGATAAATTAATTGGCCAACAGATAAATGAAAATACATTGCCACTCTCCAGATATGGTTTAATGCTGAGCGGTAGAACCAGTTTTGAGTTAGTGCATAAGTCGGCGTTAGCAGGAATTCCTATAATAGTTGCAATTGGTGCTCCTTCCAGCTTAGCAATTGAGGCTGCTTGGGAATATGAAATCACTTTAATTGGTTTTTTAAACTCAGATCGTTTTAATATTTACTCTTATCCAAAGAGAATAATTTGAAGTAAAAGAATAACTGAGGAAGTAATTTTATGATTAGGAACAAATTTTTTATTTTATTTTTTTTGATATTTCTTTTTCCTGTTTTACTAAATGCACAAGGAAATAATGGGAGAGGAAAGTGCATGCAACCATTTGGTATCTCTTACTATCTCGTAGAAGGGGGAGACGAAGATGAGTGGCTAGAGCTTTACATGAAGTGGCATTATCCACTCATGCAATATGCCTTGGATCATGGGTCTATTATTGAACATAAACTTTTTGTGCCAGATGGTCATGGCATTGAAGCTCAATGGACATTTGCCGTCTCTTTTCTATTTCCTAGCTCACAAGAAAGCACGCCCGCTCCATTGGGTCGAGCAGAATTAATTACAGAACTTTTTGGCAATCAGATGGATGATTATATTGCTGGTGAACAACGTCGCTGGGAACTAACAAAAAAACACTGGGATACTGATTTTATTGAACTCGATAAGTCAGAAATGCCTCTTTCTGTGTACAGACCATCTTTAGGAGGTTGTGAATAGTTTAGGTATACCAATGTTAACTGATAAAGAAAAACTGAGATTACTCGAAGCACATAAGCCACCTTGCCTTGACACTTTGAGGGGTAGGGCTACTCAATTGAATTCAGAAAAGCAAACTACAATGATGGAATTTGATGCTGTTCCTGAGTTTTGCCATTCTGAGGCACAAATAGTTCAAGGAGGATTTATTACTGGGATGCTGGATACTTGTATGGCCCATCTACTTATTTCTTTATTGGATTTTAAATTTAACCCGGTGTCCCTGGACATCAATGTTAGTTTCTTAGCTCCTGCACACCCAGGAACCTTAGTGGCTGAGGCAAAGATTCTGAGAATTGGAAAGAGCATAGCTTATCTGACTAGCACCTTGACTCAGGACAATCATCTTGTTGCCACCGCCACTTCAACTATAAAGCTTATACCCAGTGCTAAAAAACCACTCTGATAGAGACTAGCTATCTACTGCCCAGACAGACTTTTCTGCACTCCTGACCGTGGTTATCAGCATAGTGCCTAAGCCAATGATGAAGAGTGATAAATAAGGCTCGTATGGCCAAAATGGCACCCATAATACCAGATCTGCAGACCACGCTGACGCGGTCAAAAAATCAGTAATACGCTCTTGCCAATAGAGTGAGGCAGCTGACCAAACAAGACCAAAGATGATAATTGCACTACCCAATACTCTAAGTGTGAGCGGTGTGTTGTTCTCAGCAGCATACCTATTCGACACTTGCCAGCGTTGCTTGCCCCAAGCTGCAATTCTCAATGCGAACGCGAGAAAACCGCTCCAGTAGTATACATAGTCAAGGGGTACTGGATTCTCATAATAGGAGAGGCCCCACCAATAGACACTAAAGGGATAAGCCCATAGAAAATAAATACCACTCTTATGCAGCAACTTCCATTGTTTTGAATTCAAGTATTGACGACCAAAGTTAAAGGATGTGACCACCATAGCTGGAAGGAAAATATAGCCAATGCTTCCTTCTATTTCATCCCTAAACAAATAAACATCTGCATAGTAGTAATCATGGAAAAAGTAAGACATGATAAAAATGAATAAGCCTTGCCATGCCATGGCAACTGCAAAACATAATCCAATATATTTCCGGTTACGCATTANCCACATTGACAGGGGNCCAGGAAATAAAATCTGAATCGAAGATATTGCAACTACTAGATAGATGAAAGGCACTGCCCAGCGCACAGCAAANCCAATCATTTCCGAAACACCAGATCCAGTTGACATATCAACTCCCATCATGGCAATCACCATGATCGTGCACATTGGAATAGAAATAAGCCAGAATAAATTCCATTTGTTAATGGCTTTATTCTTCAATATTGTTTTTAGATCAGTACTCATAGTTGTCTAGTATTTAAAAATAAAGGATGACTCTTTTTATTGACTATAAATTCAAGCTTTTCCTTATCGTATACGAAGGATATATTTCATGATAGTATTTTTTACATGGTCAATTTCATGAAACTAAAGGCTCTTCAAGCGATTAAAGCTATGATTGCTTTAGCACCTTGTTTGATCTCAATCTATACACTCTATTGGCTTCAATACAATGAAATTTGGACCAGTGAAACTGCACACCGAGGTAAATTATCATTTGTGACTTTAGTTACAGGAATGGGATTATCATTTCTCATACAGTCTTATTTTAAGAAGCAACAGCAGAAATAATTAAGCAATCGTTAGGTGTCATACCTAATAAACAAGTTATTTTCCATTTCACTTTTGATACTTGTTTGCGGTCCATGACCAGTAATCACAACGGTNGACTCATCTAGAGAATAAATCTTTTCCTGGATTGAGCTCTTAAGCATTTTAAAATCACCTCCAGGTAAATCAGTTCTTCCCACAGATCCTTGAAACAAAGTATCACCAGCGATTAACAATTTCTCTGACTCAAAATGGAAACTAACAGATCCAGGCGTATGCCCTGGTGTATGAATGCAAACCCCTGAACAATGAGTTAAATCTTGTTGATCTTCAATATTAAAATCAGGCGGTGGTGTGGGNTTAAAATCAATATTAAAATAACTGCATTGCATTTCTAAGGAGTCCCAAAGAAATCTATCGGATTCGTTCAGAAAGATCGGTGCGCCTGTTTTCTCTTTAATTTCTGCTGAAGCTAAGAAATGATCAAAATGGGCGTGTGTATGATAAATAGCTTCGATGGACAAATTCATGCTGTCTATTGTTTCTAAGATCTTTTCTGCATCCCCGCCAGGGTCAATCAGATAGCCTTTTCCAGTTGATGTATTACCAATAATTGTGCAGTTGCATTGCAAAGGGCCTACTGGGAATGATTTGTAATTAATTGTCATGTTATCTGNAGTGAATATGAAGCTATAATAAGTCCATTGTTATGTATCAGTCCATAGAAAATTTATCCATTCAGAGACATTTTGTAAATCTGGGCTCTCGACAAGTTCATTATAGAATGTCAGGTTCTGGACCCGTTTTGATTATTTTACATCAAAGCCCAACATCATCAGCAGAGATGGCAAGTGTTATTGAGGGTTTAAGTAATGAATTCACAGTGATTGCTCCAGATACTCCAGGCTTTGGTCTGTCTGACTTTATTGATGGAATTGAGGCAGATATTTCTCAATACGCTGAAGCTTTAAAGGAGTTTCTTGATGCACTAGAAATTAACAAAGCTTGTTTTTATGGTTTTCATACTGGAGCAATTATCGCCACTGAAATCGCTCGTCTTTACCCAGAGCTCTGTAATGCGGTCGTGGTGAATGGTTTGGTTGTCTTGGAGCCTGAAGAAGAAACTGACATCCTAAAACACTACACTAAATGGTTTGAGCCTACACCTGAAGGAAGCCAGATGTCATGGATTTGGTCAAGAATTAGAGACCAATTGATTTTTTTCCCTTGGTTTAAAAAAGAATTAGGGAATAAGATGAGCATTGATCTTCCAAGCCCAGAATTCCTTCAGCCCTATATTTTAGATTTACTTCGATCCAATGAGGCTTCACAAACGGCTTATCAAGCGGCTTTTTTATACCCCTCAAGAGAACACATAAGAGCATTAGAGGTCCCAACTTTTCTGATCAACCATGAGGGTGACCCAATCGCAGATCATCCCAGAAGATTAAGTAATCTACCAAACAATGTGGTTATTGAGCTGTTACCAGATCCAGTGGCAGTGGAAGAAAGATCCAGAGAGATTTTTAAAAAATATTCCTCAAATAAAGATTATATCCACAACAATACTAGCGATCGCTTGCAGTCAGGAAAACAAGGGTTTGCACCCACAACTCATGGCCCTATCTATTATTCAGTTGAAGGTAATAATATAGACAATATAGTGCTTTTTCTCCATGATCTTGGTCAATCATCCAGAGAAGAATTATTTCATTCAATAAGGATAAAAGATTCACTAAAACTATACGTCGATCTTCCAGGCCATGGCGAAACAGGGCCAACTCATTTAACCAACTATTCTCCTCAATCAATAGTTAGAATGCTTGCAGAGGTACTTGATTATCTAGGTCTTTCAAAGCTTACTATTATTAGTGTTGGCGCTTCTTTGCCTATCGCTTTAAGACTAGCTGAACAAAAAAATTTAACCATAGACAATCTAGTCTTAATAGATCCTTGGTGTTTAAGTGAGCTAGAAAAAGAAAAATATATCGAGAATTATGTGCCTGATATCACCCCTAGTCAATATGGAGAGCATCTTATGAGATCGTGGTATTTTGCAAGAGACAGTGAACTTTTTTTCCCTTGGTTTGAAGCAAAATCTTCAACCGCATTGAATCGTATGCCAGATATTAAAGCAGAGAGTGTCCATAATAAAGCAGTTGAAATCTTGAAAGCTGGACCGACATTAAAACTAGTGGCAAAAGATTTGATTGGATATGATATTCGAGAGGATTTAGAAAATTTCTCTCAACAGCTAACAATATTTATTTGGCAGGGTAACTTAAGAGAGATTTTTGCAGAAAGAATTTCTAACCAACTAGATGATGTAAAGATTAATTATTTACCAGAAGATAAAAATGACTGGTTAATTGAGTTTTAGGAGGAACAAGATGTCTGAATCGAATAAGAATGTTGTTAAAGTGCTTAAAGCAGCAGTAGGAAAAGATAATGTTTTGACAGATCAGGAATCCCTGTCTTTCTATTCAATGGATGTTTATCGATCTATAGAAACACCCATAGCAATTGTTCAGCCAGGATCCATAGAGGAGCTTCAAGAAGCTGTTCGAGTAACGACAGGTTTAGGTGTTGCTATAGTAACGCGTGGAGGCGGAGCATCATACACTGATGGCTATCTTCCCACTACTGCTGAGTCAGTCATTGTCGAAACTTCTCGACTTAATAAGATTATTGAGATCAATGAAGAGGATATGTTTATTACTGTTGAACCAGGGGTTACTTGGGCAGAAATGGCCGACGCATTAGGTGAAAGTAATTTAAGAACCCCTTTCTGGGGACCCTTTTCAGGACTAAAAGCGACAGTCGGAGGTTCAACTTCACAAAATAGTGTAAGCATGGGAACCAGTAGATACGGAGGATCTCCTGAGTCAATACTGTGTTATGACATTGTTTTAGCAAATGGCGATATTCTTAAAACAGGCTCTTCTGCAATGGAACAAAGTTCCCCATTTTTCAGACACTATGGACCTGATTTAACCGGCTTATTTTCTGGTGATGCTGGATCATTGGGTGTAAAGGCAAGCATTACACTTCGTCTTATTAAATTACCCAGTCATAGTCTCACTTGTTCTTTTGGCTTTAAGAGCTACGATGCCATGAGCCAGGCAATGGCAGCTGCAGCAAGAGAAGAATCAACTTCAAGTAATTGGGGCTTAGACCCTAAATTACAACAGGGCCAGCTTGGCAGCACTTCATTCACTGATGCGCTCAAAGCTGCTTTTGCTGTTTTGAAAACAGCTCGTAATCCATTTGAGGCTTTTCTTCAATTGGGTAAGATGGCCCTTGCAGGAAAACGATTTTTAACAGGTTACGATTATTCAGCTCATTTTGTTGTAGAAGGCCATTCAATCAGTGAAGTTAAAAGTAAATTGGCACAGACTAGAAAAGCACTGTCTCCTTACGGCACAGAAATTGCAAACACCATTCCAACGGTTTTAGGCGCTATGCCTTTTATGCCGCTCTACCCAATACTAGGGCCCCAAGGAGAGAGATGGGTGCCGATGCACGGTTTATTATCTTTTTCAAAAATGCAGGAAATGCATAATCGCCTNATGAATCTTTACGCTGAAAAAAAAGATGAAATGGAAGAATGTTCNGTTTATGCAGGGGCAATGTATATGACTTATTCCACTCACAGCTTCCTCTATGAGGTCGCTTTATATTGGCAAGACGATCGGACTATTTACCATAAACTTTTCTTGGATCAGGACTATCTTGATATGCTCCCCACTTACCCAGAAAACAAAGAAGGGAGAGCTTTGGTTGCTGAACTTCGCGCTTCAATTCAGGAAATATATTCAGATCTTGGTGCCGTTCATTTTCAAGTAGGAAAGAGCTATCCATATCAAAAAGGCAGGCAAACTCTAGCCGCTGATACTCTAAGGGCAATAAAGAAGTCGGTGGATCCAAAGAATCTAATGAATCCAGGAGCACTAGGCCTTGAATAGGCAAATGAAAAATTTAATAACCCTGCTACTGACCATCCCTTTATTAGCCTGTTCTCAGTATTCTGATCAATTACAAACCAAACACCCTTCATACAATGAAAGACCCAGAGTAGGGGTTCTTTATGTGTCTCATGGAGGAAATGAAACGTATGGTGAAAAACAGGTTTGGGAATCCACTGTTCAAATTTTTTCGTACGATAAGAACAGTCCAGTCTATCAGCGAATTTTGTGGAACCCTGATTATTGGTCTCAATTCTATGGATTTGGGAATGCGACAAAAGAAATAGGCAAGTATTCTTTTGAATATGAGCGAATAGGGGGTGTTGACCCCTACCCGAAATCTAAAGCTGAGCTCACTCAACATTTAGTTGAACTGATGAATGCTTATGAAAATAAATACGAAATGGATTTTATTGTAGATAAAATGTCTTGGTTAAGTCCTGAGATAGTCGAATTAGCCAATCCAAGAAGGCTCTATTACCCAGGAACCGAAGATGGCTCAATACTGGCTTATTGTGGCAAGGGAGATGACTCATGGTTAGGCTGTAATCCTGATCGATATGATATTGATGGACCCATCGAGAGACTTCTAAAAATAGGTGTTGAGCGATTTATTATGGTGGATCTAACAACAGCCGGTGCTCGTTTTTCTAAAACCTTCGACGTATACACCGTGGCTAAGCAGGTTATTGATAAGCATAATCAAGCCACAGGGGAAAACGTGGTTATTGAATGGGTTAATGATCCAGATAATCTGATGGTAAAATCATACCCACAGGATGCATCTGGATGGACACGATCTAAGGGTAAACCTGAGATCAACCCAATTATTGCAATTTCAGATTTCCCTAATCCTGTTATTGAAGACTTGAGATTAGCTAAATTCCAAATGGAGGGTATTGCATCACAATTTATTGAAAACGTGTCACTTAAGGACACGGGTGTTCTNATGATTAATCATGGAATTCGAAATGGTGATGAACCGTTTGATCCAAAAATTAACGACACGCTTACTCTTAATAAGAACATTAAAAATCTTTTACTTCAAAACTTTCCTGAATTAAAAACACAAAATATTTTAGGAGGTTGGTTTGGTGAAATGGTTATCAATCAAAGAGTGAAACCATCCCCACCGGCTTTCACACAAATGGAAAGGACTCGGGAAATGCGAGGAGAGAATTTAGGTTATATCGTCCTTCATGACACTGATGGTGAAGTACCAGCAGGTGAATGGGGTTATCGTTATTGGGAAGCACTTGACCAACTTAGAGAAAATAAAGTCAAGCATATCGTTATTGTATTTCCTCAAATCATGGAAAATTCTGTTTTAAACCTTGTTGAAGTTCCCAATCAGATAGCTAAAGAGATTGGTTATAAGAATTGGCTGCATTTCGATACATTGGATTTTGATACTTACCCAGAATACGGTCACCCCTTTGCTGATTATTGGGGAATATGGGTGTCAACGTCATGTGCTATTCCTTCGGATACTAATCAATCTGAGCAGTGTTGTTTAACCATGGGGGGCTGCTCAAGTGGGCAATCATACCCACCACCTCGGCAAGCTAAGCTTAATGAGAGACGCAATGATCTAGATCCTTCTTTGGCTTATGATGTTTCTGAATTTGGGCACTTAGGTTATAGGTCTGAGTTAGGTGCTCCAAATCTCAATCAACCCGTCCAAAATCAATATTCAGGAACTTGGTCAATGTGGAAAGTGACCGAAGATCACCACGCTTTAGCTAAGTTTCTTGCAGATAAGGTCGTTCAACATATAGAATCAACTCAAAATTAAATAGGGAAAAAGGAGAAAAGTATGTCAATCAAGTTATTAAGGAGAGATTTTCTTATGGGTCTTGGCTTGGCTACTGTTTTAGCATCAGATAATACCAAGAGCATGGTCAGTGGAAGCATACCAAGTTCAGCTCCTGACTTGAGTTTACCAGTGAATAATTTAATTAACTTAATACGAATGCAATCAAGCTTAGGAAACGAGGATCAGGTGCCCTGGCATTATAATGGTACTCTCTATTTTCAAAAAGGTTCTGAACAACCAATTCCAATGATCAAGATAGAAGGGATGGAGAGTTATAAGGTTATCCCTCAAGAAGATGGTTCTTATGAGATTTTAGGTAATATGCTGACTTTTTTTAGGGATTTAGACTCCGGTAAAATGATTAGAGAATTTACAAACCCGTTTACAGGAGCAGTTAATACAATATTACCTAACATTAGACGAGCAAGTTTAGGCAGAGGTTTGAATATCTCTACCATGGGCGTGAGACCAACTGCCTTTATTGAAAAAATGCCTGATGATCCTTTAATTTTAGATTGGACATTTGGTCCCAAGACCATCTGGTTGCATAATCAAACAGCATACCCACCCGGACTGTCTGCCCCAAGGATGCAACGTATGACAATGTTTGCACCAATAGAAGAGTTCCTAGATAAAGAGGCACTCTCTTTGTCCACCATGTTCACTGCAACTGTATTAATGCCATGGCTTCCATGGATGGATATGGATAATGTTGAAGGCCATACTCTTTGGCATGCATCAGGCGTTAAATTAGACTCAATTGAACAGCTTCCAGAAGAATATTACAAAAGAATGATGGAAGAGCACCCAGAGTTATCTAGATTTAACCTGCAAGAAGACACTGGTCCAGTTATTTATGAATGATTATTATTATCCTTTATGATCACTGTTAAAAATCTAAGTTTATTTATCCTAGTATTTCTCTTGATGGGTTGTAGTGATCAGAAGAATGTTGATGATGATCAACAGGATATTGTATTAACTAATACAGTTGATACAGGAGAACTAATGACTACTGATGGCGATTTAGAAAGAGGTAGGAAGCTTTATTTACAATGCCGTGCATGCCATTCATTAAAAGAAAATGAGCCTCACAAAATAGGCCCTAATTTGTTTAAAATAATTGGCTCAACAGCAGGCAGCATGAAAGGCTACAATTACTCAGATGCTTTTTCAAAGAGTGAAATTGTTTGGACTATAGAAAACCTTGATCTTTGGTTAGAGAAACCTTATGAGATTATTCCTGGCAATAAAATGGTTTTTTCTGGTATGAGAAAACAAGAAGACAGAAATGATTTAATTGCATACATTGATGATCAAACCTCTGACAAATAAATTATTACAAATTCTACTTGAGTCTATTCAAAATTTTATTACAATCGCACTTATCAAAGAGGAAATAACATGAGTTCAGATACTTTTCTAGGAATGCTTGCAGATTCACCATTCTCTGGACTTCAAGATCATATGGTGCTGGGCAATAAAGCCACAGACTCGCTGGCAAAATTTTTAACCGCTGTTGCCCAATCAGATTGGAGTACTGCTTTAGAATGCAGAGAGGAGATTGTTCATTTAGAGAACCAAGCGGATGACATAAAAAATAATATTCGAAACAACCTTCCAACATCACTTTTTATGAGTGTTTCAAGACAGGATTTATTGGATTTAGTGTTTACAATGGATGGCATTCCTAATGCAGCAAAAGATATTTCAGGGGTAATGATTGGGAGAAAAATGGAAATCCCAAAAGAGGTCCTAGAAAGTTTTATTGATTGTTCTGAGGCTGCCATCAAAGCAGCCAACCAAGCATCTGACGCGATTAGAAAAGTAGACGGCATGCAAAAAAGAGGTTTTGGTTCCCGTGATGCATCAGTATTAAGTGAGCTCGTCGTTGAATTAGAGCAAATGGAAAGAGAAAACGATGAATTAGAAATAGACTTACGTAATAAATTTTTTGAATATGAGAAACAATACGATCCTGTAGAAGTTATGTTTTTCTATGATGTAATCAATAAAATTGGTTCCCTTGCAGATATTTCTCAAACTGTAGGACATCTTCTGGTGCGTTTAGTATCAAAATAATTTAAGGAAAAAGACTAATGGAAATAATTATCGAATACGGCTATATCTTGCTGATTATTGGCTGTGTTTGTGGTTTCTTTATGGCTTGGGGTATTGGTGCAAACGATGTTGCTAATGCTATGGGCACTTCTGTAGGTGCTAGAGCATTAACTTTATGGCAAGCTGTTTTAGTCGCATGTGTCTTTGAATTTGCAGGCGCTTATCTTGCAGGCGGCGAGGTTACATCAACAATTCGTAAGGGCATCATTGATGCAGGGGTTATGTCTGACAATCCTGAGTTATTAGTTTATGGAATGATCGCTTCATTGCTAGCTGCAGGAATTTGGTTATTAATCGCTTCTTACTTCGGTTGGCCTGTTTCAACAACTCACTCCATTGTGGGAGCAATAGTTGGGTTCGCTGCTGTGGGCATAGGCTTTGATGCTGTAAAATGGGGAAAAGTTGGCTCAATTGTTGCCAGTTGGGTAGTGTCACCAGTTATGGCCGGGACAATTTCTTTTCTATTATTCACAAGTGTTAAACGCTTAATTCTGCAAACTTCAGATCCTTTTATGAGTGCAAAAAGATATGTTCCTTTCTATATGTTTCTTGCTGGTTTTGTTGTGTCAATGGTGACTTTCTTAAAAGGCCTAAAACATGTTGGCCTAAGTTTTACTGCATCTGAAAGTATTGCATGGTCACTCGTTTTTGCTTTGGTTATTTCTTTATTAGGAACGCTGATGTTGCAAAGAATTGATAACACAAAAAAAGAAAAGAATGGCGCTATATTTGATGGCGTTGAAAGAATTTTTGCAGTTCTCATGGTGTTCACAGCTTGTGCCATGGCCTTTGCTCATGGTTCAAATGATGTGGCCAATGCGATAGGCCCTCTAGCAGCAATTGTTTCAGTAGTGCAAAGTGGAGGAGAGATAGCCTCTAAATCACTTTTGCCGCCATGGGTTTTATTGATTGGAGCCTCAGGTATTGTTATTGGATTGGGTACGCTAGGTTACAGAGTCATGATGACCGTGGGCAGAGCCATTACAGAACTCACTCCAAGCAGAGGTTTTGCAGCTGAACTAGCNGCTGCAGGAACAGTTGTTGTTGCTTCCGGAACTGGTCTACCAATCTCGACAACGCATACCCTTGTTGGAGCGGTCCTAGGCGTTGGTTTAGCTAGAGGCATCGGTGCTATTAATTTAGGTGTGGTTGGGAAAATTATCCTATCTTGGATTGTAACTTTACCAGTGGGCGCTGGTTTATCTATTCTGTTTTTCTTTGCATTAAAGGGAGCTTTTGGTTAATTGAAAATGACAATAAAAATGATACATTCTCTATCATTCTTATTCTTAGGACTCTTAATAATTCACTCTGACTCCACACAGGCATCGAATATAGAGACATCATTTGATTTTAGATTCCGTTATGGATACACAAATGATGATAGTAAATTAGAAAAACGCAGAAGAGAGAGGGTACGCAGTCGATTAGGTGCCCAATACTCACCTAATGAACGATTAAAAATTAACATCAGGTTCGCGACAGCTAATGAAAACACCACTGGTGCTAATCAAACTCTTGGCCATGATTTTAGTTTAAGTGATATTGGTATGGATCAGTTATATATGAATTATGCACTAATGGATAATTCTTCTATTCTGCTGGGTAAAATGAGTAATCCTTTCTTTAAACCTAATAAAAGCGAGTTAATTTTTGATGGAGATTACAACCCTGAAGGCGCGGCTTTATCTTTTAATGTAGGCAATATTTTTGGCAACATTGGGTTCTTTAAGTTTGATGAAAATTCATCTCATTCCCCTAATATTATGGGTTTACAGATTGGCTTAAGTAATAAAATCTCAAATGAAACAAGTTATAAGATTGCTCTTGCTCAATATAACTTTGATGATATTAAAGGCAGATCTGCATCTGATATTACTTGGAATGGTAAAATATTTGGCAACCCTGTTGATGCCAATAATAACTACCTGAATAATTATAATGTCACCAATTTTTCTGCTGAGATTAAGACAAAATTAGGTACGGATACAATCCCAACCACAATTTTTTTAGATGTTGCAAGGAACTCCAAAGCACATGAAAATGATCTGGGTTTTCAAATAGGAGTCAAGTTGACTTTAA
>JGI26059J44795_1000014_pt1 | contig 23384 bp, 22 predicted proteins | sample MarorgKNORR_S2LV_2_FD_44795 | JGI IMG/M metagenome (IMG submission 44795)
CTTGAGAAACAGTACCAGCAAGGCAAGGGGGTGCTGTAGCACCTGCTTGTCCTGCTGAAAGTAACAGCACTGGCATACCGCCTTCTACTGCTATACGCAGGCATTCTAAAGATTCTTCAGCAAACTTCATTGGGGGCACTACAAAACAATTGGATTGACTAACAAATGGCCTCATCCGCCAAGCTTCTTCTCCACCAGCCATGAGATGTAAGAGTCTGAGTGTTTTTTCAAGATGATGGGCTTCTGTCCAGCTGGAACCCACATGCTTAGTGGTGCCCATCACACAATTATAGGCAGTGTTCAAATCCATCGCGTAATTATCTTTGATATCATTGAGGACACAAGTACGTTGAAATATATGTATGTGTTCACAGGTGTCAGCGATGCGAGACATATCATATAAATCTTGTGCCATAGATTCACGGTAAGTTTTGGTTTCTGCGTCTGCAATCATCACCGCAGCACCAGCAGTAGCAAAATACACACGACTGCCATTGACATGTAAATCATTGGCAGGATTTTGTGCATATAGGATTAAATCCTTATTGCTTATTTCGATAGCTTTTTTTACCACTTCTCGTGGAAAACGAAGTCGACCATCATCACTCATCACAGCCCCAAAAGCTGTGCATGTCTCAATGCAGTGTGGAGTAGCTTGATTAAAGCCAATTTCTTCTAAAATACGAAAACTATTCTCAATTATATCTCCAACACCCTCATCAGTTAGTGGTTTATATTGACCACCTGACTCACCTGGATGAACAGGTTTCGATTTTTCTGATAATGGCGCTGATCGAATTGCAACTTTTGCTTTGCGGCCACCTCTTCTTCTAGTCATGCTTAGCTTTCCTTGCCTGCCATTAGTTTTATGGCTTTTTCGGTTCGTCCTCCAGTGCCCCAAACATTGGCATTTTCAGGACCCGGGATCCACTCTTTTGGTGTCCACTCTTCCCCATCTGGCACTTCAATCAACTCCGATGTAAACTCCAAGACAAAACTATCTGGGCCTTCAAAATAACAAAAGCAGTTGTCACCAGGGCCATGTCTTCCTGGACCCCATAATGGTTCATAACCAGCATTCGACATCACTCCAATGCGACGCATCATTGCGTCTAAATCCTCAACATGGAAAGCAACATGGTTTAGTGAAGAGTTGTCGCTATTCTCGACACCCAAAACATGGTGTTGTTGGTTACAACGCAAGAAAAAAAATAAATCGTTCTTATACCAATCCGCCAGCTTTAACCCAAGACAGTTGATATAAAAGTCTTTAAGGGCAACATTATCAGGTGAGTTTAATACAAGGTGGCTTAATCGCTGAGGTGCAAAAGGGTCTTTTTCTTTATTTTTATTGGTTTTGGTGGTTGCGCTGAGTTCAATTGTTGTGCCGTCCAAGTCCTGTAAGTGAAATCCATAGTATTCCCCTGGTATGGGTAGCTTGTCTGGTTTATCCAGTAACTTTTGACCGCTGGCCTTTAGCTCAGCAAAAGAGTTATCGACATCTTCAGGAGACCCTAAGGCAAAACGAATTGTTTCAATACCACGTTGACTGTCGGGCACCAGACCCAAAATAAATCCCTCGTCTCCTGTTGCCTCAAAAAAGGCACTATTGCCTTGGTTGGAGTCAATTTTTTTTAGGCCCCATAGGGTTTCGTAAAATTCAACGGCTTCTTCAATTTTAGTGCTTTTAAGAATCAGTCCGCGTAAATTGGTGATGTTTATCATGCTCTTACTAGTGTATGACCTGAACGTTGATTATGGTAAAGACTTAGGTTAGTGTACAGTCGAGAATTGTCTATGTAAACTTGCGGAGATGCTCTGTTTGTTGGATAGTTATATTAATTTTCTATTGAGAAAAAACAATGTTTCGACTTTTGACCTTTCGAGACAATCAAGGGGATAATCGGCCTGGGATACTGGTCGATGAATCGGTCTATGATATTGGCGAAGAGTTTATATCCGTGCTTGAGATACTAAACAACTGGGAGACGACCGAGCAAAAACTCATAGAAATAGGGCAGCAATTAGTACAACACCGCAATGCTTCCGGCACCCCCATTAATGAAGTTACATTGGCTGCACCAATCTTATATCCTGGCACACTCTATTGTGCCGGCGCCAATTATGCTGACCATGTGCTTGAGATGTCAGGCAAGCCTCCACCTCCNGAAAACACTACACCTTATTTTTTTATTAAATCAACACGCGGGACTATTATTGGTGCCAATGANGTAATACATCTTCCTGAATACTCCAACCAAGTGGATTGGGAAGCAGAGATTGGCATTGTTATTGGGCGAGAAGCGCGCAATGTCAGTGAACTTGATGCAATGGATTTTGTTGCTGGCTTTACCATTGTCAATGACTTATCTGCTAGAGATTATACAAAACGATACGATGTGCCTTTTTTATTCGACTGGATTGGACAAAAGTGCTTTGATACAGGCTGCCCCATGGGTCCATGGATTACGCCGAAGTCAGCCATAGATAACCCACATAACCTAGAGATCAAGCTGATGGTCAATAATGTAGTGAAGCAAAACTCTTCAAGCAAAGAGATGATTTTTAAATGCGAGCATCAAATTGCTTATCTCAGCCAACACGTCACGCTGTATCCAGGGGATGTAATTGCCACCGGCACACCTGCAGGTTGTGGTATGCCACAGAAGGATTTTTTGAAACCTGGAGATGTGGTAACAATTGAAATAGATGGTTTAGGCGTTCTTTCCAACCTTGTTCAATAGTAACTAACCAACTAAGAAAGGGCTTTTTGCTTCTTGAGTCTACAAGTCTAGTATTGATTCTGCGTTTCTATGAAAGAATTTTTCCAGCATATCATCGCTGTAACCCATTTGGTCCCATTCAGACAAGATCCTCTTGTAGGGAATGCTGGGATAGTCGCTACCAAACATAACCTTGTCCTTGAGGCGACTACGAATGTCTTTTTTTAAACTGTCCGGTAAGTATTTTGGAGACCATCCAGACATTTCCCAAAACACATTACCTTTATGCAGAGCAACNGCCGTTGTCTCATCAATCCAGGGATAACCTGGGTGCGACATAATGATTGTAAGGTCTGGGAAGTCAGCAGCAAGAGCATCTATAGATTCAGGATGCGCATTTCTAGTTTTGGCACCAAGCCCACCTGGAGTGCCTGCGCCCATTCCCGTCATGCCCACATCAATCATAACTGGCACCTTTAGTTGTGTGATTTCATCCCACAAAGGGTAAAAGCTTTTATCATCAACGCGGATATGTTGCATGATTGGATGAAAATGAAAACCGATCATATTGAGGTCGTTTATCGCATGCTTGGCTTCATCAATGGCAGCCTGACCAAGAGCAGGCTCAATAGCTGCCCATGCTTGAATTATGGTCTCATGCCTATCTCGCATCCCAGCAACGTAGTTGTTGTCGCAAGGAGGGGTTTCGATTGTAGTAGTCAAATCAAGTGCAACCAACAGAGCCTCTATATCAAATTCTGTAAATTCAGCAACAACCTCTTCTTCAGTTTTTGCTTGCCAAGCTCTTCCCCAATATTTTTCTAATGCCTCCACATAAGGGCCTTGGCAGTCAATCCATTTTTGGGTATTTGGGTAGCAATGCAGGTCAATGATTCTCATTTTTTAAGCCATTCCATCTATTAGTATTTATTGTCATTGATTTGGTTGTGTATGGCAAGAACGTCGTTTTACTTTGATGAATACGCAATGTAAACTTTTAAGTCCTCTTTGAAGGGCATAAAAATAACTATATAAATAAACATAAATGGGCAATACAAAACGAGTTGCTTTGGTTACNGGTTCAGCCAGCGGGATAGGTTCGGCTGTTGCAATCAGGTTAGCAAACGAAGGTTTTAACACCATAGTGAACTACAGTCGAAGCGCTGAGACTGCGAGCGACACTGCNGAGAAATGCAATGCAGCAGGATCAGACACACTGTTGGTTCAATGCGATGTTTCCAATGAGGCTAGTGTTACAAGCATGCTGGGTGACATTGAAAAAAAATACGGCAGGCTGGATGTAGTTGTTAACAATGCAGGCACCTCAATCAGCACACTTGCAAAAAACTTCGACAAAGTCAGTGAAGAAGAGTTTGATCGAGTGCTTGCTGTCAATATAAAGGGCATGTTTTTGGTTGCCAAACACTCTAAGGCATTACTCAGCGAGGGTATTGACCCTTGCATTATAAACACCGCCTCTATTGTTGGTCTTCGTCCGGGTCCCCAGCCTTTGCCATATTCTGCCTCTAAGGCAGCTGTAATTTCTATGACACAATCACTGAGTTTTGCATTAGGCCCAAAAGTTCGCGTCAATGCCGTGGCTCCTGGATGGATGGAAGGTGAATGGATGGAGCGCATGTTGGGAGAAAACTATGAGAAGCTCATGGAACGCAGGGCAAAAATGACCCCTCTAAAACGTTGTGCTACCTCTGAGGATGTCGCCGAGGTAGTTTATGCGCTAATTGAGCATATGCATTTTGTCACAGGGGAAACCATCATCATTGATGGTGGTTTTGCCAATACCACCTGAGAAATAAAGAGGTATAGAAGTGTTAGAAGGATTCACTCCATTTCCAGAGGAATTTGTTCAAAAGTATCGTNAAAAGGGCTATTGGCAAGACACAACCTTGGCCAATACATTTAGTGAGGTTTGCAGAAAGTATGCCAATAGGGTGGCAGTTTGTGATGCTAAAACTGAGGTGACATATTCGGAACTGGATGACACAGCTACCAAGTTGGCGCTGAATTTCCTTGATATAGGTTTGCGAAGCGGTGATCACGTTGTTTTACAGCTTGGAAATGTTCTAGAGTTTGTTTACACCTACTTTGCTTTCCTAAAAATTGGTGTAAGGCCAATTCTCGCGCTTCATACACATCGCTATCGTGAGCTCAAACAATTTGTGGAAATTTCAAAAGCAGTTGCAATCTGCACAGCTGATAAGTCAAAAGACTGTGATTTTTCAGATATNGTGAATCGGATAGAGCTTGAGTGCCCATCGCTAAAAACAAAAGTCATGCTAGGCGAGGTTGCCAATGGTTTCCATTCTCTCTCCAGCTTGATAATAAAAGAACCCACAAGAAACCCATCAGAAATCGAACAAATCCAAGAGACAATTGATCCTTGTGAACCAGCATTATTTTTGCTCTCAGGAGGAACTACCGGAATTCCAAAGCTTATCCCAAGAACTCATAATGACTACGTTTGTAATTCCAAGCTGGCAGCAAAACATACTAAAATTGAATCAAGCTCAGTTTTATTAGCAGTGCTGCCAATTGCCCATAATTTGCCTTTGGCCTGTCCAGGTATGCAAGGCTTTATGTTGACTGGAGCAAAAATAGTTCTCCACAACAGCACACGTGCTGCTGAGGTATTCAGTCTCATTGAAAAATATAAGGTTACACACATTCATATTGTTCCTGCGCTTCTCATTATTTGGATGCATGATCCGCTGGTAAAGGAGCATGATCTAACCTCAATTCAGGTCATTCAATCCGGTGGACAGAGGCTCCAACCAGAAACCCGGATACTCACTGAAGAACTTTTAGTTAATTGTACAGTTCAGGAAAACTTTGGAATGGCTGAAGGAATGCTTATGTACGTTCGCCTTGATGATCCTTTAGATGTCCGTCGAGAAACCGTGGGTCGAGCAATGTGTGAAGACGATGAGATTATGCTCTTGGATGAAAACGACCTTCCTGTGAANTCTGGTGAAGTCGGTGAATTTTGTGCACGTGGCCCCTATACGCTTCGTGGTTATTTCAATGCCCCGGAGCACAACACAAGAGCTTTTACCAAAGATGGTTTTTATCGCTCTGGAGACCTAATGCGACAACACAAGTCAGGCAACTATATTGTTGAAGGTAGAAAAAAAGACCTTATCAATAGAGGCGGAGAAAAAATATCTGCTGAAGAGGTNGAAAACCTAATTTTGGGCAGCCCTAAAATTAAAAATGTTGCTTGCGTTGCGATGCCNGACCCNGTTATGGGTGAAAAAATGTGTGCCTTTGTTATTCTCAAAGAGAATGAAAAATTAACACTTGATGAGCTCAACACAATGTTACTCCAACATGAAATTGCAAAATTCAAACTTCCTGAGCGGCTTGAAGTCGTGGACACGTTTCCTTTGTCCACTTTTGGCAAGGTCTCCAAAAAAGATCTTGTTGCTATAGTTACTAAAAAACTACAACAAGACGACGAAAGAGGAGCATGAAAAAAATCATTGGATCAATAGGCCTTGGCAATATTGGTGAACCCATGGCGATCAACCTTATTCAGTCAGGCTATAGTGTGATTGGTTTTGATGTTATAGAAAAACCTAAGTTTGTTTCGGCAGGGGGGCTTCAGGCCAAAACAATTGAGGAACTAAGCAAGCAGACAGATTTGATTGTTCAAAGCCTCCCAACTGTTCAGGCTTTGGAAACAACTGTTGACGAGCTCATAGAGTTTGGACGCAGTGGTCAAATTATTATTGAGCTCAGCAGTTACCCACTAAAAAATAAAAAACTCCAAGCATCTCGATTAGCAGAACATGGTATAACCATGCTGGATTGTGAAATTAGCGGTCTGCCATTTATGGTTAAGGACCGTTCAGCAACTATTTTTCAATCAGGCGATCAAGCCACTATTGAGTCTACCCAAGTAGTTTTTGAAGCAATGACAAACAAGCGTATTAACTTAGGCAAATTTGGTGCAGCCACTAAAATGAAGTTACTGGCTAATATGATGGTTGCAATTCACAACTCTGTTGCAGGAGAGGTCCTCAATCTTGCCCAAAAGGCAGATATTGATCTTGATGAAGCGATTGAGGCTCTATCAAAAAGTGCCGCAGGGTCTGTAACGTTTTCTAATAAAGCACCCATAATGATCACGCGCGAGTTTGAATCTGGTGCCGGCCCTTTTCGGCATATGTTTAATTATTTGCGTCGTGTTTCTGGGCTTGCAAAAGACGTCGGAGCCTCAACCCCGTTATTGGATACAATACATCAATACTATGAAAAAGCTGAGGCTGAAGGACGTGCAGATCAAGATATAGCCGCTATAATTGAAATGCTTGAAGAAGAATCAAACGACAAACAAACAAATAAATAACATTTAGCCTGTAACGGAGAAGAAAATGCCTGACCAATCAGCTGAAGTAGAAGCCATAAAAAGCAAGATGCTAAAAAAGTCCTATTATCTAATGTTCCGAAATGTTGTTGATGGCAGTCGTGTTCCTGACTTGATGTTGGATCATTATCAATGGTTGATCAACCTAGAAAAGCAAGGCAAAGTTTTCGCCTCTGGCCCGATGTTTGATAAAGATGGAGAAAAGTCTGCTGGAGTTACTGTATTCAGCACAGAAACATGGGAGGAAGCAGAAGCTTTAGCTGCTGAGGATCCATTTTGTGCGTCAGGCGCTATGGGGTTTTCGCTTAAGCGCTGGCAAATCAATGAGGGCAGAATCAATATTGCAGTAGATTTCTCAGACAGTACTTTCTCTATTGGCTAGAATATCTGCGACGACCGGATGGACGCTATTCAGTCTCTGGAATGTCTGGGTGAGCAAGCTTCACATAGATGGCAAATAACAAAACAGCAGCATTAACTAGACCCATAAAAAGGAACGGTCCAGTATAGGTCCAGTTATCAAAAAGGTATCCGCCAACCCCTGATGCCAAGAGCATACCGGTGGCTCCAGCTGCAGTAAAAGTTCCGATCACTGAGCCACGTGTTTTTGGTGGGGCGTTCTGACCTATCAGTGCTATTGATGCCATGATGCAAGCGCCTTCGCCTAATCCAAGCAAGATTGCGGCGGTAAATATTGTGTTTCCTAGTGGATCTGAAATAAATCCCATAAAAGTGTAGCCAACAGCAGAAATGGAAAAGGCAATAATAATACCAATAACTCGATCTACTCGGTCTAAAATGCTCCCCATGATTGGGGCGCTTAACAAAACTGTGAGCGTAATCAGAGGCACTACCATGCGTCCACGACTATAGCCCTCCTGAATATCAAGCCCTAAGTCTGCTGTATGACGAACTAACCAAAGAAATGTAAACGCCCCAACAACAACCATATCTCCGCGTGCAGCCAAGCTTGCTGTATAAGCCAATGTTATTTTCGGGTTCAATTTTGCTTCACGAAAGCCTTCCGAAAGCAATATATGAAGCGGTTTTTTCTTGGTTGTTTCCCTATGAATAGGAGCAGGTTTCAGACCAAAGCCGGCAATTGCTGTCCCAAAAACTGCAACCAACACAGCAATAATAAAAACTGCAGCTACAGAGTCTATCGGGCTAACCCCTTGGTTTTGTAAAATACCAGGAATCTGTGTCAAGCCAAGTGACGCAGTAATTGCACCAATGCTTTGCATGAAGTTTAATCCTCCCATCCATTTGCCACGCGACCGTTCCTGCGAGTAGTCTCCGGTAAAGACCAACAAGACAGTAGATGCAAACGCAATGCCCACCCCAAAAATAGCTCGTGCCACATACAACAAAGTTGCGCTCTCAGCCAATGGATATAGGGCATAGGCAACACCAATCAACAGTGTGCCGCCACAAAAAATAGGTCGTCTACCGTATTTATCAGCAAGGGCGCCTGCAATTCCAGTCATTGCGATTACTATGAGCTCTTGCATGACAGTAAGGTTGCCCACTAATAAGCCCTGTTCTGGGCCGGGTATTTTCAGCTGAACTTCGAATACATAGGGCTGCATGTAATGCACCAATGAAAAAATAACATTGTTAATCATGGCCACAGCAAAAAAGCTGATTGCGTTTATTGGGCCAATACCGGGCATCAACCAGAGAGGCCCCAACTTTTGTAGGTTATTTGCCGAGCTTGAATTTGAGACTTGGTTAATCATTATTCATTATATCTTGATCTTCTAAGGGTCTTTTTTTAAAAATGGGTTTTCTAAGAAAGAATTATATTTTTTGTATATTAAATTATTGTTTTTCAGTATACCAAAGTCATGTAAGGTAAGACTCAACAACCACATGGAGGAAAATAAATAATGAAAGCAATAGTTGTGCATGAATTTGGCTCGCCTGATGTTATGAAGTTTGAAGACACTGCAACTCCAGAGCCAAACGAAGGAGAGGTTTTGGTCCGAGTGGGTGCGGTATCTGTTAACAGAGGGTTTGATGTTAACGCGCGGGCAGGAAACTCAGTACATGGGCATACACTGCCCTTAATTATGGGTGTTGACCCTTCTGGTGAAATTGTCGCTGTGGGTCCTGGAGTTGAGCAAAGCCGTATAACTGAGCATGTGAATATTCGGGGTATGGCTCGCTGTGGTTCTTGTGAGAGTTGTAAACAAGGTGGTCGCTGTAGCTTAAGTCGGCCGATTGGTATCAAGGCCCCAGGCGGGTATGCAGAATATATTGTAGTGCCAGATTTTCAGGCTCGAAAAATACCCAAAAGCATTGCTTTTGCCGACGCAACTGTTATCTGTCGACACGCTTCAGCAGCGTTCTCTGAAATTTATACCTCACAAATAAAAGAAGGAGAATGGGCCTTGGTGATGGGTGCTGCAGGCGCCTTGGCCAGCTTTGTTATCCAGTTTGCAAAACTAAAAGGCGCTCATGTTATTGCGGCAGCAGGTGGCGAAGACCGTCTCGAGGTTGCCAGAGACCTAGGTGCTGATTATACAATTAATTATCATTCCCAGGATTTAGAGCAAGAAGTTAGAAAAATCACCAACAAGAATGGAGTGGATGTGGTTTTTGAGAATATTGGAGACCCTGACCTTTGGCCTGGCGCTTGGGACAGTCTTGCAAGGAATGGGAGGCTTGTCACAGTAGGTTTTCATGGTGGGGGGATAGTTCCTTTGGATATTAAAAAATTACACATGCGACAACTGAAAGTACTGTCGTCTGCTATGGACGCTGGTTCAGAAGATGTTCAGGGTGATTGCTTGCAACTCGCTGTTGAAGGAAAAATTCGACCGCTCATTGGTAAAAAATTACCTCTAAAGGATGCAGCTGAAGGCCATCGTTTGGTAGAAAACAAGGCAGTTATTGGTAAGGTAATTCTTGAACCATAGGGATGGTTTAATGTTGGAACTAAGCAACAATTACTCTGATATTCTATTTATGATGATGTTTTAATGTTGTAAACATGCAACAATTACACAAAGAATTTTTTTGTTTTTAATATAAATATTCAGATAGTCTTAGTCATCGAAAAAATATTTCAGGGGAAAAATATGAAGACCACAAAAAGTACATTTATTAAGTTCTATTTGTTGGGGGCACTGTTTGCCACAACAAACACATGGACTGTTATAAACGCACAAGAAAGCTCAGCAGCACTTGAAGAAATTATTGTCACTGCTCAAAAACGTCAAGAAAACCTACAGACTCTTGGTATATCTGTAAGTGCATTTGACCAGGACACTTTAAACTCTCTTGGAGCCAGAGACATAGTTGAGCTATCAAAGTTTGTACCCAACTTGCAAATTGGAACTGAGTCTTCAGATCTCAAGGCCATGATACGTGGGGTGGGCAGCGACAACTTGGAAGCATTTAGTGACCCCGGTGTTGCAGTCCACATAGACGGAGTTTACCAAGCTCGTCCGAGCGGTGGTAATGCTCTCTATTACGACATGGAACGCGTCGAAGTTTTACGCGGACCTCAAGGCACACTTTATGGGCGGAACGCAAATGGAGGGGCCATCAATTTTATTTCAAATAAACCTTCTGATGAATTTGAAGCCAGTATGGATTTTGGTGTAGGTGACAATAGTTGGAAACGCTTTCGAGGAATGGTCAATGTCCCAATGGGAGACACAATGGGTTTACGTATTGCCGGCTCAGGATTGCTTGGTTTCCCACATAACGAAACGCAGGACGGTTACCAAAAAAATCTTATCCCTGGAGGCACTGAAGGTAACGACAAGGATGACGCGACCACCAAGCTTCAATTTCTTTGGCAGCCGACAGAGAAAGTAAGCCTATTGTTTGCTGGAGGAGAAACACTCAAAGAAGGTGTTGGGCCGATTCGAAAACGAACAAACACACCTGGAGCAGGAACATTGAGCCCTAGTGGGAATCCTGCTAATTGTGGTGACTGTGGCTTTGTAGCCTCAGGCGGTCTGCGAGAAGTGTATAAGGACACCGAGGAGTCTTTCAATTTATTAACCCGTTCTTATAGCCTTACCTTGGACTATGATTTAGGTTTTGCAACATTAACGGCTATTGCAGCTGACCAGTCGACAGATATGGGTTTGGTGCAAGATTCTGATCAGAGCCCTAGAGCAAAAGGCATTCCCGGAGGCACTACAGACTCTGCGGTTGTAACTCAGATGTCTGATCAACAAACGCTTGAGGTGCGCCTTACATCTGCTGATGAGGGCTCTGTGGAGTGGCTACTTGGGCTCTACTACCTTGATGAGAATGCGTTTCAAAATACTGTAATTAACCGTGATCCAACATTTGGTGCAGCAAAAACTATCAATGTTTTACACGATGTTAATGCCGAATCTTCTGCTGTTTTTGGTCAGTTTTCTGTGCAGCCAAACGATACACTTAAGTTAACTGCTGGGTTTCGCTCCACAAGCGATGACAAAGATGCCGTAGGCGGCACTAAAGTTCAAATTCGTCCACCTGCGCCGGGTTGTAATGACGGTTGGCCATATTGTTACGTCAATGTTGGATCTCAGAGCTATTCGCCAGAAGACAGTTGGTCTTCAAGCACCTATAAGTTCGGAGTTGATAAGTATATGAGTGACGACAGGATGGTTTATGCGACTGTCTCANCAGGTTACAAGGCAGGTGGTTTTAACTTTGGCGTGTCTAGCGCGGAAAGTTACGACCCTGAAGAAGTTACTGCATTTGAAATTGGCAGCAAGAATCGGTTCAACGATGGCAGAATGCAATTGAATGCATCAGTTTTCTATTATGACTATAGCGACCTACAAGTTTTCCAGGTTGTTGACCAAACTATTGTGGTCAGGAATGCAGCTGAAGCTGATATTTCTGGCGCCGAACTGGAGTTTGTTGCTGCGCTTAGTGACAACTTAAGGGTTGATGCAAGTCTTGGTATATTGGACACAGAGTACAAAAAATTTATTTTGCCAAGTAGTTTATTCTTAGATGCATCAGGTGAACCCACAAACATTGATGTATCAGGTAACCAGCTCATTAATGCTCCAAAGTGGTCAGGCCATATTGGTGGAGAACATGACTTTGCTAATGGCAGGTTTGGAACATTTACCTTGCGTGGACAGCTCTATCTAAGTGATGACATGTATCTCAGGGCACTTAATCTTGAGCCGTACGATCACCAGAAAGGTTATACCACCCTCGATGTAAAAGTTATGTGGAAATCAGCAGATAATCGTTGGTTTGGTGAGGCCTTTTTTAACAACCTCACTGATGAGGCTGTTATCACTAACCAAGAGGTCACCGATTCTGGCATCTACTTTGCAAACTTAAACCGACCTAGAAGCTGGGGGGTTGTNGTAGGCGTTCGTTTTTAAAGACTAAAGGACAAGCCNAATCATTGCCCCAAGCAAAGAAAGCGTAGAAATATCGGAAACTGCTGCGCTGGAAATACAATCCGTATCCATTCCGGTNAACCCTGAAAGGAGCTCTACTCCAATCAGTAAAAAACAGCTCTGGATGGCGCTTAGAATTTGGGGGGAGGGCGATGAACGCTTTATCCCATCCTTTGTGGACTCCAAAATTATTAAAGAAAGTAATAATGAAATTATTAAAGAAATTCTCCACTATGGAAAAAGCAGCTTAGCAGATGGATCACCCAACCTACAACGAACCACGTTTCGTGGCGATAATCTGATGATCACAGAATATTTAGCTGGACCATGGTTTATGGCCATAGCGGGGATAGAGGAACAAAAAGATGGTGAGCTCTCTTTTTTGCTAACGACTATTAGACATAAACAGCACCCTGATTATGTATCTCCATCAGANGCTGCAAAAACAGCTGGTGCTGATAAACCTCCACCCACAACCGAACAAAACGCCAAGCGTGTGCTTGGCATTATTCGAGAGCTGGTCAAGAAAGATGAGCTTTAAGCAAAGGCGTTAATATGAAAAGTAAGTTTCTGGTCATTATTAAAAATAAATGGTTTCTTGGGTTTCTGTTAGCAATTACCACGCTGGGTGTATTTGGCTCACAAGAAATTATCTATATGGCACGGCAGTATATGGCGGGTGACACACCCTGGAGCTCAGCCACAAGAGAGCTAAATGGAAGAGTAGTTTTTGCAGAACACTATAGTATGCACCCTGGTCACTATACCTTTACTGAGAAACTAGGAATTGCAACCAAGGTGGATGTTAGAAAGATGTTTGGGAAGAGCCCAACTGAAAGAAAAAAAGCATTCGCTGAATTCTCTACTATTCGCACCAAATCTCCTGTTGGGTTCTTGGCGCCTGATTTCGAGCTAGAAACTACAACTGGCAAAACAGTCCGGCTGTCAGACAAACGAGGACAGATAGCTGTGTTTATGTTTGTAGCGATGACATGTCCCCCTGCTCGCACACAGGTTGATCTATGGAAGGGGTTATATGAAAAATACGATGTTAATGATGTTGAAATTTTCTTTATTTATTCTAGGGAGCGACACGCGGGGGAACGAGGCTATCCGGAACTTAAGGAAACAACAACAACATCTGAAAGAATGGCTTATGCCAAAATGCTGTCAGAAATTACCGCTGTTCCTGTCGCTGTAGATCCCATTGACGAACGAACACTGAAAGACTATGGAATGGTTCCTAACGCGGCTTTTGTTGTTGATAGAGAGGGGTTTATTGTGTTCAAGTCACAGTGGGCTGACATACGAAAAATAGAGCAGGTGGTGCAAGAGTTGTTGGCTGCTGAGGAGTTAAAAAAACAAATCAAGGTTAATTCTAGCTAGTGCCATAGAGCTTAGTATTTATTAAAACCCCTAAATACTTCTTCAATAATTCCTAATTCATCCTGATTAGCTTGGAATCTTATCGCGATGCCTCCTTGATGCTCCCATGCTGAAATATTGTGTGGTCTATCATCTATCAAAATATTACGTTTATTTTGATACATCGCATAATTCCCTTTATCTCTATTAATGAATATCTCTGAAGGTTTTGGATTGAGATTATTTTCGATCCAAACCCTCTTCCAATGCGCACAATTTTCTTCATCTCCATCCAGAGGCGATGAGAGAATAGAATAGCTTCCAGAAAATTCCACCACCATTGCAATCAATTCATCACAACACCATGTTTTTGGAATAGTTGAAAAGAAATCACTGCCAATGACAGCTTCAAGAGCATTGGATAATTCTGAAGGCCCCAGTTCTTTCCAGTGTTTTACTCCAGCAAAACTCGAAAAGGCACTAAAAAAGTCGGCGAGCACACCGTCCATATCAAGGAAAACAATGGGCTTATTGTCCACCTAACTAGATACTTTTTAGTTTTCTTCCGAAAAATCTTGAGATGGCAATCACTGGACGCCATTGCCAAGGAAGGATGTATGTTTTTTTCCTAGATTTAATTGCCTGCACCATCTTTTTAGCAGCCACATCGGTTTCCATAAGGAATGGCATTTTAAAGTCATTAACATCAGTCATCTCACTTTTGATATAGCCAGGGCATATTGTGGTGACCTGTACATTATGTTTTTGAAGTGTTTCTCTCCATCCATCTCCCAATCTCCTGACGGCAACTTTTGACGCAGAATACCCACCAAAATANGCTGGCGCTGTAAAGCTGGCTATGGAAGACATAATAACAATGGCGCCCTTTTTTTGTGATTTCATTGTTGGCACAAAAGGAATAACAGTATTTGTTACACCGAGTATATTAATAAGCAGAGTTTGATTAATTTGAGTTGGATCACCAGATGAGAGGTGATCTGAGAAGGCCACGCCTGCATTAGCAACAACGATATCAATCCCTTCCTTTGACCAGGCAATAAAATCTTTTGCGATAGACAATGATTGATCCATATCAGTAACATCAAGTGAATAGGTTTTAACATCCTCAGCACCTAGTTCTAAGCATTTGTTTTTTATAGCCTCAAGTTTTGCTTCTCTTCTAGCAACCAAGCCTAGAATTGCTCCTTGGCTAGCATACTCTTCAGCAATTGCTGCTCCAATACCACTGCTGGCTCCCGTAATAAATACTTTCTGATTTGATTTCATAGTCATAATTCCTTTGATTGAGGAGATTTAATTTAGCTTAATTATTGCTCACTTGCATTAAATTGATGGTTTCTTCAATTAACCAAATTCTATCTTGACCCCACACAGTAATCAGATTTTCATTTTCAGAATTTGATAATGTCATTGTTGGTGGCCCCCATTTACCAAGTTCATATAGAGTCTCTCCATTCTTATCTGTTTCAATTGTCCAGTTTGTGGAATCCAATTCAGTTTTTGCTTCTTCCCAATCTAAGCCAATTTGATTAATAATTGTTTTAAGTGTGCTTGTTAAATACCCATGTTTTCCCTCAGCCCAAACCGCTTTTGCAAAGGCATGAAGATATTGTTCTTCTTTATTATGTCTTCTAACGTAATCAAACATTGAATAACATCTCTCAACAGCTTCTCCCAGCGGATCAATTATATGTCCAAANGGTATATTATTTTCNTCAGCAATACGCATGCAATCCTTAATGATATATAAGCCTTTCTCGGGGTTAATTTTCATACCCCTCATGACCATTGGAAGGATAATTTGGTATCTAAGTTTAACGTTATATTTTTCTCTAAGCTGAGCCAATGGCTTCATAGCAAGATAGCTATAGGGGCTTCTACCAGACCATAAAACATCAAGATAAAGCTCAACATCAAGATAAAGCTCAGGCGATTGCTTTTTATTAGCAACAGACGGTTTTTTAGGAATTAAAACTTGATCCTTATTTTCTTTTTTAGCTCCCACTTCAGTCAAACGTCTTTCAAGATGAGGTAGGCGATCAATCCCCCAATAGCACTCACCTTCATAGGCAAAAACACCACCAAAATAATGTCCCATTTTCTTTCTTATCAGATTATTTTTCTTTATCACTGAGGGCAAATGGTTGTTGTTTGTATGATCTTTAGAATTATTCATTGAATGGAGCTCATCAGAATTTCCAGACCAAAGTGCCTCTCCAGCTCGGATTGCAGTTTGTACAAACTTAGATTGATCACAATTGACTAAAATAGATTGAGCCACTTCTATGCTTTGATGATCAATCTCACTTATAAGTGGGAGAAATTGAAGATTATGATAAGGGGCAATCAAAGCAGCATCTTCAATACTATGTTTCATTCGCATCTCAGTTTCTGGTGTTGACGACTTGGGTGGCTTTCCAACAATTAAAGGAATGAGATCAATCTCATAATTATCTGTTAACGGTTTTAGAATCTGGGCACATAAATGACTATATGGGTCATTTACTTCATGAAAATAATAAACAGTATGTGGTCGATTTTCCTTTTGACGTTTATGCTCACTTTTTAGACTATTTTTTTGTTGCGCCTCAAAACTGAGCATCCGTCTTATGTATAGACTTCNAAATTCAAGTTNAAACCACTTAATAATATTCATCTAATTTGCCAGTGCTGGAAGAACTTTCTCTCCTATCATTTTTAGTCCTGCCATTGGGTTATCAAATAAGCGTATTGATAAGTCTGTCATTCCAGCTTTTTTAAACACATAAAATCGTTCTAGTTCTTTATCAATATCATTCATATCACCGGCNGAACTTAAATCATCTATCAATTTTGAAACCAGATTTTTAGGAACATTNTCAATAATTCCTGAACGNCTGATATAGGCTTTTGCAAACTCATTATTTGGTCCAGCATTGAAGTTATCAATGACAATTTGTGCTTCTTCATCATTTAGAAAGTGATGCAGAGAGAATGGTGGCAGCAATGATCCACGAAAGACTAATTCTCTACGAGCTTCTTTGAGTGATTCTTCTTTATCATCTTTGATATGCCAAGCCCAGAAATTCCCTATTCTGAAATCATCAATAGGCTCCTCTCTTTTTGAAAGGCCTTGATGAATATTATTCATTGCTTCTTTCAGCATTGGTAAGGCCACGTCACTCATTTGTAATCCATCNGCAAACTGACCCCCTAGCCTTAACATTTGAGGTTCAGTCGAGCANGTATACACTTTCGGNCGACTAGATTTTGCCCATGTAAAACCTTGCATATAAGGCCTAGTGATATTAAAGATTTCACCTTCATATTTTAAATTAAATTTTTTCTCCGAGGCACTGATCAATATTTCAACCGCTTCTTTAACTGATCTGATGATTCGAAATGGTTTTAATCCTGGACAAGTAGTTTCAAGACATGAAAACTTCATTGCACCTAGTGTTCCACCACCCGCGCCTACAGCAATGATTGCTCGACCATTAGAGAGTTCATTCAAAGTTAAAAGAGCATTTGCCATTTTTAAAGGGTGCATCTCGAAAGGACTAACCGCCAGTGGTCCAAGAAGAATTCTTTTCGTTTGTTGTGCAGCAGGGATCAGACTCATAAAGGCATCCCATTGTTGGTGATAATTTGAAGTCCAGAGAGCTCTTACTCCATATTCTTCTGCCTTGACCGCAAGTTCAGCAACCTGATTTGGGTGTAAATCAGGCTCAAGGATAATTTCTATATCCATAGATTATTCTTAAGGCCGTTCATGATCCCAAACCACTTCTTTTTCGCTGTCTTCTCTAGCCAATTGTCTAGCAATCACAAAAAAGGCATCTGATAGTCGATTGAGATATTTCAGAGCAGAAGGATTGACGTCTTTTATAGAGGATAGTTTAACGATAGCCCTTTCNGCTCTTCTGCATATAGCTCTTGCNAGATGAGTTTGAGCTGATTGTTCATTAACACCTGGAACCACAAACTCTTTTAGTGGNGGCAATTCTTNATTAATTTTTTCTATTAGAGCTTCAATATTCTCTACTTTTTTCTCATCAATACTTTTAAATTCAGGGGCAGAAATTTCTCCAGCAATATTAAAAAGGTCTTGCTGAGAGTTGCTGAGAAAGTTTCCAATCTCTTCAGGAATGTTTGCTTGTGTGATTATTAGCCCAATAGCAGCGCTTAATTCATCAAGAGAGCCATAGACCTCTATTTGCTGATCATATTTTGGCACACGCTGATTGCCTCCTAAATCGGTGCTGCCGTCATCGCCCTTTTTTGTATAAATCTTTGTTAATCGATTACCCATTCTTTTATCTTAGCGTTTATCTCTATGATGAAGCAAAAACTTTAACCTTGAGGGCTATAAATAAACCCGAAATAAATTTTTCTATCAGGGGTGACATAGCCATTTGCTAGTGTGTATTTTTCATTATTAAGATTGTTTATTGAACTGTTAAAGGTCCAATGATCATTGAGCCGATATTGAATTGTTAAATTCGCTAAGGTATAAGCATCAAGAACAATCCCACCAAAATCATTTCTGGAGGAGTTTTTAGCTAGACTTAAATTAAAAGTTAACTTTTCAACACTTCGTCTTACCCCTATTCCGAATGAATTTTTTGGTCGCCTTAGTAATTGAGTTGAGGTTGTCAAATTTTCTGGATCTTGGATAGTGGCGTTAAGATTTAAAATCCATGAGTTTACATTGGTGTTTAGATTAAGATCAATCCCTGAAGTTTTTGATCTTTCAATATTATAAAGCTTAAAATCTATATAGTTAAAAGCAACAAGATCCTTAATTCTATTATCAAAATAATGAAGATCAATATTTGTTGAGGAGTTAGGTTGATAGGACAAGCCTAAGCTTATTTTTTCTGAGTATTCTGGCCGTAGTAAATTATTGCCACCAAAGCCATACAGATCGAAGGAAGAAGGGTTTCTGAAGGCTTTCCCAGCATTCAGTAATAATCTTGTATTAGGACCAATATGATGGCCATATTCAAGGTTCCAACTTATTTTATCATCAATATCTTCTTTATCATTTAAACGAATTGCTACCAAGAATTGGTTTTTCTCATTAGAAAAAATATTCTCTAAGAAGAATGCNTTATTATTTAAGCTAGTATGTATATTTAAACCATAATTACTTGCATCAAACTGTTCATTTTCAAGAGTTATACCGGTTAATAATTCATTGTTTTTATTTAATCTAAAATTATTCCTCCATTCCAATATAAAGTTTTTAGAATAATTGAAGTCATTTGAATTATTTTGATCCAGTAAATCCTTACTCAACCCAAAATTAATATTAGAATTCCAGGCCTCATTTTTTTCCTGGTTTACATTGAAGCTGAAAGTGGTGTTATTAAAGTCTTGGCTTACAGGNCTTGCAAAAAAATCTAGATAATCAGTTGTTCCCCGACTGTCCAAAATACTGACTTTAATAATCGCTTTGTCCCATTGNCCATCATAAAANCCATTGATTGATCTATTATTATGTTTGCTGTTGATAGTGCTGGCTTCTTTGCTAGGAAAGCCATCGGTATCATAATCATTAAAGTGTAAGCCTACTTTGCCATTTGTCGTTTTACTCACAGTGGAAATATTGGTTATTTGTGTTTTATCTGAGCCATATTTAAACCCTAGAGTTGTCCCGTCTGAGCCGCGTTTAGTAAAAATATTAATAACACCTCCAACTGCATTTGAACCATATAATGCAGCTCTTGGAGATTTAACTATTTCAATTCTTTCAATCATATCTGGATGAATGTTTTGTATTGCCGCTATACCTGTCGCCGAGTCATTGATTGTTACCCCATCCACGAGTATTAATACTTGATTGCTATTGGATCCTTGAACAAAAATTGAAGTTAATTGACCAGGACCCCCGTTGGTTGAAATATTAATCCCATTATAAAAACTAAGTAATTCAGCAATATTATTAACACCTGATAACTCAATATCTGATTGATCAATCACGATAATAGGTGCGATAACTTCGTTAGGCAATTGTTGACTTTTAGCGGCTGTAATAACCAGATTTTCAATCAATTCTGAATCTTCAGCAATGGCCTCATAATTCATAAATGATAAAAAAAGAATTGTCAGAAATAGTCTGTTTCTCATTAGAGATCTCTCTATTGTTATGTGATGGACAGGTACAACCTACTATGAGAATGCGTACCCACCGTACTTTTTTATTGAGCAGGTCTCCGGGCTGACAAGATTACTTCTCCAATACACCTTCCCATCTATTGATAGTGGTTGAAAACTGAAAGTCTTCTGTAGAGGAGTTAACTTGATCACCGTTGCGGGGGCAGCGTTGGATTGTTTCCACCAACTTCCCTTACAGTTGATTAATTAACTGAAACTCAATCTGGCTATCTTAATATCAATTAGCTATGTTGTAAATTAAGGTTGTAATCTTTTTACTACCCAATTATTTTCAGCATTAAAACCAGAAGAGGTTTTAACAAGATCTCGTTTGAAAGATAAGCGATCATGAAATCGCTCGCTCTGATTTAACCATAACTCAATTTCATTTATCCAGATTCTATAACCTCCCCAGAAATCTGGTCTAGGTATCTCAATTTCTGTTGAATCTAAGTCTTCATCTTGAATATTAAACCGCTTCATAATCTTTTGAAACTGATCATCCAATGACTCACGATTTTCAACTTGATCACTTTGATTGCTTGCCCAGGCTGAGAGCTGACTCCCCACTTTCCTGGTAGAAAAATAATTATCACTTTCATCATTGGGTGACTTGATAAGTTTTCCTCGAACTCTCACCTGATAACCTAGAGGATCCCAGTGAAATAATGCAGAGCAATTATTATGGGATTCAATTTCCTTAGATTTCTCGGAATTATAATTAGTATAAAAAACCAGATAGCCAAGATCTTCATTAATTTCTTTGCACAACACCATTCTAGAATTAGGGCAACTCATAGAATCAACTGTTGAAATTGACATAGTATTTGGGTTGGGTTGAATTTTAGATTGCCTTGCTTCATGCAACCATTCTTTTAGTACTAGAACGGGGTTACCAACACTACTTTTTCTTAACTCTGAGACCATAAACTAAATTGATGATTTGCTATAATATGTACTTCGATTCAATAATAGATTCAGATTATCAGGAATAGAAAGCTAATTACAAAAAAAGAGAATTATTATTTTTAATAAATGAAAGATTTAGAGAAATTAAGATCAAAGCTAAGCGAAGTGGATTTAAAGATCATAGATCTGATCCATGAAAGACAAGTCTTGGCAGAAGAAATAGGAGCTTATAAAAGAGATAAAGGCCAACCCACTCGTGATTACATTAGAGAGAAGCAAGTAATTGAGTTGGCCCAGTCTCATGCTAAGAGCTTAGATGTTGATACACATTTGGTTGTAGATTTGATGCAACTTCTCATAAAGAGCTCCCTTAAAACTCAGGAATTTGCTCGCGTCAAAGAGGAGGGTCAGGGCAGTGGTAAAAGGGCACTGGTCATTGGTGGATCAGGTAGAATGGGCGGCTGGTTCGTCGAGTTTTTGATGCTCCAGGGCTTCACAGTTGATATTGCTGATCCAATTGAATCTGAATCTGGATCCCAACATTATTCAACATGGGAGGAAGCGAATGATGATTACACCATTACAGTTGTTGCTGCNCCTTTAAGACAATCAATCGATATATTNCAAGCAATGCTCAACGCTAAAAGACGAGGAATAATTTTTGATATAGGTTCCATAAAATCACCGATACAAAGTATCTTAAAAGACATGGTAAATTCAGGGATGCAAGTTACCTCTATACATCCAATGTTTGGTCCAGATAGTGATTTATTGACCGGTAAGCAGATTATTTTTATGGACATTGATCAGCACAATACACATCAAGAAGTGAAAAAATTATTTGAGTCAACCACAGCCCAGTTAATTGATATGTCTATTGAAAATCATGATTATGCGATTGCTTATGTTTTGGGTTTATCTCATATGATCAATATAGCTTTTGCTAAAGTCCTAGCATCAACTGATGATAATAGAGCCGTGCTACCTAAATTATCAAGTACTACTTTTAAAGACCAGTTGAACGTTGCTAAAAGAGTGACTGATGAGAACCCCCATCTTTATTTTGAAATACAGCATTTAAATGAGCATAGTCTAAAAACAATTAAAGAGCTTAATGCTGCAATTAATGAGATAACACAAGCAATCGCACAAGGCCAAGAAGAAACTTTTGTTGCAATGATGGAAGAGGGCCAATCCTATTTTAATAAGAATGAATAAATTTTAGGCTTAATTGATGGGGGATTTAATTTTTGATGATGGGTTTCGTGCTAATGTCGGAATTGTAATCTTTAATAAAGACGGAAAAGTTTTTTTTGCTAAAAGGAAGTATCAATCAGGTTGGCAGTTTCCACAAGGTGGCATCCAATTGGGGGAGAGTCCAAAAAAAGCCATGTACAGGGAACTTAATGAAGAAACAGGCTTGGGAGAAAACAATATAGAAGTGAGATATATCTCAGATTGTTGGTATGAATATCGTTTGCCTAAAAGAAATATTAGAAAGAAAACAAATGGAATAACAGTCATTGGTCAGAGACAGAAATGGTTTTTATTGAAATTTAACGATAACCCCAGCTTGATTAATCTTAGTTCAAGTTCTCAACAGGAATTTGACTCATGGAAGTGGGTTCAGCCTGAGACCACTATTAAACAGGTTATAAATTTTAAGCGTAATGTGTATGAAAAAGTTATCAATGAATTTATCCCTTTTATAAGATAGATATAACTTTTATAATGTAATCATGTTTGAACAACCGATAATATTTAGCGATGCCGCCGCCATAAAAGTTGGAGCATTACTAAAAGATGAAGAAAATCCTGATATGCATCTTAGGGTGTATGTTACTGGCGGTGGCTGTGCTGGTTTTCAATATGGCTTTTCGTTTGACAAAGATAGAGATGAGGCCGACACACAAGTCATTAAGCATGGAGTTAAACTGATAGTAGACCCAATGAGTATCCAGTATCTAACGGGTGCTGAGATTGATTTCCAAGAGGATCTACAAGGGGCAAGGTTTGTAATAAAAAATCCTAATGCCAATACAACTTGCAGTTGTGGCTCATCTTTCTCTTAATTAGTCAGCAATCAGTCGACTTCATTCTATCTACTGTGATGGTAAATGAATATTTCCTAGCAAGATTCTCCCTTTTGATCCCGTAACTTTTGACAAGTCAACAGATATTTCATTCGTTCTAAGGAATGCTAGATAAGCAAATCCTAAAGCTTCAACCCATTCAGACTCAACTCCCCAAACTTCAGTTGATTGAAGTTCACCGTTAGGGATATAAATTAAATCTTCAATTCTTTCTACAAGGAATTTATTTTTAGAGCCTCCACCAGAAATTGCAATCCAGTTACTTCTTGTGTCCACTGGCATAGCAATATTATCCTCTCCAATATAAGCAAACATTGAAGCTGTGTATTCAAGGAGCGTTCTCTGTACATCTTCAGGTCTCAGCTCCTGATTA
>JGI26059J44795_1000024_pt1 | contig 20265 bp, 16 predicted proteins | sample MarorgKNORR_S2LV_2_FD_44795 | JGI IMG/M metagenome (IMG submission 44795)
CCAGACCGATTGCGGGATGTAGGCGCGGCTGGCCGCCGAACACTTCTGCCCCTGATACTCGAAAGCCCCTCGGAGAAGTGCGACGAGCAAGCCCTGGCGGTCGCAGTCCGGATGGGCCACGACGAAGTCCTTGCCACCCGTCTCCCCTACGATACGGGGGTACGAGCGGAGGTTTGGGAGGGCGAGTCCAATCTCCTGCCAGAGTCCTTGGAAGGTCGCGGTAGAACCGGTGAAGTGAAGGCCAGCGAAGTCGGGGTTTGCCAGAGCAATCTCAGTGATTTCGGCGCCCGAGCCAGGCAGGAAGTTGATGACGCCCGCCGGCAGGCCTGCCTCCATCATCAGCTGCATCAGGACGTAGTTGGAATGGTACGAATTCCGGCTCGGCTTCCACACCGAGGTGCAGCCGACTATCGCCGGAGCACTGGGGAGGTTTGCCGCTATGCTGGTGAAGTTGAACGGCGTTATGGCTAGGACGAATCCCTCGAGAGGTCGTATCTCGGTGGAGTTCTGGACTCCCTCAGGCGAGATCAGCGGTTGGAAGTCGTCGTGGAAGCCGCGGGCGTAGTGGCAGTTGAAGCGCCAGAAGTCAATCAGTTCGCAAGCAGCGTCAATCTCGGCCTGAAAGGCCGTCTTGGACTGGTTCAGCATGGTTGCGGCGTTGACCCTCATGCGCCAGTCTCCTGCAAGAAGGTCGGCGCAGCGCTCGAAAACCGCGCAGCGTCCCTCGAGACCGATGTCGATCCAGTCCTGCTGGGCCTGCACTGCCGCATCGCAGGCGGCCTCCATCTCGACCCTTCCCGCTAAGTGAACGTTCGCGATGACGTGACCATGGTCATGGGGGATGACCTGTGTAGTGGTGACTCCGGTGTAAACTGCCTCGCCGTTGANGATGCACGGTATCTCGACGACCTCGCTCATCTGGCGGTCCATCTCCGCTTGCAGCAGCTCCTTCTCGTCGGAGCCGGGTGCGTATCCCAGAATCGGTTCGTTGTCCGGATNNCCCGCCATGGTCGCGGGTTGGTCAAGTCGGCTTTGATGATTGCGAGTGGGCAGTCAAGTCCACTCTGTCGGCTCGTCCTTCTTCGCCTTCTTCCATGCCCTGTAGCAGGGTTTGCAGACCGTGACTCTCTTCGAGTCCTTGCTCAGTCCCGATTCGCCCCAGACTTCAGCCGCCCTGTCGAAGGCCAGCTTACGTCCACCGATTCTCTTGTCGGCCCAGTTGTCGCACCCTGCGACGTCGCACTTGATCTCGCCCACATACTCCTCGGCCTCCTTCTCCTGAGGACCGGTTGCCGCTGACGCCACTTCGCGCCGCTTGCGCGCATTGGCCTTGAATCCCATGCGGCGCTGGCCAAAGTCGACTGATTAGAAGGTTGCCTCGTCCGCGGGTAAGTCGAACGGACCTCCCTTGCTGGCAATCGATGCGCGACGGTCTGGGCCGACGCCCACGCTGACGATGGGGACTCCCGCTAGTTGCTCTATCCTCCTCAGGTAGTCCCTGATGACCTCGGGGAAGGCATCGAACCCGGTGCCCTCCGACCTCGAGGCCTCGGCCATGGCTACCCAGTCCTCCTGTGACATGGAGGGGAATCCCGGATGAGTCTCGTATATCGGCGAGCAGCGGGCGAGGTCCTCGCTGGTGGTCGGCATGACGTGCAGGGTCTGCCCATCCATCTCGTAGCCGATGCATATCTTCAGTTCGTCCAAATCCCCTAGGACATCCAATTTGGTCACCACCAGGCCAGTGTAGCCGTTGATTCTGTTGCTCTCCCGCAGAGCCACCATGTCGAGCCATCCAGTCCGCCTAGGTCTGCCTGTGGTGGTACCGTATTCGTTGCCCACCTGAGCCATGTGCATCCCGGGGCCCTCGTCTAGGGGCAGCTCGGAGGGGAATGGGCCGTTCCCCACCCTAGTCGTGTATGCCTTCGTTATGCCGAAGCACTGGTCGACGTGCCCAGGGTGGATGCCCGCGCCATGAGTGGCGTTGGCCCTGCTCGTCACCGACGAGGTGACGAATGGGTAGGTCCCCTGGTCTATGTCCAGCATCGCCCCCTGAGCTCCCTCCAGCAGCACCCTCTCGCCGTTCCTCAGAGCTAGGTCGACCATCAGGCCGGTCGGTCTGATGGCATCCGAGTAGCGCTCGAGAATCCATCTGAGGTCTGACTGAAGAGCGTCTGCTTCTATGCCCTCGCTGACGCCGACAGTAGCCAGCTGCTTGTTCATGCGCTCGGCTTGGGCACGCACTGCCTCGACGTCGTCGACGATGCCACTGAGGTCGGCGAACCTGATGCCGACCCTCTCGGTCCGGTCCCGGTATGTCGGACCTATGCCACGCCCGGTAGTTCCGACGACGCGGTCGGCCCCGTCATACAGCCTATGGAAGGGCAGGATGATTGAGGCTCGCTCGCTGATGAACAGTCGCTTGCCCTCTGGCCTCTCGCCGGTCAGGGCATGCCACCTGTCGAGTTCCTCCTCTAGCACCCACGGGTCGATTACCATCCCGTCCCCAAGGACGAGGTTGCAATGCTCGTACGAGACTCCTGAGGGTATCTGGTGAAGCTTGAGGGTGGTGTCACCGAGCACGATGGTATGACCGGCGTTGTTGCCTCCTTGGAAGCGCACGGTCCACGTCGAATGGTTTGCTAGCTGATCTATGGCCTTGCCTTTGCCCTCATCACTGGGCTCCGAGCACGACGCTGGCAGGCACCGTAGCCTCGGGCAGTATGAAGAGCGGATGAATGCTTTGGAGGAAGGAGAGACATAGTTCCTCGTGATTTAGTGGTGGGAAGCGGTTATGAAGGGTCGTCAGGTCGGCCGGTCTGCATGGCTCAGAGGCACCCAGAGGCAGAGGCTCGTCTACTCAAGAAGTGGATTTGCATGCGCTGCTCTGCGACCCATAGGGGGCGGAAGCCGAGGGTATGCCGCAAGTGCGGGTACACGGGTCTGCGAATTAAGGCTGCAGAGCGCAGGAAGACATGAGCATGAGCGTCGGCTCTGCCGGACTCGAGGGATTCGCCCTTAGTCTCGGACTGATACTCGCGCTAGGCCCCCAGAACGTGTTCGTCCTCAGGCAGGGCCTGCTACGCTCGCATGTCTTCGCGGTCTGTTTGGTGTGCTCCCTCGCTGATGCCAGCCTGATTGCCGCTGGTGTGCTGGGAATGGGATCTGTACTGTCAGGAATCGAAGGGGCTGAATTCGTCATTGCCATCGCTGCCGGGGCGTTCCTGACTGGCTATGGCCTGCTGCGCATCAGGTCGGCGATGAGCCCGGTCGGGATGACTACCGAGGGCGAAGGCGAGAGCGAACTCGGTCCTACCATCGGGGCGGCCCTCGCATTCACCTTCCTCAACCCACACGTCTACGTCGACACGCTGCTTCTGATTGGCGGGGCTTCCAGCAGGTATCTCGGCGACGAGCGACTGGCGTTCGGCATAGGTGCCGCTACCGCTTCGTTCGTGTTCTTCTTCTCCCTCGGCTATGGGGCGAAGAGCCTGTCTGACGTGCTGAACAAGCCAGAAGTCTGGAGGGTCATCGACATAGGAATAGCCTGCATCATGTTCGTGATTGCCGGGGCAATATTGCTACCGCACCTATGAGAGAATCTGTCCGAGTGCCTCGAGGAGCGCTTGAACGTCCTGCTCGGTGTTGTCGATGTGAGGGGAAACCCTGAGCAGTCCGGCCCTGCTCGTGACCAGGATTGAGTAATCGTCCTGCAGCCTGCGGGAGATGTCCTCACTGCTAATCCCATCAGGGAGCCTTAGGCTGACGATTGCGCTGCGCTCCGGGTCCGAGAGGGGCGAGGCCACCTCGATGCCCAGGCGGCGTGCGCCGTCGATTACCGAGTCAGCCAGCGCTAGATCGTGCCTCCAGACCTCCTGAATCCCAATCTCATTAATCTCGTCGACCGCGGCTGCCAGCCCTAGAGCCGCACCGAAATGGATGGTGGTGTACTCGAATCGGCTGGCGTCGTCGGGCAGCTCCATGCGGTCCGCCCTGAGGTTCCAAATGTCAACGTGGCTCCGGAATCCCAACAGGCCTGGGTTCAGCCCGCCTCTAATCGCGGGGGAGATATATGCGACTGCGGCGCCGTAGGTGCCACGCAGCCACTTGTACCCCGAGGACACGATGGCATCGGCTCCCGAGGAGGCAGCGTCGATGGGGACCATCCCCATCGACTGGGTCGCGTCCACCACCAGCAGCGCGCCTGCGGAATGCGCCGCCTCGGCGAACTTACTCAGATTGTAGCGCTGGCCGTTGGAGTATTCGATGTGGGACAGCGTGACCACCGAGGTGGCATCGTCAATCAGCCCGAGGATTTCGTCCGGATCGGTGTAGAGGTTCTCGTCGTGCTCGGCCAGCCTAATCTCTGCCCCGTTCGCCTCAGCCACCCTGCGCCAGGGGTACACGGTGGAGGGGAAGGAGGCCTTGGTGGATACGATGTTGCTGCCCCAGGAGGGGAGACAGCCCATGCGAGAGAGCACAGCAACTCGGTCGCGCTCGAGCCGACGCAGACGTCTTCGATCTCGCAGGAGAGTAGGTTGGCCGCGGCTCTGCGCAGCGGCATCATCCCGTTCTTCTCCGCCTCTCCGTCGAACTCTGCGGCACCGCCTCGAGCGAGTGCTTCTGACCACTCCATGGAGGCCTTGTGCGCTGCTGGTGACGTGGTTGCGACATTGGCGTAGGAGAGGTTTGTCCAAGCCCTCATGCTGGTCCCGGGGCGAGCGACAGGAGTTGCGCTCTTCAAGGCTCAGGAGTTCCTGACTTCGTTCAAGATGGTCTCCAGAGCGGTCTGTACCTGTAGACATAGGGGACCGAAGTGGATGGGCAGGTTGGCGTCGTTGAAGATCTCGTCAAGAATCGATGCGGTCATGCCCAGCCTAAGGTCCATCTCCTTGTCCTCGTTGAGCAGCCACTGCTCGACGGCGTCCTTGGAGGATGTTCTGATGTTGCGTGGAACCTGCGAGTCATCGAGCTGTCTGATGACCTGCGCTATCTGCTGTATCCTGTCTTCGATGTCGGTCACGCATATCCCTCTGACGCCGCCACCAAAGAGGGGTCCTTAAGCGCATCCCCGGAACTACCCTGAGCAAGTCAGCCAAGCCACGCTGCCCATGGCATATCGGTGTTTGAGTGGCCACTGCCCGGACCCTCCGAGGACAGCGAGATTAGTCCGACAGACACGTCGTCCTCGATTAGCTCACCGACGCCCCAATGCATCGCTGATTCGAGGGATGCCCCAGTCGAGATTACCCTATCATGGACCCTGTAGCTCAGCAGTGACCTAGTGATGGCCTCGCCGACCCCGGTCGCGGCTACCGCGAGTCCGTGATCGGCCCAGAACCCAGATCCAGGTAGGGGGACGTCCCCAACCCTGCCTGGCGGGCGGAAGCTGGTCCCGCCCGTGCTCGTGGCGCAAGCCAGAGCTCCCGTGGAGTCCCTGGCGATCACCCCTACGGTGTCTCCGGACTCGGGGCGCGGGGGTCTACCTTCGACTGCCGCCTTAGGATGCCCCCTTGAATCCGCCCATTCCCTAGCGCCGTCGCCTGCCAGACCGTTGATCTCCTCGTCTAGGAGGTCGGCTGCCACTCGTATCGGATTGGGAGTGTCGCGCATGGCGATTACAAATCCCATCCTGCCATCCGAGGTCTGCAGCGAGGCGTCGAGCAGTACAGAGCCGTCTGTCCTGTACACAGCCCCTGTGCCGGCGTTGAACACCGGGTCATCCTCCAGAACCACGCAGGCCTCGACTGCAGCCTCGACTGCGGAGCCCCCTGCTCCCAAGATCTCGGCTGCGCGTGAGATAGAGACCTCGACGTTGGTCTGTCTTGATGGTCCCGGACCCGCGCCACCATGAGCTATTGCCGCTGGTACTGCCATCCCCTCACCTAGCCGTTGTAACTCCTGGATCGCCACTCAAGCCGAGGGCTGGGTGTCGGTTCCCTTCGAGATGGTGTCGATGACCATGGCGAGGCGCTCTACTAGGCTGACCTTCTCCTCAGCCCCAACGAGTGCGTGTTCGAGGACCTCGTCCAAGGAATCTACTGGAAGGACCTTGACCTGCTTCTCCCACTTCTCGTCCACCAGCACGTCCTGCAGGTTGGCCCGGGGTATCACCACCTTGGCTATGCCCGACTTGGCGGCTGCTTCGATCTTCGCGGTGACTCCGCCCACCGGGAGGATCTCGCCCCTGACCGAGAGCGAGCCGGTCATTGCCAGATTCTGCTCTATCGGCACGCCCTCGAAGGCGCTGATGATGGCAGTGGCCATGGTAATCGATGCGCTGTCCCCGTCGACGTTGTGGGTGCCGGGGAATTGGACGTGCAGGTCGTAGTCCTTGATGTCCTTGCCAGTGAGCTTCTTGACGACCGCGCTGATGTTGATGACGCTCTCGTTGGCGAGGTCGGACAGGCCTCCGGTGGCGATGACTTTGCCGGACATTCCCTGAGCGGGCGTAACCATAGCCTCGACTGGAAGAACGACGCCCGAGTAGTCCGACAGGCCGCTGTCTGCACCGAGTACCGCGAGCCCATTCACACGTCCAACGCGATTGCCGCGGTTCACTAGCATGGCATACTCGGCCTGGCGTCGAGGTAGCGGTCGGCGACCTGTTGCTCGAGGGGCTTGGCAATCATCCTCGCTCTTGTGACGTGATCCGCGCAGGTCAGTTCAGCGCCCTCTTCCGCGGCGAGGTCGCCGGCGATACGTACGAGGCCGCCTAGCTCACGCAGGCGCAGCGACAGCTTGCCGCGTCGTCCGCTGCGCCTCTGAGCCTCCTTTAGAATGAGGGAGGTGGAACCTCGATCGAAGTGAGGGATGGGCTTACCAGAGCCCTTCTTGATCTCGTTGTTGACCTCCTGGGCTATGAAGCGAATCAGGCGTCGGCGGTTGCGCTCCGTGTCGCGCATGTCGGTGTTGACGTAGACCTCGTAGCCGTAGCCTCGGATGCGGCTGCGCAGGGCGTGCATGTTCTGTATGCTGTCGAGGTTGCCAGCGGCGATGAGTATGAAATCAGTAGGGACTGGTTCGGACTTGGTGAGTGCTCCAGACGAGCGCTCAGAGCGGCCGCTGATGGAGAGTTCCTTTTCCTGCATGGCGACCAGTAGTGCCTGCTGCTCCTCCATCCTGAGCATTCGAATCTCGTCGATGTATAGAACGCCCTTGTTAGCCCTGTGAACAGCACCCGGCTCTACCCTCTCGTGGGCCGGGGTGGCCAGATCGGCTCCCGATTGGAACGGGTCGTGGCGAACGTCCCCCAGTAGGGCCCCGGCAAGGGTCCCTGTGGCGTCAATGAACGGCGGCTCGTCTTCGCGCTCGTGCTTGATTAGCANCTTGGGNACATTGGCGTCNTCNCCNGCTGTCAGACGGGTCCTCAGGAAGAAGTACCCGAATACGAGTATGAANGAGCCGAAGATGAAGGTCAATATCTCGCCGCTCGAGATAGTGGCAAGCAGCAGCGCGGCGCCAATCACCAGAGCCACGAACAGCAGGGTTCGNTTTGTCCTCTCCCGCTGGAGCCTGATTTGGGCCTTCCTCTCTGAGAGGATTCGCGAGCCGCGCCCAGCCGGGACGGTCCTCACCCTAGGCTCGTTCTCGTCATCNTGGTTGCGGAACACTAGGATGTCCTCGAGCCTCTCACGGGGCAGGAACTCGGTCATGGAGCGAGCCAGCATCGACTTACCCGTCCCAGGCTCGCCGACCATGATGACATGTCGCCTCTGCTCNGCGGCCTTNCTGACCACTATCGAGGCGGCCTCNTGNCCGATTACTTGNTCGACGAGCTTGTCGGGAATCGGTACGTCTGCCGTCGAGTTGATGTCGACTCCGTCAATCCATTCCTCGACAGAGGTCTCGCAAACAGGGTCCTTGTCCTCGGAGACTCCGAAGGCCGGGCCGTCCTCCCACGATTCCAGAGCGTCCTCCTCGGGCTCCTCGGTGCCCTGCGCTTGCTCGGAATCCTTCGACACAGTGCTCCCCCGGAGTCATTCCTGAAGCTGGCACCTTCTTGAAGGTGCGTTCTCGGTAACAACCACGAAAATGGGGTCAACCGCGGCGGCGGAGATACTCTGCGCCATAGTAGTGCCACTGTTCCATGGTCCAGCCCGGAGGCAGGCCCTCAGGGGGCAACGGGGGAGTCATTGGGGGCGGCGGAGGGATCTCCGCCGTCAAATCCGACGAGTATGGCTCGTCCTCGTCGCTTACAACAGGAGCGTAGTCGATGGCTGACTCGGACTCGATACCCTGTCGGCGCAGGGCGACGGCGAGGGCTAGCACGAGGGCTGTCGCGAGCAGCAGACCGAGGGCTAGCAGGCCGGCTGACATCATCGAACCAATGCCGCTGGACTTGGTCTCGGAACTCTCCTCCTCGGGCTCCTCGATGACCTCCTCGGGCTCTGTTGCGTATACCCTGTACTGCTCCTCTGTGACCCGATCGAATCCGTCCTCGTCCTCGCCCTCAATCGAGAGGGTGACGTAGTCACCCACTCCGAGGCCCTCTCCGCTCACCGGATGGACGATGAACGGGCCGAGGTTGTGAGACACTCCCGAAGAGTGGCAGATTCCAGTGATGCTGTTGCAGACAGTCCATGTCACCCTGATGTCGCTGAGCACGTGCTGACCGATGTTCTGAATGCTGACCGAGGGATTGGAGCCGTACTCAGTGACGCTGAACGTCGCTACCATATCGTACCCCAGAACAGGGGCATGTCATCGACGACCGTGATGGTAATCATGTAGGCGTTGGCGTCGCCGTGCCTGTCCTCTAGGGTGACGGTCACTACCTCGGTTCCGGCCTCCTCCCAGGCCATCGTCAGTACTCCGGTTATCGGGTTGTACTGCGCCGCTCCGGGAACGAAGGTCATCGCCGAGGCCCAGATCTCCTCGTCCGGGTCGTCTATGTCCATCATCCGGTCGAGCAGTTCGAGGGTAATCCTGTCCCCAATCTCGACTGTGAACTCCTCAATCCCGGTCATGTCCATCCGAGGGGCGTCATTCACGTTCAGCACGTGGAACGTGATGACCGTGTCCGAGGACTTGACGCCGTCGCTGGCCCTCAGGGTGAGGTCGGAGCTTCCAGTCGAGTCGTCGTCCAGCGCGCTGACGGAGAGGGTGTGGCCGGAGACGCTGACCTCGACTAGGTCCTCGTTGGAGTTCTCCAGGATTTCTAGCGTCAGGCCCGAGACCGGCACTGGGTATCCGTTGTCGTCGGTATCCGAAAGGTACTCGGTCAGCCCGATGCTGGCCGAGCCTCCCTCCTCGAAGGACTGCGATGGGATTGGTGCCCATCTTGGGGCGCCGTTCTCGACGACGTTGAACATCATCATGCCGGAGTTGCTGTCATCGCCGTCATCCACCGTGACGAACATGCCTTGGGGAATCGGATTTCCCTGGCTGTCCCTGATGACCTCGTCGAACTCCACTACGAGCTCGAGCGAGGACGAGTCCCATTCGATGAACTCGGGTGAGTTGCTGTCGATTTGCAGCATCGAGAGCGGTGTCTCCGCATCGTGAACCAACCCAAAGATGGAAACCCTCTCCTGAGTCTCGACCTTGACTGTCGGGATTCCCGCGTACTGCGAGTGGTCGCTGTTCAGCACAGTAGGAAGAGCGTTGCGCANCTCGAAGGCCGACTCGGAGAGCAACCAGTCCCCGTATTGGCCGCCGGCGTCCACCCAGCGGACCCTGATGTCGTAGTCCCCTACTTCGGCGTTGAGCGGCGCGTCGATGGTTTGCACATAGCGGGCGTTACCACCGCTGCCAACCAAGTCGGAGGAGGCAATCCACGAGTTGTCCCACAACTCGGTGCCCGAAGCGGCGTAGTGCAGAGTGGGCGTCATCGTAGTCATGTCGTCGACCATGTCATTCGGTAGCGCAGTGGACTCAAACTGGATGCTCCCACCTCTCTCAATTGAGGTCGAGGCTATGGCCGTCGGTTGGTTAGCCACCGGGGCCATGTCGTGCAGGGCGTTGTCGTCCGAGTAGTCGTTTGACGAGACTCGATCGCCAGTGAGGCCCGAGAGTCTAGCCCTGAAGGTGGTGGAGCCGGAAGCGTACGTCTCTATACTAGAGGTGTCGAACTCGATGGTCAGCGTCTGGGTGCCTCCAGAGGCTAGATTGCCTATGGACGAGCCACCGACGTAAACCTCGTCGAGACCGACGAGTTCGTAGATGGAGATCTCGCCGCCGTCTTCGTAGGGGTCGACGCCGAGGTTAGTGACCTCGACCGATAGGTCGAGCGTGTCGCCCGGCACAAACCCAAGGTTGCCGTTCCGGTTGCTGGCTGAGAAGTCGGAAACACTGACATCGATGAGCGGCGCCATGTCGAGGTCGGCTGCCGTCAGGACTTCGTTGTACGAGGTGTGAGGGCCATCCATCAAAGCGACGACAGGCCAGAAGTTCTCGTACTGGGTGTTGCCGGATGCTGCCCTGACAGTGTTGAGCGGGACGGTCCAGGTCCTCTCCACCACGTTGTTGGGAGTCAGGGTCAATTCCTCGAAGCCGTCTCCATTGCTGTTCAGCAGCCACTCCCTCCAGTTGTGGTGGGGGCGCACGCCGTTGTCGTAGGTGTCCCCACCCACCTTCTCGGTGACGGCCGCGTACAGGTAGACGGTCACCGACGAGGACGAGCCGAGGTAGGTCGACTCGACTGTGACGGTGACGTCCTCACCGGCCTGATCGAGGGCAATCGAGAGCTCGACGACGTAGTCAGCGACGTCCGAGCTCATGCAGCCGCCGGCTGAGTAGTCTGCGTCGTAATAGTTGGTTCCGGCGGAACCGACTTTGTAGCAGGTCGTGCTCTGCTTGTCCGCGAACGAGAACGTCGGGTAGCCGCTGGATGCAGCCATGACGTGGTTCTGGCGGTTGATTGGGCTGTCAGACGGCCAGCCCCCCGAATCCGACTCGAATATGGAGACGAAGGTGAAGTCCTCTGGATTCGATGTCTTCAGGTTAGTCAACGAAGGGGAGGCGCTGCTCATGCACGGTCCGCACCAGTGTGCGCCGACGTACTCTCCGAACACCGGATGGCCCGGACTGGTAGCGTAGAGCGGGATTTCCTTCTGCTTCAGTTGCTCTCTCTCGTCGACCCTCTCGTCCATCGCCATGAAGCCTGTGAAGGACATCACTACCACCAGAGCTGCCAGAGCCAGCGGCTGGACTATTGACAGGATTCTCACTGTAGTCATCGGTATCTCCCCCGTGNGGCGCCGTATAACCGTGTTGCATTCTNGACTGTATGGGAAACGGCTCTTTAGAGAGCCGAAGANCTTGATTAGGCGTAGTCNGCCGCCTGAGCGTGAGTGGNGAATCGGGCAGCGAGTGGGTTGCNCTCAGGGAAGATGACGGCAGNGCNTACCTGCTGCATCGCGTACCGGGCGAGGTCAAGGTCAGNGGACTTGGCAGGTTCGATGCCGAACAGCTCCTGAATGGCTATTCGATAGGAGACAGGATTACCGTCGGCCAGAAGTCGTTGACCATAGTCGACCCGGCGCTGCCCGAGGCTCGCAGGAACATGGCCAGGAGAGCNCAGGTCATCGGTGCCAAGGATGCCGGCTTCCTAATCTCGTGGATGGGGATTGGCGTCGGCTCGAGGGTCCTCGAGGGCGGCCATGGCTCAGCGGGACTGGCGATGCATCTGGCGAACGTCCTCGGCTCGTCCGGCACCCTCGTTTCAGTGGAGTCGAGACCCGAGCACGCAGAGGTCGGTCGGGCCAACATGGAGCGCCTAGCCGAGGTGCTTCCTGAGTTCCCCGACTGGCACCTNATCGATGGCGACCTAAGCGAAATAGGGCCCTCGGTATCGGAGATCTGCGAATCGCTCGACGCGGCCGTCATTGATGTGGCCGAGCCGTGGCGTGTCGTCCCGGCNATTGAGCCGCTGCTGAGGGCAGGAGGCAGGNTGGCCTGCTACTGCCCGACCACCATCCAGTTAGAGAGGTCCTGGGAGTCTGCCCAGAGGCAGGGTCTGGTCATCGAATGGGCCGGCGAGATGATCGAGCGCAAGTGGGTGAAGGCGAGCAAGGGAGGGGTGAGGCCCGGCAACCAGCCGATGGGGCATACCGCCTTCTTGCTGATTGCGGCGAAGATTGCTCCTTACGAAGAAGAGTGAGGGGCCACTCGTGGGATGGGCCAGGAACTTCAGGGGCAGGATCGCCGATGTCGGCTGGACTTCAGGCACAGTCTTCCGGGAGTTCATGAGGTTCAACGTCACTGGCTGCTTCAACACCGCGTTCGCTTTTACGATTTACCAGATTCTGTACTGGGTGAATCTCTGGGATGCTCACACTGCGGTGTCAGCTTGGGTTGTGTCCAACATCATAGGGAACGTCGAAGCCCACTATATGCACTACAGATTCACCTTCAAGTCGACATTTACCTACTCCACCAGTCTCAACAGGGCGTTCTGGTGCTACACGGCGCAACTGGTGGTGACGACCACTCTCGAGTACATCATGATAGAGAAGTGGCTCATCAACCACTACGTCGCTTGGCTGATCAACACCTGCTTGTTCGGATTCTTCAACTTCGTGCTCATCCGCTGGCTAGCCTTCCCTCCCGAGCTCGACGACGCATATCTCGAACGATTGTCGGATGATTGAGCCTCCCGGCCCGATACCATTCAAAACCCCGTCCCGACACGAGAGGGCATGAGAGACAGCAGCGAGTGGAGGCCTACGGCCTACCGCTCCCATACCATCGGAGAGGTGGCGTCCAACGGCGCCGACATGATTGGTTCCGAGGTGACCGTCGCGGGCTACGCGGAGACGGTGCGTGGGCGAGGGGGTGTCTGCTTCCTGATGCTGCGCGACGGGACCGGGCACATCCAGGCGTTCCTGAAGAGGGACAACATGGACGAGTCCCTGTTCGGCTCCATCCAATCGGCGACCCGCGAGTCGACCATCCAAGTCACCGGCACGGTGGCCCAGAAGCGCCCCCCCAAGGTGGCCGAGGGCGAGCCCGTGCCGCCGCCCGAGTACGAGGTCAACGTGACTGCTGCTGCGGTGCTCGCCGATGCAGCCGCACCTCTGCCGGTGGGCGTGACTGATGACGTCCATGTGGGGCTTGACGTCAGGCTTGACAACCGCCACCTCGACTTGCGGCGAGCCCATGTGAACGCCATGTTCCAACTTCGCAGCAAGGTGCTGCAATACGGCCGTGACCACCTCATCTCAGAAGGGTTCCAGGAGATCAACACGCCGAAGATCATCGCCGCTGCCGCCGAAGGCGGCACCAACCTGTTCCCTATGAAGTACTTCGAGACCGATGCTTACCTCTCGCAGAGTCCTCAGCTGTACAAGCAGCTGGCAGTGCTGGGTGGGCTTGAGCGAGTGTTCGAAATCGGGCCAGCGTTCAGGGCCGAGAAGCACGACACCTACAGGCACCTCAACGAGTTCATCTCCTTCGACATCGAGGGGGCTTGGATGGATGACGAGGACGTGATGGGCGTGCAGGAGCGCATGATCCATCACATCTGGGGCGAGGTCGCTGCCAACGATCAGAGCCTCATCGACGTGGTCAACGAGTACCGCGCCAGTCAAGGCCGGGACCCGGTCATACTCGAGGTTCCCGCCGTGCCGTTCCCGCGCATCCCGTACTGCGATGCCATAGAGATCGTCAAGGCAGGAGGCGGCGAGATAGGGTGGGGCGACGACATTGAGAGTCATCACTGCGACATCATAGCGGCTGAGTACCCTGGATTTCACTTCATCCCGCGCTGGCCGATGTCGATGAAGCCGTTCTATATCCACCACAAGGAGGGGGAGGAGGGCTCGTCAGGAGGTCAGTTGAGTCGTGGGTTTGACCTCAATTACGGGCGCGACGAGATGACCAGCGGCGGCCAGCGAGAGCATCGGGTCGATGTTCTCGAGCAGAACTTGCGCAACATGGGCCTCGAGCCTGCTGACTTCACGTTCTACACCGATGGTTTCCGCTACGGTGCGCCGCCGCATGCCGGTTGGGGCCTAGGCGTTGCTAGGCTGCTGATGGTGCTGACAGGAGCTGGAAACGTGCGTGAGGTCGTCCTGTTCCCGAGGGACCGGAGCAGAGTCACTCCCTGACCGAAAATAACGGGTATCTGCGGCCCCTCCGCAGAGCGAGGATTATGGCCAAGCCGAGATTCGCGTACCTGCTCCTGAAGGATCACCCGTACGGACGCGAGATGCTGCGCCAAATCCTCTCAGAGGGATTCGTCCCTGCGATAGTGATTACAGAGGACTCGTCCATTGGGGACGAGGAGCGTGAGAAGTTCCTCAAGCGCATCGAGGGTAATCCCATTGCTCCGACGATAGCTTCGCAGTTAGCCGAACTGGCGGACTCGGGAGTGAACGTGCCGCACGTCGAGGTGCCAATCCACAACTCCGAGCAGGTGATGCCGCACATCACGGATATGCCGCTGGACCTCATCGTCTTCGGTGGCACCAGGATCATCCGTGGTGACATCCTCGACCACCCCAAGGACGGAGTCATCAACTCGCACCCGGGACTGCTTCCCGATTGCCGTGGCTCGGCCTCCCCCGCTTGGAGCGTCTACCACGACATTCCAATCGGCTCCTCAACCCACTTCTGCGACAACGGCATAGACACCGGCCAGTTGCTACTTAGGAGGAAAGTTTCCGTCAGGAGGGGGATGACCTACGAAGACCTGTGCTACGAGACGCTGGTCCTCGCGGGAGTTCTGATGAAGGAGGCATTGATGGCATACGATGCCGGCCGATGGGACGAGATGCGCAGACCACAAGGTGAAAGCGAGCACCCCACCTTCCGCAACGCGCCGGAGGAGGTACTCGAGGTCGTGGCTCGGAAACTGAGGGACCAGACTTACGCGCACTACATGGATTAGGTGATTAAATGGAAGAATTGCTCGATGATGGATTTCCGTTCGCAGAAGACGCGCTTGGGGGGCAAACTGCACTAGTTTGCGGTGCCTCGAAGGGCATTGGTCGGGCATGTGCCCTGATGCTCGCCCGCGCGGGTGCTCGCGTCGTCGCGTGTGCACGCTCGCAGGCCGACCTAGACTCGTTGGTGGCCGAGATGCACGGTGACGGGCACGAGGCCGTGGTTCTAGACCTCGAGGACATCGAGGCGGTTCGGCAAGCCATGTCCTCGATGGGGGATGTACAAATCGTCGTTAACAATTCAGGAGGGCCTCCTGGAGGAGCTCTGCTGGAGAACACTCTCGAGGACTTTGAGGGGCCGTTCCGCAGGCACCTCCACGCTGCCCACACCATAGTGCAGATGCTCTCTCCGGGCATGAAGAAGGCTGGCAGTGGCAGGATAGTCAACATCATCTCGACATCGGTGCGCGAGCCCATAGACAACATCGGCCTGTCGAACACCCTGAGAGGAGCGATGGCATCCTGGTCGAAGTCGCTGTCGCGCGAACTCGATCCCTGTATCACCATCAACAACATCCTTCCCGGATTCACCGACACCGACCGGCTCGACTCGTTGGCGTCATCGATCTCAGAGAGGACCGGTAGTCCGGTCGAGGACATCACCGAGGGATGGCTCAGCGGAGTCCCCATCCAGCGATTGGTCGACCCCTTGGAGACTGCTGTCGCGGTCACCTTCCTGTGCCTGCCCTCGAGCGGGGCGATTCGCGGAGTGAGCCTAGCCATCGACGGCGGAAGGATGAGGTCAATCTGATTGGTGGTGCGCTTGCGCTTCGACGTCTTCTTCTCAATCTCCCAGACCCCTGACACGAGTGGTCACACTCCCAGCGAGAGCGAGATGTTCGCCAACTTCTTTGATCAAGTTGAGTTGGCTGACGAACTGGGTTTCGGAGTAGGATGGGTCGCTCAGGCGCACCTGTCGACAGAGGTCCAGAAGCGTAACTCCAAGCCCGTTGTCCCACACTATCCCGGTGAGGTCGGACTGTGCACCGACTTCTTCCAGGTCGCAAGCGAGATGTTCTCTAGGACCAGTAGCATCGAGGTCGGAAGCGCCGTCATGTCCATTCTGGCCTCAGGCGGCCCGATAGCTCAGGCGGAGAGGGTGGGCTCGTTCCTAGCCCTGCACGGACTTGATCCGGACGAGTCCCGTAGGTTGCACATCGGGTTCTCCGCCGGCCGATTCGAGTTCATGGCGCGACCGTACGGCATCGTGCCGCGCGATGTCGTCGAGGAGGCTGCATGGCCGGCCTTGCGCGGACAGGTGTTCGCGGAGGCCTCAGAGATCTTCCTGCGGCTGCTGAACGGCGAGATCGTTTCCTCGGAGATGATTCGCCCGACTGTCCTGACCCGGGACAACTTCCGCTCCGACGAGGACTGGGCGGGGGTGCAGGGGGCGGCGATGTCCGTTCGAGGGCTCGATTCGTCCCCTGACTCCATCGAGTTCGCCAAGCGATACGAGTTTGAGGAGATCAAGACGATACCGCAGGAGTGGCGCAGGGAACTTCTCAACCTAGTGCTGGGCAGCCACGATTCAAAGCTGCAAGAGGAGGTCAACAAGCTCCGGCCCGTCCAAGTCTTCAACCTCAGCATCACCCCTCCGCACGTGATTGAGGAGACCCATGACAGATTCAGTCAGCACTACCACCCCGACGGTGGCCCTTGGGAGAGAAGCATGATGCCGAGGACGGTGATGGTGTTCGTCAACGACGAGGAGGGACTCACTCTCGAGCAGCAGGACGAGGCGGCGATGAAAGAGGCGAGGGCAGCGCTCACGACCTACTGGAACGCCTTGGAGGGGACCATAGACCCGACCAAGATTGAGAGGGCTGCTGACAATGCAGTAATCGGCAACGTCGAGAGTGTGAGCGAGCAGATCCTCGAGAGGTTTCACCCCGAGGACCGTCTGATGTGCTGGTTCGACTTCTTCAACCACGACAGTGAGAGGGTGAAGAGGAACATGACGGCATTCATGACCAAGGTCGCTCCGCGTGTCAACGGGGGGTCATGAGATGAGCGAGGACGATAGCGGCAGGCCATCGAGCGTGGCCCCCGGCAGGCCGGGTTCGGCAATCTACCCAACCAACCCCCTCGGAGAGCGGCATGACGGGATAGCGACGGGTCGCGACGTTGAGTGGGAGCCGCTGGTCGACTTCCGACGGATGGACGTCTCTGAGAACACGATTCATGGCGCCATCGCTTGGGCCCACGGCACCGAGATAGTGCACTCATTCGGTGGCAACGTCCTAGTCTACGGCCGCTCGATGATGAAGCCGTTGATGATGAAGACGTTTCAGGAGGCGTTGTCATCAGAGGGTCTGAGCAGCGAGCAACTGGCCATATCCTGCTCGTCGCACAATGGCGACACGGAGCACGTCGCAGCAGCGCAGTCGCTTCTCTCGGAGTCCGAGTGGGGCCTGATGCAGTGCCCACTCGACGTGCCCCTCATTCAGTTCGGTCGACAGGTCAGACGTCCCCGGCGCTGGTTCCACACCTGCTCGGGCGAGCACGCCGCGATGCTCAAGGCTCTACGCAGGATGGGAATCAACCGGGCTGGCTACACNTTGCCCAGCTCGCCCTGGTTCCCAATGTACCTAGATGTGCTGAGGCGCATGATGGGAGATTTGGACTGGGAACCGCAGCGGGTGGCGAAGGACGGCTGCGGGCTTCCCACCGTATCCAACACCGTCGACGAGNTGGCCGTGATGTTCGCAGGTCTAGCCCGCGAGAAGGACGATGACTGGATCTGGGATTCCATGAACAACCATCCAGACCTCATCGGCGGGTTCAACCGCCTAGACTCGACCTGTCTGAAGGCTGGCGAGGGCAGGATACTGGCCAAGGAGGGTGCAGATGGTCTGCTCGGACTCTCGGTGATCCATCCCGACTGGCCTGAGGGGCTTGGTATCGTCATCAAAATCGCGCACGGCTGGAACAGCCAAGCCACATGGTACGTCGCCCGNGCCGTTCTGGGNGTCCTCGGAATCCACCTCAGGAACCCGTACCCGCTGCACAGGCAGAAGGCGTTCATAGTCCCGAAGATAGTGCCGCCCCAGTACCTCGATGACCTCGAGAGCGTTGTGACTTGGGACGAGTGGGACCCCGACCGAGACAGATTCACCCTGGACTGGAAGGAGTACGCAGCTGCCATGACCCGCCCGGACCCATTCTCCAACGAGGGCACGGGGGAATCGTGATGGAGCCTGAGAAGTGCTGCGATTCCGGATGCACCCCGTGCGAGCGCGACCCCGACGGCAAGGAGCCCCTCGACTTGTGCAACTACGTCGGAGGCGAGTTCGTCTGTCACTCCGGCGACGATTGGATGAACGTGCTCGAACCGGCCACTGGCCATCGCTTCGCCAGAGTCCCGCTGTCCAGCGAGGAGGATGTTGACGCGGCGGTCGCTGCTGCGCGTGAGGCGCAGCCGGCATGGGAGGCCCTGAGCATCTCGGAGAGAGCCGATTGGCTGGACCGGATTGCAGATGCCCTCGAGGCGCGATACGAGGAGATCGCCTCATTGGAGAGTCGGGACACCGGCAAGCCGATCTCGCTGGCCAGAGCCGTCGATGCCCACCGCTCAGTCGCTAACTTCCGCTTCTTCGCGGACCTCCTACGCGAGCGCGAGGAGGAGGTCTTCGAGATGGCCAGTGCGACCAACTATGTGATTCAAAAACCGGTTGGTGTCGGCGCTCTGATCACTCCCTGGAACCTGCCCCTCTACCTGCTCTCGTGGAAGGTAGCCCCAGCAATCGGAATGGGGAACACAGTGGTTTGCAAACCGAGCGAGACCACTCCTATGACCGCGAATCTGCTGATGCAGGTCATCGACGAGGTCGGTCTGCCAGCCGGAGTCGTCAACCTCGTCCACGGAGACGGTGCCGGGGCGGGTGCCCCCCTAGTGGCGCACTCTGATGTTGACCTAGTCTCTTTCACAGGTGGCACGGATACCGGCGAGAAGGTGGCCGCATCGGCCGCTCCCGCTTTCAAGAAACTCAGTCTCGAGCTCGGCGGAAAGAACGCGAGCATCGTATTCGCGGACTGTGACATGGACTCCACCGTGGCCGGAGTGGTCAGGGCTGGCTTCCTAAATCAGGGCCANGTCTGCCTTTGCGGCTCGCGCGTGCTAGTTGAGGACTCGATCTACGATGAATTCCGCGACCGTTTCGTCGACGCTGTCGAGGCTATGCGCATNGGTGATCCCTCTGACGAGGCCACAGACCTCGGGGCGCTGATCTCCGTCGAACACCTCGAGAAGGTGAGCGGTTACGTTGATCTGGCCAAGCAGGAGGGAGGNGTTCTACTGACTGGAGGGNAGCCCTGCCTGCCNGCCGGCTTCGAGCACGGCAACTGGATGGNGCCCGCGGTTATCGAGGGCCTGAGCCCCGACTCTCGATGNTCCACCGAGGAGATCTTCGGGCCCGTNGTCNCCCTCCACCCGTTTAGCGGAGAGGACGAGGCAGTGGGCATCGCCAACAACACCCGCTACGGGTTGGCAGGCAGCGTCTGGACGAGTGACCTAGAGCGTGGCAAGCGGGTGTCGGAGGCATTGCAGACTGGGATGGTCTGGGTCAACACCTGGCTGCACAGGGACCTGCGAGTACCGTTCGGCGGTGTCAAGGACAGCGGGGTCGGGCGCGAGGGTGGCAGGTGGAGTCTGGGCTTCTTCTCCGAGGCCATGAACGTCTGTGTCAAGCACGACTGATGCAGCAACAGTGAAAGTCCGCACTTGGGCGATGCGGAGCAATATGGCGCCGGTTGGCATCGTCGGTCTGGGAGCATACGTCCCTCCTGATGTCATGACCAACGACGACTGGGCCGAGATAGTCGACACCAGCGACGAGTGGATTACCACGAAGACGGGGATTGAGGAGCGCAGGATTGCAGCCGACGACGTCTGCACCAGTGACCTCGCCGTCATAGCCTGTCAGCAGGCCATGGACGAGGCGGGCATAGGTCCCGGGGATGTCGATATGCTAATCCTCGCTACTTCATCGCCAGATGTCCCGCTCTCATCCACCGCCGGCATCACGCAGCACAAGCTCGGCTGCACCCAGGCGGCCGCATTCGACATCAATGCAGTGTGTGCTGGCTGGGTCCACGCCCTCGATGTCGGGGCGCGCTTCGCCGGCACCCCCGGATACGACAACGTGCTGGTCGTGGGTGCCGAGGTCTACAGCCGCATTCTCAACTGGGAGGATCGCACCACCTGCGTCCTCTTCGGCGACGGCGCCGGGGCGGCCGTTCTCCAGCAAGTGGGCGAGGGCAGGGGCCTACTTGGAAGCTGGATGATGTCCGACGGCGCCGGAGCCGGGGTCATCGAGATTCCGGCGGGCGGTGTCAAGAATCCGATTCCGTCCCCGGGTTTCGAGGACGGTGACCAGTA
>JGI26059J44795_1000026_pt1 | contig 20008 bp, 19 predicted proteins | sample MarorgKNORR_S2LV_2_FD_44795 | JGI IMG/M metagenome (IMG submission 44795)
TTTTTGAGACAGTTTTGGTAGAAGAAAAATAAATAGAATGCTTTAACCAGTTATCGTCATCTCTTTCAGTATAGTCATCTCGTGCGTGCGCACCCCTACTTTCTTTCCTCTCATTTGCAGTTATTGCTGTTGCCTCTGCAACTTCAAATAGGTTTTGCATTTCGAGTGCCTCGATTCTAGCTGTATTAAAGGAAGCTGATTTATCAGATAAATATATGTTTTCTACAGCTTCTCTTGAGTTACCTAAATCCTGTATTCCTTTTTCCATAAGATCTTCTCTTCGAAAAACGCCGAAGTTATTTTGCATATTATTCTGCATCTCCTTTTTCAATTCATCTGTTTCTTTGCCTCCTTGGGAAGCATTTAGTTTATTAAGTCTACTCAAGGCCTGCTCTATATCTTCATTAGAAGAAGGCTTTAANTTTGCACCTTGCTTAAGAGATTTTTCAATAGAAATTCCTGCAGCCCTACCAAACACAACTAAATCTAGTAATGAGTTTCCGCCTAGTCTATTACCTCCATGAACAGAAACACAAGCGACTTCTCCTGCAGCATAAAGTCCGTTTACAACTGAATCTGCGCCATTTTTTATAGTANTAACTTGACCNTGAATATTAGTTGGAACTCCTCCCATCATATAGTGACAAGTAGGTACTACNGGAATTGGTTCAACTGCAGGGTCTACATGCGCAAATGNTTTAGATAGTTCTGTTACTCCAGGTAANCTTTTATGCACCACCCCAGGACCTAAGTGATCGAGTCTTAACATGATGTGATCTTCATTTGGACCACAACCTCTTCCCTCTAGAATTTCTTTAGCCATTGCTCGAGAAACTACGTCTCTGCTTGCTAAATCTTTGGTGTTTGGCGCATATCTCTCCATAAACCTCTCGCCATCTTTATTAATTAAATATCCTCCCTCGCCTCGACAGCCCTCAGTTACTAGGGTCCCATGCCCATATATGCCCGTAGGATGAAATTGCCACATCTCAATATCTTGCACAGGAAGTCCTGCACGTAGTGCCATACCTATTCCATCTCCTGAGTTAATAAGTGCATTTGTAGTGGAAGCGTAAATTCTGCCAGCTCCCCCAGTTGCTAATACAGTTGCCTTAGATCTTATATAGAAAATTTCTCCGGATTCTATTTCAAAAGCTACTACTCCAGTAACTTCATCTTCAGAATTAAGAACAAGATCTATTGCAAACCATTCATTTAAAAAATTGGTTCCTGCTTTTAAATTTGCTTGATAAAGAGTGTGCAAAAGACTATGACCAGTCCTATCTGCTGCTGCACATGTTCTAGAAGCTTGTCCACCTTTACCATAATCCTTAGATTGGCCACCGAAAGGTCTTTGATAAATTCTTCCTTCCTCTGTTCTGGAGAAAGGCATCCCCATATGTTCTAGTTCGAAAACAGCCTTTGGACCTTCACTGCACATATATTCAATGGCATCTTGATCTCCAATGTAGTCAGACCCCTTAACAGTATCAAACATGTGCCAGCGCCAATCATCTTCAGGATCATCGCTTTGGATTGCACAAGTAATCCCACCTTGGGCTGATACAGTATGCGACCTAGTTGGAAATACCTTTGAAATAACTGCAGTGTTCAACCCTGACTCTGCTAATTGCAGAGAAGCTCTCATTCCAGAGCCTCCACCTCCTATGATAATTCCATCAAAATCTTTAATAGGTAGGTCTTGAGCTTTTATGATTTCATCAACTTTCATAATGTTTACCAAACAATTAATAATGACCAAAGGGTTATGGAGCCTATTATCAAAGCACAAGATATCCTGTAAAGCTTGTTAATAGTAGGTCCAAAATTTCCCAATCTAGCCAAGGTTAAATAATCAGTACCTATAGCCCAAGTACCTATCCAAGTATGAACACCAAAAGACAAGAGAAATATTGTAGTAGATATCTTCATTACAACATTCTCAAACAAGCCATTCCACAACACAAAAGTTAGTGGTGCATGGCTAACGATAAAGAAAGTTAAAAAAGCAAAATACCCGAAAAGAATTAATGAGCTTATTCTTACTACAAGAAAGTCATTAGTTCCGGACCCAAATATTCCTTTCATATTAAATAAATATTTTTACAAACAAGAAGCTTGCTACCAATAAAAAAATTAAATTATAGATCCATGAAATGATCGTTCCTGATTTAAGTTCTTCTCCTATACCAAAAAAATCAGATAACACCTTTTTTATACCAAGCAAAGAATGATAAAGAAAACCAACTAGAAACAGATAAAACACTGCCTTAAGAGCAAGAAGATTATTTAAATCTGCTACCAGACTTAAGAATTCACCTTCAGAAGATAATGAACGGTCGAACATCCACACAGAAGTTATAAAAATACAAAATAATGCAAACCCTGAAATTCTGTGCAATATTGAAGAAACTCCAATTATAGGTAGGTCTGTTGCTAAAGGGTTTAGGTAAATTGGACGCTTGTCTTCTTCTTTCATCAGGCTTTCTAAGCTGTAATGGGCTGGGATTATAATTTGGCAGTAAGCCTAATGCTATAAAGTTTTTTCTGCTAACTTGCTTTTGCTAATGTATGAGGCAATTAAGAAAACAAGAGCGAAGATAGGCAGGATTATTAGGAAAGGAAGTACTGGTGAAGCTTCGTATAAAAAACCACCTAAAAGAGGTCCTATAGAAAACCCCAATCCAGGTGCAACCATAGCTAAACCTACTGCAGCTCCTTGACTTTCCGAATCTGCATTTAAAGAAGCAGCTGCTGTATATCCTGGAGTCCCTAAGCCCATTCCAAGTCCAATGATAGACATTCCGAATACATAAATAATGAAATTGTCGGCGGACACTGCTACTAAGGTACCAATTATAAAGAAAGGAGTTGACCACTGAACCAGTCTAATGGGTTGTATTTTAATTTTTTGAACGATAGTTAATTGTGCAACTATTGAGGTCAGTGCCATAAATCCTAAAGCTATACCTAAACTTTGCTGAGTTACTAAAATTGATAATGAAAAAGTATCCTGAAGATAGAATGCTGTGATGGATTGAATGATCGCAAAAGATGAAAATATTAGTACGCCAGTTGATATTAGCATGAGATTTTTTTTGTCAAAATTAAATCCTTGCTGAGGGCTATTTTTTTCTTGTCTGACAAATGATTCGGGTAGATAAAAATATACAAAAAACAAAGCAAGCATCATAAGAAAAGACATTAACAAAAGAGGCATCAGTCGACCGTAAGGCGCCCATGCGGTTGGGAAAATAGCTGTATTAGCTAAGAGAAAAGCAATAAATGATACTAAGACTGGACCCAAGATAGTACCTACGTTATTAGCTGCTCCAAATTGCCCCATTCCTGCAGATCTATTTTCTTCGGTGGTAACATCAGCTACTGTAGCACCTGTTGCAGGTCTCATTCCTGCACCTAAAGCAGAATTAATAACTCTGGCTAACAGCATAAGAAAAATAAGGGTAGTGAAGGTGAAGTAACCTATTAGCCCTAAATAAGCTACCCAACAAAAAAGAAAGGTTGAAGCAATATATCCGACTAACCCTATTATAAGTACAAACTTCCTTCCTTTTCTGTCACTTAATTTACCCCAATAAGGAGTAAAAATTAGAAACATTAAAGCTGAGAAGGAAACTAGAGAAGTAATTAATTTAACACTAAAGCCTAGTTCACGACCTATAAGTGGCATAGTTTGCCAGTAAACAGATTGACCCATGCTTACAAAAATAACAGTTGGAATTAACAGGGTTATTATTCGTTTATTTCTTTCTTCTGAACTAATAGTTTTTACCTTCTATTCTTATCAATGCGCAACAAAAAAGCATACTCCATAGCCACTTCTTCTAAACTAGCAAATCTACCACTNACCCCGCTATGTCCAGCAGAAAGGTTTACTTTCATTAATACAGGATTATTAGACTTATTATATTCCCTTAATTTAGCGACATATTTAGCAGGCTCATAGTACTGAACTTGTGAATCCCATAATCCAGCGGTTACTAAAGTACTAGGGTAGTTAAGATCATCAATATTATCGTATGGAGAATATTGCATAATATATTCAAACTCATCTTGGTTTTCTGGATTCCCCCACTCATCGTATTCTCCTGTAGTTAGAGGAATTGTAGGATCAGACATCGTAGTAATAATATCTACGAATGGGACATTTGAAATGATACCGTTATAAAGTTCAGGTTCCATATTCATAATAGCGCCCATTAGCATTCCACCTGCACTTCCGCCNGCTGCATAAACCCTTTCATAATCAGCATACCCTTGTTTAATAAGTCCTTTAGTTACGTCGATAAAATCATAAAAGGTATTTAACTTTTTAAACATCTTTCCATCTTCATACCACTGCCTTCCAAGTTCTTGACCTCCCCTAACATGGGCAATAGCAAACACAAATCCTCTATCTANAAGCGTAAGTCTGGTTGAGCTAAATCCGGGATCGATAGAATTACCATAAGAACCGTACCCATAAACTAAAAGNGGNTTTTTACCTCGTTTAAATAAATCTCTTTTATAGACNAAGGAAACAGGTACTTTTGTACCATCTCTAGCCACAATAGCTTTTCTTTCAACTTTATAAACACTGGGTGAGAAAGTTCCTAGTACCTCAGCTTGCTTGAGTAGTTTTCTTCTGCCTGTTACTAGGTCATAAGAATAAACACTTTCAGGGGTTCGCATGCTTGTATAACCAAAATANAATTTCTTGCTGTCGTACTCGGGATTAGCTGCAAAATATGTTGAATAAGCCGGATCATTAAATTTAACTTTCCTCAGAAGTTTTCCTTTTGAGCTCATTACCCTAATTTGCCTCAAACCTTTTTCTCTTTCTAGTAAGACAATGTTTGAAGGATAGGTTAAAAAAGATTGCAACAAGACATCATCTCTGTGTGGAACTAATTCTTTCCAACTGGACTTCTTAGATGCATTTCTTAATGAAGTTTCAATTAATCTAAAGTTTTTTGCTTGCCAGTTTGTGAGGATAAGTAATCTATTAGCATCATCTTCTACTGAATAAAGGTGATCATCTTCTCTTTCAAATACCTTTATTGGTTCACTTTTTGGATTTGAAGCATCAATTAAAAGAGTTTCGCTACTTGTTGTACTTGAGATATCTATTTCTATGTATTTCATAGAACGAGAATTCCCAACGGTAACGTAAAAGGTTTCGTCTTTTTCTTCATACACCAATTGGTCTTGAGTTTGTTTATCTCCAATTTTGTGCCTATAGACCTGATAGGGAAGAAGGGTTTCTTCTTCCCTTAATACATAAAATAAATATTGACCATCAAGAGACCAGGCCATTGCACCAGAAGTATTTTTAATACTGTCATTTAGAAATTTTTCAGCTCTAATATCCTTTACTCTCAGCTCATATTTTCTTCTTCCGGTTGTATCCTCAGCTATAGCCATCAAATCTTCTGAAGGCGAGATGCTCCAATTAGATAGGGTGTAAAACTTAGATTCTTTAGCTAAAATATTTACATCTAAGATTACCTCTTCTTTCTTTGATTTAAGTTTCTTACGAACGTATATGGCATGTTCATTATCCGGTTCATACCTTCTAAAATACTCGTAGGTTCCAAAAGGAATGGGNACTGAATCTTCTTTTTTAGGAATTCTTGAAGTTATTTCTTCAAATAACTCGTCTCTCTGATCCAAATCAGCCTTAAACCACTCTTCTAGATACTTATTTTCTGATTTAAGGTGATTTATTACTTCTGGATTCTTTCTTGTGTCATCCCGCATCCAGTAATATTCATCAGTTCTTACTACTCCATGTGCCTCAAATTGGACAGCTTCTTTTTTTGGTTTCGGAGAATTCAATTCTTTCAAATCTCTTGCTTGTAGTTGATTAGGGCTAACAAAAAGAAAACAGACTAACAGAAAAAAGACAATTTTATTGTTATCCCTTGTCATTATTTCTTAGTTCTTTTGATCATTCTTTTTCTTTTCTTTTTTTGTCTTCCAGTCAATGTATTTGGTTTGTCTTTATAGGGATTATCGCTTTCACGTAATTCTATGAATAAAGGTGTAGATCTCAGTTTTAAATGTTCTCTGAAATAATTTTCTATATATTTTTCATAAGAAGAAGGAAGTTTTTTCAAGTTATTTCCATGAATAATAAATAAAGGAGGGTTTTTTCCTCCTTGATGGGCATATCTCAACTTTGGTCTAAATCTTCCTACTAATGGAGGGGGTTGTTTTTTTATGGCTTCATTTAAAATCTTATTGAGTGCTGATGTGTCGAAGTCCTTGCTGCTAGATAGGTAAGCTTCTTCAGCTAAATTTAATAATTCCTTTAAGCCTTTACCTTCTTTGGCTGAAATTAAAGTTACGCTTACAAACTTTGCAAAATTTAACTTTCTGAATATATGATCAGTTAAGTTAGATAATTCTTCTTTATTCAAAAGGTCAATTTTATTAGCCACAAGTAGAACCGGCTTTCCAATTGATAAAGCGAGTCCTAATAAATGCATATCTTGATCAACAAGTGGCTCTACAGCATCTAAAATATGGATAACAACATTGGACTTCTTAATTGCTTCTAAAGATTGTGAAATAGAAAATTGTTCNACTTTACCCTTGGCAGCACTTTTTCTTCTAACCCCTGCTGTGTCTATTAAAGTTATTTCTCCTTCTTTAACGGGAACTTCTATTGAGTCTCTTGTGGTTCCTGATTCTGAAGAAACTAAGACTCTTTCGAATCCTGATAATTTATTTAATAAAGTCGATTTACCAACATTTGGTCTACCCAACAAGGAAACAACTAAGTTATTTCTTTTTTCTAGGCTTGGTTCAGACTTTGGTGAAATTTCTAGTAGAGCTTTCTTTATCCTATCTAAGCCTTGGTTATGTGCAGCGGAAATTATGACCTTATCTTGGAACCCTAGTTGATCAAACTCTGTACTGAATTCAAAATCTTTGGCGTTGTCTATTTTATTAACTATTAGCTTAACGGGCTTATTGGTTTTTCTTAGCTTCTTAGCGATTTCTTCATCAAGAGGTACCAATCCGTCTTTTCCGTCCACCATAAAAAACAAGAAGTCGGCTTCTTCAATTGCTAAATTTGTCTGTTTTATAACATCTTTACTTAGGTTTGAAGAATCACTTCCTAAGCCGCCAGTATCAATTAATATGGCTGAAGACATAGAGTCTCCCCCATACTGNCTATCTCGAGTTAAGCCAGAAAAATCAGCTACAAGTGCAGCTCTNGATCCAGTTAATAAATTAAATAAGCTAGATTTACCTACATTAGGTCTCCCAACAATGGCNACTATAGAAGACATGACTCAATATGTTCAGTAATGAAAAATAAGTAATTATAAAGAGTTATGTAAGAGATAAGAAAAACAACCTGCCTTTATCATCGGTTATTGCTAACTTGTCTCCTTCAGAAACTATTTCGACAATTGGATTCTTNGAAGCTCTGAATCTACCTAAGAAAGAACCATCACCGCCATTAATTATATGGATGTACCCTTCAAAATCACCAACAGCTATATTCCCTCTAACGCTTACCGGAGAAGTTAAGCCTCTTAACTTTAACCCTTCTTGTTGCCATAAAACTACGCCTGAAGACAAACCAAAAGCTTTTAAGATATCTTTATCATCTATAGCAACAACTCTAGATCTAACCTCAACTAAGTCTTTGGTGGTTGAANCCTTTTCTTGCCATATAGGCCTGCCCTGTTGCAGATCTATAGCAGTTATATGGCCTTGATATGAGGCTGACACTAACACATCACTGGCAACTACAACTTTCCCATCTATATCTACAATTCTTTCCAGCTCGGAAGCAGCTTCATTAATTGTGATGGGCAATTCTAATCTTACAGCACCTGAATCCGGGTAGATCATTGCCACTGTTCCATTTGCAAATCCTGTAAAAATAAACCCTTGTTCTAATATTGGAGTAGAAGTTCCACGCAGACTTAAGTTAGGTACAGTAACTTGGTGTATCCAGCTCTGCTCCCCATCATCAAAATCAAATCCCGTTACACTCCCATCTGCTCCCTGCGCAACAACAACACTGCCATTTGTAATCGGTGAAGAAAGTATTTCGCTAGTAGCTTGAGCTCTCCAAGTCTCTTCTCCATTTTCTTGGTTTAAAACTACTACTTCACCATCCAAAGTTCCATAAATAATTTTTCTAAAAGCAGTCTCTATTCCTCCTGAAGCTTGATCATCTGTTTCCTTTTCCCATAGCTTTCTTCCATTACTTTTTTCAAAAGCAAATAATTCTCCTTCAGCATTTATATAAAAAATTCTTTCTCCGCTTATAGAAGGAGAAATTCTCCCCTGAATTTTTTCTTTTCCTACCTTTGCATCCCACAAGCTACTGATACTGATCTTTTGAGTTATTTCTTCTAAGACAGCTGGAAGTTCTATTTCCTCTTCATCATCTCCCCAGAATTTCAACCCACTTAAAGAAGAACAGCCACTTAAAATTATTAGTGACAGGAAAATTGTAAAAAGCTTTAGGGTTTTATGCATTTCAGATATCCAGATTAGCTAATTTCATTTTTAAAATTGCTTCTACCGACTGACTTTGGTTTGATTCAAGTGCTTTGAGATAACTTAACTTAGCTTCTGCATAGGAGCCCAATTTTTCTTCAGCATCNCCTTTAACTTCATGTAGTGANCTANTCATNTTTTCAGATTCGTTAATTATTTCTAAAGCCTTATTGGAATTATCNTTTGCTATCAAAACTCTAGCTAGTCTTAAACGTGCAGTTGCTTCAATTGGATCAAAATCTGACCCCCATTTTGAATCGTGCCTCTGCAATATCCACATAAGATGCTCTTCAGCTTTATTAAGATCTTCTTCTTCAACAGAAATTTTAGCAAGATGAAAAGTTACTAAATCAGCATAAAGTGTATTTGGATATTTTTTAATGATCTGGTCAGCTNNTACTTTTTGATCTAAATCATCATCATTTAGTGAATTAACGAAAGATTCATACATGTCTGCAGAATCTTGTAAGTTACTTAATCTATTTTGTGACCAACTTTCCCACCCAAAAATTCCTGCACCTAACAAAACCAATGAAAGCAATATCAGATACTTATACTTATCCCACAAGGAACTCAGGAATTCTGTGTTCTCTTCTTCCGTTGAAGAAAGCTTAACCATTTGATTATTAGTATAGTTTTTTTAGTCTGTTTATAATTTGGTCCAAACTAAGGGTCTCTTGAGATTCTTTTATTGCGAGGTCCTTAATTGAGATCGTATTATCCTTTAACTCTTCTTCACCCACAATCAATGCAATTTTGGATCCTGATTTATCCGCCCTTTTAAATTGAGAATTAGCACTTGTGACCTGTAAGTTTACCTTCAAGTTAATAGTCGGAATTGCTTCTCTAATTTTTTCAGCATTGATAAGAGCATAGGAAACCGAGTCATCAGTTAGACATATGAAATTACAGTCGAGTTCAGTTTCTGTCGTTACATTATCCTTAGAATACTCTTTAACAAGTAAGATTAACCTTTCCAACCCCATAGAAAATCCAACTGCAGGGCTATCTTTACCGCCTAACTGGCCTACCAGGTCATCATACCTTCCCCCTCCACAAACAGTGTCTTGAGCCCCAAGATCTTTTGTTTTCCACTCAAAGACAGTTTTGTTGTAATAATCTAATCCTCTAACCAGCTTATCGTTTACCTCAAAATTAATATTTAATTTAGTAAGTAAATCTTTTAACTTATTGAAGTGATCTTCAGATTCAGAATCTAGCTGGTCTAAAATCGAAGGTGCATTAACTAAAATTTCTTTAATTTTTTTAGATTTAGAATCTAAAATTCTAAGTGGATTTTCTGTTAGTTGTCTTTGTGAATTTTTATCTAATTCGCTAGAAAATGATTGAAAGAACTCTTGTAAAAGATTTTTATATTTTTTTCTAGTATCTGAATTGCCTATACTATTTATCTCTAAATTAACCTGGTTTTTTATCCCTAGAACATCCCATAAGTTAGTAGCCATCATCATTAGCTCAGCATCTACATTATGGTTATCTATACCAAAAACTTCCGCACTAGCCTGATGGAATTGCCTGGATCTGCCCTTTTGGGGTCTTTCGTACCTAAACATCGGGCCCATATACCAGAGCCTTGGAGAATCAACTCTTAAAAGATCATTTTCTAAACAAGCTCTCACACAACCTGCTGTACCTTCTGGCCTTAAAGCAATGCCATCTCCATTCCTGTCTTCAAATGTATACATTTCTTTAGAAACAATATCTGTTGATTCCCCTACAGACCTAGAAAACAATTCTGTCTGTTCTACTATAGGAAACCGAATTTCATCATAAGCATATGAAGCAAAGATAGATCGAATACTTGCCTCTACAAATTGCCAAACTGAAACTTCGCTTGGGGTCACATCATTCATGCCTCTTATTGTTTTAAATTTAGTCATTTCTTAATCTGATTTTGCTATAAGTGTTTCCTGATTATCCTTTTGCTTGTTAATTTTTTCTCTTATTAAAGATTCAAGATGATCAACTAAATTTTCACTTTCTATTTTATGATCAGGCTTGCCATCAACATAAATTAAGTTTTTTGGTGAAGCACCAGTTACGCCCAAAGCTACATGTTTAGATTCACCCGGACCATTTACGTAACATCCTATTACCGCAACATCCAAGTCTTCAGCTACATTTTCAAAACGTCTTTCAAGTTCGTTCATCGTTCCTATAACATCAAAATTCATCCGTGAACAACTAGGGCAAGCAATGAAATTAATTCCTCGAGATCTTAGCTTTAAACTTTTGAGTATGTCGAAACCTACTTTTATTTCATTCTCTGGTTCAGAGGCTAAAGAGATCCTTATGGTATCTCCTATTCCTTCCAACAACAGTGATCCCAGGCCTATAGCAGATTTAACAGTTCCTGACCTAAAGCCTCCAGCCTCAGTAATGCCTAAATGAAGAGGTTGTTCAATTAGTTTAGAAATCTTTCTATAGCTATCCATAGTAAGAAAAACATCAGAAGCTTTAATACTCAGTTTGAAGTTATTGAAGTTAAGAGACTGTAAAATTTCAACATGATTCATAGCTGATTCAACTAATGCATCTGCAGTTGGCTCTCCGTATTTTTTTTGTAGCTTCTTCTCTAATGACCCCGCATTAACTCCAATTCGAATTGGTACGCCATGATCCTTCGCTGAAGAAACAACTTCTTCTACCTTTTCTCTTTTTCCTATATTGCCTGGATTTATTCTCAAACAATCTGCTCCGTTCTTAATTACTCCTAAAGCTAGTTTATGATCAAAATGAATATCTGCTATAAGTGGTACTTTTGATTCTTTCTTTATTTTGGAGAAAGCAGCAAGAGAGTCTTCNTCTGGTACGGAAATCCTTACCAAGTCAGCTCCAGTTTCTTGGAGGCTATTAACTTGAGCTAGAGTAGACTTCACATCTCGAGTATCAGTGTTTGTCATACTTTGCACTGAAATAGGAGCTCCCCCTCCAATAGGAACATCACCAACCATTATTTGCTTGGATTTTCTCCTTTTAATTTGACAAGGTAAATTCACTACATCTCCCTTCAGGTAAGACCAAACAACTTACATTAGTTTTAACATTTGTGGTAGAGGCAAGGCTAACTTTTACATCATTGTAAAATAACTCTACTCTTTTACTATTTCCTATCAGTAATTTGAACGGACCTAGTCCTTCAAAAAACATTGAAGTGCCGGCTTTAGCTAACCTGTATTCAATAATTCCATTTTTGTCCATTAACTCAATCCAGCAATCTCCTGAGAAATTCATTTCTATAGTATTAATTGTTTCAATTGAAAGCTTATTGGTTTCATCTTTTACATCATCAGTTATCTCTAAAGCAATTACTTCTTCTTGGATATTTAAATCTGGAATATTCTGTGAAGTGTCTTGTTCAAGTTCAATACTTAAGGCTGGTTTTGTATTTAAAATAGGTGGGATNTCATTTGAGTTTTGAATTTCAGTTTCTGAAAAACTTCTATCTTCTTTCTTCTCAGAATCATTATTTCTTTCAGGAATGAAAGCAATTAACAAGGTTATAGAAGCAATTAAGAAGAAAATAAGTGCATAAATGTAGGAAACCTTTTTCTTGGTTTCATTTTTCTGCTCTTTTTTTATACCCTTCTTCTCTAGCCTTCTTTGATCTTTTAAGTATCTATCAAAGGCTGCAATGACTGTTTCTGGGTCTAAATCTAATTTCTTTGCGTAGGCTCTTAAGTATCCTTTGACATAAGTAGGCCCAGCCATGATAGAAAAGTTATTCTCTTCTAAAGCTTCCAANTATTTTTCTGGAATNCNTAGTTCAGAAGAAAGTCTTTTGTATCTTCGTCTAGTCTTTTTCCTCGCTTCTTTTAGAAGCTGTCCGGGGTAAATTCTTTCTTCTTTTTCGGACATTGGCCGCTCTCTACTTAATGTTCTGGAAAAAAGTAGGCAACCTCCCTTGCTGCTGATTCTAATGAATCTGAACCATGAACTGCATTTGCATCAATAGATTCTGCGAAATCATGTCTTAATGTTCCTGGATCAGCCTCCTTTGGGTTTGTGCTACCCATCAAAGAACGATATCTTAATATAGCTTCTTTGCCCTCTATTACTTGAACCTGAACTGGACCAGAAGTCATAAAATTAATTAATGCTTCAAAAAAAGGCTTTCCCTTATGCTCAGCGTAAAAGCCNTCAGCTTGATTCCGGGTTAGTAATAACTCCTTCTTGAGTACAATATCTAAACCAGAATCTTCAATCCTGGCACAAATTTGTTCTGTGTACCCTTTCTTTACTGCATCAGGTTTAATAATTGAGAGCGTATTTTGCATCTATTTTCCTTTAGAAGCCGGTTTTGCGCGGCATTATACTTATTAAGTGGATAAATAGTTAATCAACTTCTTCTATCCAAGCCATTTGAATGGCCTCTAGGATTTTTTCATTTGACCTATTTGGCTCATCATCAAAATCATCTAATTCTGTAACCCATTTATGTAGGTCAGTAAAAAGGATATACCTAGGGTCAACTTCAGGAAATTTTTCTGACAAGTCTATAGCTATGTCGTTTATATCTACCCATCTCATAAAAAGCTCAGTTAGTTTCAGAAACCATATTTATAGTATATTTTGGTAATTCGACCTCTAAATCTTCGTTACCGATTANTATTTGACAACTTAATCTAGATTCTGGTTCAAGACCCCAAGCTTTATCTAACATATCTTCTTCTGAATCAGATGCCTCTTCTAATGAATTGAAACCTTTTCTTACAATGACATGACAAGTTGTACAAGCACAAGAAAGTTCGCAAGCATGTTCTACAGGAATTCCATTGTCTAAAAGCTTCTCACAGAGATACTCACCTGGAGAGATTTCTAATTCGATACCCTCAGGACATATTTCTTCGTGGGGATACAGCTTTACTTTTGTCATTTTTAAACTTAGAAAAGAAAAAAGATAACTAATCTATTTCAAAGCTTTCACCACAACCACAGACCGCTTTTACATTAGGATTTAAAAACTTAACTTCCTCATTAACCCCCTCAGTGACAAAATCAACAGTTGTCCCTTTAAGATAGGTAAAAGATTGAGGATCTATACAGATCTGTAGGTCCTCGCAGTTAAATACTAAGTCTTCATCTTGTATATCGGTTATAAAATCCATAGCGTAGGTATAACCTGAACAACCGGAAGCTTCTTCAACAGAAAATCTTATGCCTCTAACGGTTTTCTCTAAAGAAAGACTGTCTTTAAAATGCTTTACTGCAGCAGTTGAAAGCGAGAATCCGTTAGGATCAAAGGATTTTGGTTGACTCATTGGTATGCTTAAATCTTTGTTTCGTAATCCTCTACGGCTTGCTTAATACTATCTTCAGCCAATACCGAACAATGAATCTTTATCGGCGGCAGATCTAAAGCTTCTGCTATTTCAACATTCTTTATCTTTTTAGCTTCTTCTAGGGTTTTTCCTTTCAGCATGTCAACCAATTCACTTGATGACGCTATTGCAGACCCACAACCATAAGTTTTAAATTTCACATCTTTTATTACATGAGTATTATCTTTAGCTTCACATTTAATTTGCAGCCTCATCACATCACCACAAGCCGGTGCTCCCACCATTCCTGTACCAATATCATCTTCCGATGGATCCCATTTTCCCACGCTATTTTTTTCTGGTTCTTTTAAAGTTTTTTCAAACTTATCTATTACTTTTTTGCTGTATGCCATTAAGCACCTCCCTTAATAATTAATGCTGAACCCACTCAACCTTATCTAAATCAATACCATCTTGATACATGTCCCAAAGTGGAGACAGCTCTCTTAACTTTGTTACGGAGTCTTGNACTAGATCGATTGTGTAATCAACTTCCTGTTCTGTTGTAAACCTTCCTAAAGCGAACCTNATAGAACTATGAGCCAATTCATCTTTCAAACCTAAAGCTCTCAATACATATGAAGGCTCTAAGCTAGCTGAAGTACAAGCTGAACCTGAAGAGACAGCTATATCTTTCAGAGCCATAATCAAAGACTCTCCTTCAATAAAGTTGAAACTCACATTGAGAAATCCTGCCACTCTTTTTTCTTCATGACCATTAAGATGAACTTCCTCTATATCTTTCAACCCTTTCCAAAATTTTTCCCGTAATGCACTAATCCTAGCATTATCTGAACTCATTTCTTCTTCGGCTAATTTAAAAGCCTCTCCCATTCCTACTATTTGATGTGTGGGCAGAGTACCTGATCTCATTCCACGTTCATGTCCTCCACCATGTATCATGGCTTCAAGCCTCACTCTTGGCTTTCTCCTTACAAAAAGCGCTCCAATGCCCTTTGGGCCGTAAGTCTTATGTGCTGAGAATGACATCAAATCAACCTTTAGGTTAGCTAAGTCTATAGGTACTTTACCTGTACTTTGAGCTGCATCNACATGAAACACTAATCCATTTTCTCTAGTGATTTCGCCAAGCTTCTCAATATCATTAATCACGCCTATTTCATTATTAACATGCATTAAAGAAACTAAAATAGTTTCATCTTTAATATTTTTAATTAGCTCTTCTGGTTTAATTATTCCTGTAGTATCAGGATCTAGATAAGTTACTTCAAAGCCTTCTCTTTCTAGTTGCCTACAGCTGTCTAAAACAGCCTTGTGTTCAAGTTTGGAAGTAATAATATGATTTCCTTTTTTTCTGTAGAACCTTGCCGCTCCTTTAATAGCTAAATTGTCAGATTCAGTTGCTCCTGAAGTCCATACTATCTCTCGGTTATCGCAATTAACCAGAGAAGCAACATTTGCCCTGGCTTCTTCAACAGCTTCTTCAGCTTTCCAACCAAATTCATGTGATCTGGAAGCAGGATTACCATAGTTGCCCTCTAATGAAAGGCACTCTTGCATTTTTGCAACTACTCTTGGATCCACAGGAGTGGTCGAAGCATAGTCAAGATAAATTGGTAATTTCATATTAACCTGCAATTATTAAATCCTTGTTCCTTTTTTGAAAAGAGACCCTTTTGTCAGCAATAACATCTTCTAAAGATTTATTAACTAAAAAATTACCTACCTGGCTGTTAAGTTCAGACCAAAGATCATGTGTCAAACACCTATTTCCTGAATGACAATCAGCTGATCCTCCACATTGTGTAGCATCTAGCGTGTCCTCTACAGATACTACTACTTCAGAAATGTTTATTTCTGTACTGGGTTTAGCTAACCTATATCCTCCTCTTGGTCCTCGAGAAGCTTGCACAATACCTGATTTTCTCAAGTTTCTGAATAACTGCTCTAAATAAGAAACTGGCATGTCTTGTCTTTCTGCAATCTTTGAAAGTGAAATGTAATCTCTGTCTATTTGGTGCAAAGAAAGGTCAAGCAAAGCAGTTACAGCATATTTTCCTTTAGTAGTAAGCCTCATAGGAACGTAATTTTATATTTCCGAGTAATTTTGTCAAGAATTAGCTATATGTACCTTTTAATATATAAAAAGAATAAAGTAAAGCTTTATTTCTATTAAAAAAACAAGTATTTTTTCTAAAAAAAGCTTTCAATATCAGCATTTATATGTACCATACAAAAAAGTAAGGTACAGTCTAACTAAAGGGAGATTAAAAATTAACCAGTATGGATACTAGATACCTATTTAAAAGGCATAACACTTGGTGGGTTAAGGTAGCTGTTCCAAGAACCTTACGTAACCAGTTGGGATATGATCTCAGACAGTCTTTAAAAACCCATAATCTAGAAGAAGCTCAAGATTTAAGGTGGTCAGTTATTGAGTCCTTAAAGGAGAAAATTGAGTTAACTAGGCAATCTCCTCTCCAAGATCATAAGGAAGAAGAAACAAACATATCAGTAGAGACTTTTATGCCTGTAACTGATACCACTAACCCTCAGTATTACCATAAAGTTGTGGATTGCCAATATGCTTGCCCTTCTCACACTCCTGTTCCTGAATACATAAGACAAATCTCACAAGGAAACTATACAGAGGCTTATATGATTAACTGGGAATCAAATGTTTTCCCAGGTATTTTAGGAAGAACATGTGATAGACCATGCGAACCAGCTTGTCGAAGAACTAGAACTCATGAAAAGCCTGTAGCAATATGTAGACTAAAAAGAGTAACCTACGATTACAAAGATGATATAACCCATCTTTTACCCGAAGTTCCTCAAGAAAAAACAGGAAAAAGACTAGCTCTTATTGGTGCAGGCCCAGCTTCACTTACTGTGGCTAGAGACCTTCTTGTTCTTGGTCATGAATGCATACTTTTTGAAAAGGATCCTCAAGGAGGAGGACTGATGAGAACTAATATCCCAGCTTTCAGATTACCAGTTGAAGTTCTAGATGATGAGGTTGATCAAATTATAAACATGGGAATTGAAACGAGGTTTAACTCTGAAATAACAAGTATGGAGTCATTACTTGAAGAAGACTTTGACGCTATATTTGTGGGAACAGGCGCACCTAAGGGTAAAGATCTTAATATTGAAGGGAGGCAAGAAGCTGAAAAAAATATACACATTGGTATTGATTGGCTAACCAGCATTGCTTTTGAACACACTGACTCTATAGGGAAAAAAGTGTTAGTTCTAGGCGGAGGAAATACGGCTATGGATTGCTGCAGATCCTCGCTGCGTCTAGGGGCTGAAGATGTAAAAGTAGTAGTAAGAAGTCCATTTGACCAGATGAAAGCTTCTGAATGGGAAATAGAAGAAGCAATGGAAGAACATATACCTATATTTGAAAACCATGTACCTAAAAAATTCCTTTTAAATGAAGGGAAGCTGGTGGGTATGGAGTTTGAAAAGGTTGAAGCAGTCTTTGATGAAGAAGGCAAAAGATCTTTAATTCCTACAGGTGAAGATCCAGTAATCTTTGAGTGTGATGATGTTCTTGTTGCTATCGGTCAAGACAATGCATTTGACTGGATAGAAAGAGACATAGGTATTGAATTTGGTGAATGGGATATGCCTGTTGTGGATAAGATTACTTTTCAGTCTTCCCATCCTAAAGTTTTCTTTGGTGGGGATGCTGCTTGGGGACCAGAAAATATTATCTGGGCCGCAGCTCATGGCCATCAGGCCGCAATTTCTATTGATAAATTCTTTAATGACCAAGATCTCTATGACAGGCCTGATCCTACAACAAATATTGTGAGTCAAAAAATGGGCGTGCACGAGTGGTCTTATGATAATGACATCTCTCAAGCTAAGAGATTCCTAGTACCCCATGCTGACCAATCAATATCTTTAAAAGACATAAAAGTTGAGGTCGAGTTAGGTTTTGACGATAAGCAAGCCTTTGAAGAGGCTCAAAGATGTCTTAATTGTGATGTACAAACAGTGTTTGCAGAAGATTTATGTATTGAGTGTGATGCGTGTGAAGATATATGCCCAACAGATTGTATTAATTTCATTGATAATTCAAATGAAGAGGATTTAAGGAACAATTTAAGAATACCGGCTTTAAATCTGGATCAAGATCTGCTTGTTTCAGACAAACTAATACAAACCCAAAGAGTAATGGTAAAAGATGAAGATGTCTGCCTTCATTGTGGACTTTGTGCAGAAAGGTGCCCAACTGGAGCTTGGGACATGCAGACTTATCTTTATGAAGAAGCAAAGGTTTATTGATGAGCAATATTAAGAGCACAAATGAGTTTGTCATAAAATTTGCAAACGTAAATGGTTCAGGATCTGCAAGCGCTAATCAAATGTTTGCTAAAGGAGTTTTCAGATCTGGAGTGCCTGTAAGTCCGAAGAATATTTTTCCTTCTAATATACAAGGCCTTCCTACTTGGTTTGAAGTGAGAGTTAGTGAAAAAGGATATTTAGGCAGAAGAGAGGGTGTGGATATAGTTGTTGCTATGAATCCTCAATCTTATAACCAAGATCTGATGGAATTGAACTCTGGAGGGTATTTACTGTATGACTCTTCATGGAAAAGGGACTTTAAAAGAACTGACATAAATGTAATTGAAATTCCTCTTACAAAACTNTGTGTAGAAGAATTCTCAAACCCCAAGCAAAGATTATTATTCAAAAATATTGTGTATGTAGGAGCGCTTTCATATCTATTGAATATGGATAAAGAAATTTATGAAATCCTTATCAAAGAACAGTTTAAAGGCAAAGAAAAACTCATAGATCCAAATGTTAAAGCACTTAATCTTGGGTACGACTACGCTAGAGAAAATCTTAAAGAAATTTGTGAAATTAAAATAGAAACATCTGATAAAACAAAAGGAATGATTCTAACTAGCGGTAACGATGCTTCAGGACTTGGATGTGTTTATGGTGGAGCTACAGTTTGTGCTTGGTATCCAATAACACCTTCCACTTCTTTAGCTGAAGCGTTTACAGACTATAGCGAAAAGTTGAGAGTGGAAGAAGAAACCAATAAAAATAAATACGCCATTATTCAAGCCGAAGATGAGTTAGCAGCAGTAGGAATGGCTATAGGTGCAAATTGGAATGGAGCAAGAGGTTTTACTGCAACTAGTGGTCCGGGGATATCCTTAATGAGTGAATTCATAGGTTTAGCCTATTTTGCAGAAGTTCCTCTAGTGCTTTTTGATATTCAAAGAGGCGGACCTTCTACAGGCATGCCAACGAGGACACAACAGTCTGATGTTTTGTCTTGTGCTTACGCTTCTCATGGTGATACAAAACATGTCTTACTGATTCCCTCAGACCCAAAAGAATGTTTCGAGTTTGCAGCTGAAGCGTTTGATCTTGCAGACAGGATACAAACACCGGTTATTGTTCTTTCGGATTTAGATCTAGGAATGAATGATTGGACCTGTCCAGAATTCAAGTGGGATGACACTAAATTATTTGATAAAGGTAAAGTTTTGCATGGAAAAGATCTTGAAGAAATAGAGAATTTTGGTAGATATTTGGATGTGGATGGAGATGGAATACCTTATAGAACCTATCCTGGTGCCCACCCAGAGAAAGGTGCCTATTTTACAAGAGGGACATCGCACGATGAGTACGCTAAATATACAGAAGATGGAGTAGTGAATGCCAGAAACTTATCTCGTTTGCTCAAAAAGTATCAAACTGCTTCAGAATTAGTCCCAAACCCTATTTTTAAACAGGAAACAAATACAAGCTCTATAGGAGTTATTTACTATGGAAGTACTGAGGCTTCCATGCAAGAAGCTCTCGACCTGCTGCATGAAGAAGGAGTAATCCTTGATGCCATGAGATTAAGAGCTTTCCCTTTTAACTTGGAAGTTTGGGAATTTATAGAAGATCATGATTTGCTTTTTATAGTTGAACAAAATAGAGATGGTCAAATGCGGACTCTAATTATGGCAGAGGGCGGAATTATTCCAGATAAGCTAGTTTCAGTTTTATGTTTTGATGGCCAACCTATAACTGCTGATTTCATCTCAAATAAAATAAGCTCCCACTTAACAGGCAGTCCATCTAAAACAGCTGTCGGAGGAAAATAAATTGACTTATATAGTTAAACCGAAGAACCATCATCCTGACCTAGAAAA
>JGI26059J44795_1000027_pt1 | contig 19889 bp, 14 predicted proteins | sample MarorgKNORR_S2LV_2_FD_44795 | JGI IMG/M metagenome (IMG submission 44795)
ATCTCAGAACTATCACAACTACCAGATTGGATTCCACCCCATCAACCCAATCACACTGCCGCAGATTCATCCATCACTAGGCTAATGCTACAGAGGGAGGAACACTCATTCGACGCGGCAATTGTACTCGCCCGAGATCGCTTGGAGGAGAGTCAAGATTCGAGGATAATAATCGTCGATCCTTCTTTGGATTCCAATCTCCACAAATGGGGTCAGCGTCTGAAGTCAATTGGGATTGAGGCACCACAAGCGAAGATACCTTCCTCATCTCATCCAGTCGGCCATTGGATTGGCACTCTGGCAAACCTTCCCCATGGCCCAGACGCTTTCTGTCTACAAGCATTGAGATCTTTAGCTATACAATCTACAATCAAACCATTCGAAGCGTCCCTCGGGCACCCCTCAAACTCTCGAATCGAGCCAGTCGCTGACCCGGAGATTCTGACACGACTGGCTCGAGATGATCATGTCTTAGGGGGGCCGGGAAACCTCGAGAAGTGGCTTCGCACCCTATCGCGTCCGACAGCATCGCAGTATGATCACATATCTAAGGAATCGACTCAGTGGTGGCTGCTATGCCTAGCAGAGTCGTTACGCCCTATCCTGAATCGAGAGGATCTGCTAGCTCTTTCAGATGAGAGTATAGTGATAGGTTGTGAGACGGGAGAAGCCCTACCTCTCCCGGAACCAGCATCAGATGGCGATGGCTGGTTGAATCGTCTACTGTCTTCCATGGATTTGAAATCGCTGATGGAGCACAGTGATGGCGAAGGGACCACCCCAGCAACTGTAGCACAGGCTATTATCAAGGATCACCGAGCCCTCCGATCTTATCAGTCCAGTCTTGGATTGAAAGCTCCTGAATCTGGGCCTGACTGGGTGGATGAGTTTGACTATCTTCTGAGCCGCTCCTGGGTGGAGGACGGGACTGCACCATCCACTCACAGGGTTACTCTACTAACTCCATCCGAAGTCTTGGGGTGCACTGCAGATCACATCATCATGGCAAACCTATCCAGTTCTTCATGGGACCTCAGCGTTCCTAGGATGGCCTTCCTTGGAGATGAGGAGAGGCATTCCGAAGGACTACTGCGACCTGATGGCCCAATCCGGGACGCCCGACACTATCTGGAGAGTATACTCGCTTCAGCCAATGAGGTGATTCTACTAGATCCATCTCTCGATGATACATCTCCTCCAGCCGCACCTTTGCGGGAATGGGCGACGGTCAATGACCCCAAGAACGAGGCTACAATTTTCGCATTCGATCCAAACTCACCGCTCGAGCCAAGAGGTGAGAGGCAACTGGAAGGTGCCATGATGAATCGAATGATTGTAGCGCCCAGAGCACCACTCAATCCCAACTCAATCACCATCCCTCTAGATGCCACTCTCCAGAGAGATCGAGAGCGCAGGGAACCGAAGCATACCGATGAAGATGGATATCTGCCAAAGTCAGCTAAATCCCATCTGTTGTCTGCTGAAGTATCCGACTATTCCCGTTCCACCCCAGCCGGTGTAGATCCACCGCGTTCCAACCAGAGATGGCCAGTGATTGGGGGCTTTGTTAAAGGAGGAAAGAAAACACCTTCAATCGATTACAGGCCAATAACTCCTAATGAAACAGGGACGGAGATTAGTGATGCAAGACACGGACACCTATCAGGGGCGGAGCAACACATCGAAATCTGGTCCCCAAGCAGGTTGCACGATTGGCTACGCTGCCCAAGAATGGGTTGGCTTTCCAGAAGTCTGAGAGCAGACCAAGACGAGCGCCAGTCAGAGGATCTAGACCCACGTACTCACGGCGAGTTGTTGCACCTGGTGCATCATGATATGATTTGCAGCGTATTGGGGATGGAGATTGGTATCGAGAGACAAATTGATGATGATACTGCCCCACTCAACATTTCTTCCTCTGGCTTAAGCGAGGACGAGATGATGAGGGTGGCATTAGAGTCATTGGACTCCAGAGCACCTTGGTTGGATAGGACCGACGCAGTTTCGAATCACAGACTCAGGATTCTAACTGGTTTGGGAAGGCCAGAATGGAACGACTGGCTCGCCAGTCCTGCAGATACTCTAGCATCCGGCAGAATTGGGACCATCGTGAAAGCAGAGGCGGAACTCAATGACGCCGCACCACTATGTCTAGAGTGGGACATGTCGGATTTTGATACGAAAGGTATCACCATCTCAGTCCCAACAGAACTCTCAGGCGAGAAACTTCCCTCTATCCGAGTAAGGGGACTAATAGATCGCGTCGATGCTCTGCCCCTAGATCCTGAAACCGGTACTTGGGTAAACCGAGATGGCGACGAAACCGTAGCCCCACTCAGGCTACATGGCTCCGAGTGGAAGCCAAGAAGACTGATTGCAATCAGGGATCTGAAGACTTCTGAGAGCAAGACAGCAGAAAATCGCCATTCAGATGGCCTACTCCAAGAACTACAACTGGCACTCTATTCTCGAGCATGGGAGATTGCTCATCCCGGGGACCTAGTTGTAGCTGCTGGAATCTCCCTGTTCAGTCATGAAACCGAGCATATGGTGGAAGTCTCTTCGAAGCATCTCAGCGACCAAGTTAGCATAGGGACTCGTACAGATATCGCCACACATCTCTATCGCTTCATTGACGAGCCTCCTTCTCCGGATAGCGATCATTTCAGAGCATGGCTAACTCATCGCCTCACAGTTGCATTGCGTGCAGCCAGAGGAGCCGCCGAAGGTCGAGTCCACCCCACTCCTTCAGAGGGCGTATGCGCCTACTGTTCGGTAAGCGATGCCTGCGATGTCAGAATGGAGGGAAGATTCTGATGCGCCTAAACACAGCCCAACGGCTGGCTCTAAACATCGACTCACACATTGTGATTGACGCTGGAGCAGGAACTGGCAAGACCAGCACCATTGTACACAGAGTGATTGAACACTATCTGACAGAGGATCAGAGAGCGACTAGAATACTGCCCACTCCGGAGCGACCTGCAAAACTTCCGGGGGGCATGATAACCGCCCCATCTTCCGAGAGGATCGATCTCAGGGAATGGGGAGGATTGCTCCCCGGTGAGGTTGTGCTACTGACCTTCACAAATCGAGCTGCCGATGAGATGCGAGACCGGCTGAGGAGTGACATCGCTGGATTGAGGCCGGGCCCCACTGGCTCGGATGAAGCTGGAAGGAGCGACCCAAGAATCAGAGATTCAGGTTTCGGAGAACAGCTCCTGACACTCTTGGAGGATGCTCCAATCGGCACAATAGACTCCTTCCTGAATCGACTAGTCTCACCTTACCGAGGTCTATTGGGCGATGCCCTCAGCCGTGAGAATGTCTCGGAAGCAGGCCGAGCACTACTGGTGGAATCGGCTCTCAACACCCTATGGCGGCTGCCCAGCGCTGTACCCCGTATTGGAGAAGCGGTAGATGCCGGCTTACCCTCTGAGATGGCATCCGACATCCTAGCCGCTCGTGACCGTATAGCGAGCCACTACTCTGGAAGGTGGACCGCAGCGAAGGTGCTGCGCAACCTAGTCGACAAGTCCGTCTTCATCGAAGAAGCTTCGAGAAATCTGATGGTAGATGGACGATTCTCTGCCGATTTACTACATCAGCAGATTATGGCATCTATTGCACCGGAAGATATTCGTCAGCACGCAGAACTAGTTCACTCGATAATCACCAGATTCAGTAATCTGGTGAAGGACAACTCAGCGCTGCTAGCCTTGGATGGGTGGCCGGCAGAATCGAGGATGGCTTGTCTGGATGAACTCTCTACCGAACCCATACCTGATGACCCTTGGGAACAACTAGTATGGTTGGGGCACATCATCGAGTGTACTCTAAATCGCGGGGGTTCTCTGAGAAAGGGAACTCTTTCCTTCCTACCTTACAACAACCTGCCATCCGACGACTGGGTGGCTGGAATTGCCAAGGTTTCTAGCATTAAGGATCGTACTAGCAAGGAACATGTCAAGACCGGAATAAAGGCTATCTCAGATGACCTGAAAGCTACTTGGTCCTCCGATTCAGGTCTATTGGTTCTACATTTCACTAAGCTGGCCATGTTCCTTGACGGAACTAGACCCCCAGCCTCACCGGGCTCTTGGAGGCCAACGGTTACACCGTTACCCGACCCCCTTCCTGAGCGCATTGATTCTCAACCACAGGAGTTCGGATTCGGTTTGGAGTCCGAGGTGAGGAACTTGGAAGACCTATATCTCGTGCATCACGGATTCAAGGGAATATTGCAGAAACTAAAGGAGAGAGACGAGGTACATGACTTCGACGACATTCAGAGGTTGGCCGGAGATTTGCTACTCGCCAACTGCCCCTCAACATGCAGGGCATTCTATCCTGACTCTTTGCAGGGTGATCTTGACTCAATCTCTGACAGTCCTTGGACTGATGACCATATCCACACGGCTTTCGATACACTTGGGAGGTTGGAAGCCAATCCAAGTTTGGCTGGTGCGGCAGCCTCAGATCTCGGGGCTATCCGCAATGATCTACAGTACAGGTACGATCTGCTAAGATCGATTAGGAGGAGGTACAGGGCATTCATCATCGATGAGGCTCAGGACAATTCACCACTCCAATGGCGTTTGCTGGCAAGGTTATGGGGTGAGAGGAGGATTGAGAATGACGAGTCCGAGACACCAGATACTCCATGGCAACCTACAGTATGTTATGTGGGTGATGTCAAGCAGAGCATCTATGCTTTCAGACAGGCGGAAGTGACCGGATTCCTAGAATACGCTCGCCAGTTAATGCTCGTCAACGACCACGAGATTGCTAGTGTTCCCGCACTGGTACGCAAACCCGCTCTTCGCAGGCATTCCCACAGCCGTGATCCTAGAAACGCTCACGCCCTGACTATAGCCAAGGCCAGCGAGCATATGGAGAAGGGAGGAAGGGATCTAGTTCCGTGGATACCATTCGACGCCACTGACCGAAATCTCCCAGCCCCAGGGGAGCCCGAGGTCGAGCGCCGAAGGCGAGGTATGATAGCTCTACAAGTCAACTATCGCACCAGCGGAGGTCTCCTCAGAGCGATGAACGAGTGGTGGGAGGATGTCTTTGCCCATCGCCACAGGATGTTCCCATCAGCGGACTTCTATGCTACTCCTCAGACTCTCTTTGCAGATCCAGATAAACAAGATGACTCTGGATCAATAGAGTGGATATGCCCACTCTCCACTGGTGGGGAACAGGATCCTCCAACAGACCTGACTACCCCCTTGGATCCATTTGGCCCCGGTCCACCAGACCCTCTAGAGCGTCAAGCGTTGATGCTAGCACTAAGGGTCCGCAGCCTAATTCTGGGAGAGACGGTCAGAGTCAGGGCCACTGATGGGAGTTGGCACGAACTCGAGGCGGACGAACCAGTGGATCCTAGCGACATCATGATTCTACTTCCAACTAGGCCTAACATTCGCGACACAGTCATCAGAAATTTACGTGATCATGGAGTCCCAGCCCAGGCAGACCGCGAAGGAGGACTACTCGAGAGGCCAGCGGTCCACGCTCTCGAAGGCCTCCTACAACTCATTGCCAGACCCACTTCTCGACACAGTGCTACTTGGGTCGCTCGCTCGGCAATCGTCGGTATGGACGACTCCGAACTACAATCGTATCTTGATGGTGCCAGAAAGGGAGATGATCTCCTGCACCGGTTGTCAGAATGCTGTCCAAATGACAGACTGAGAGCACTAGTCGAGAGGTGGAGAGAACTCTCATCCTGTGGCCGTGTCATCGATCTACTCGAGGAGACCATAGACCATTCAGACCTTCTAGTAGGTTATCACGACCCAGCATCTATTCAGGATGTAGAGAACTTCGTAGAGGTAGTCAGGGGACTCTCTCTAGAGGTCGGAGGCGATCCGATGGTACTCGCCGATCGAATACGCGACCTGAGAGAGGACAACTCCAACGCCATCGAAGCGGTCAACACACCACCCAGCAATGCTGTAAGGGTCATGACCATACACAGTGCAAAGGGACTCGAGGCTAAGGTGGTCTTCCTCGTAGATCTGTTCTCCAACAGGCAGACCAATATGACGAACGAGAATATGAGTCGTCTTATTGTCAGTCCCGAGATGTTCTCGGGCAACCCAAAGCCCTGGCCAGGCAGAGGTTCACCTCAGTCTGCTGTCTGGAATCATGTAAGTTGGCTGCATCGGGCCCGCAAGAGCGCAGAGGCGAGAAGACTTCTCTATGTCGGAGCCACTAGGGCCGAGAACAAACTAGTAATCGTCGGATCTCCCCGCAAGACTGCTTGGAATGAAGATACCGGGCTTGTAGTGCCGTGGACATATGACAAGGCCATACCTCAATTAGGTCAGATGTGGATGGAGTCTCTGAGACAGGGATCCCTAAGGAGAGCCGAGACAGACTCTCCTTGGATTGATGAGGAGGATGACCAAGATCCACCACCACTCAGGATGAGGGGATTCAGAAACTTCAATCCAGTTAGAATGGTATCCAACGGCTCAATAGGTGACTCGCAGACACTCGATGGGATGCTCATCATGCACCACCCAGATTGCTTCGAAACAGAAGAATCAGTATTGACTCCTCTACAGCGTATTGAGAGAATGGACGATGCTGCTAGGTCATCAGGCACAGAGTCTGAATCAGTCGTTACACCAAGAGTTGATTCTGCGCCTCGTATAATCCTCTCACCAAATCGGCTTCCTGTATTCGACGAGTGCACTAGGAGGCAATGGTATGAGACTAGAGGTGGACTGAGTCCAGACCCGATAATGCCTGTTGAGGGAGCCATGGAATCTACCAGTATGCCGAGCAATGTTGACCCTGCTACATTCGGAACAATATTCCATAGAGTTTTGGAGATAGGTCTTGGAAACCCTGGTCTCGATGGCCAGAATCCAAGTGCACCTCTGCTACCGTCGTGGACGGTCTATCGGGAGGACAGAATCAACGATCCGGAGATTTACAAGACGGTATTCAACGAGTTGCTGCCACCCGATGCCGACGAGGCTAGAACATCTGAATTAGTAGCGATGATGGCGGACCGAGTCAGCTCCGGTTCACTCGGCGCAATGATACGAAAGAATGTCGTTCGCAACCACAGATTGGAGGCACTGAGGACTGAGATGCCATTCCATATCTCAATCGATGTCGACACCAAAGGCGCAGCCAAGCATAGATGGAGTCCCGATGGAGATATCCCGATGATAAGCCACGATAGTGCAGTAGTCGAGATGAGCGGAATCATCGATCTAGTCGTATGCACGCAAACCACTGATGGACAACCCGCTATCCGTGCTGTAGATCTGAAAACTGAGGATGCTGGCGCGATAGATGCTGATACTCCTACCAGACTCATTGAAGCACTGGGCTCCGAGGAAGCCGGGCCCGCAAATGAGGCCGAAACCGAGGTCCTATCAAAGCACAGTCTACAACTCGCACTATACTATCGTGCACTGAAGAGCATCGAGGATGCGAGAGAGGCTGAGGGATTATCATCCCGACAGGTCCTTCCCCCTGCTATTCTAATTGGCGTAACTGGTAGATTAGTCGAATATCCAGAAGAGATGTTGGCAAGATCACTCTCTAACCTAGATGCTCTCCTTGAGAGAAGCGCGACAATGTCACTGTCATCATCGATGCCCCTGTCTTTGTTCGAGAGATTGCCCAACGAGTCTTCAGAAGTGTGCGACAGATGCCCGTTCAGCCGAGGTCAAATTCCTATTTGTGGTCCACAAGATGCATAGCACAGAGTCGAAGAATCCATTTGCCCAATCCCACACACAGGGCCATGGCAATCAACTTGGATGCACTGGCAAAGAGAAGTGATGAGGTTTGGGAAGAGTCGATTCTACCCAACCTGATGGAGTTCGTTAGCATCCCCGCCCTCTCTCCTCTCTTCGAACCTAAGTGGGCGGAGTTGGGAGAGCTAGACGCAACGATTGACCTATTCTGCTCATGGCTCGACGAGCAGAATATCACTGGTATGAGCCATGAAGTCCATCGGATTGACGACAAGTCGCCAGTGCTTCTGGTGACTATCGAGGGCACTGGCCCAGGAGAGGTGATTTTCTACTCCCATCTAGACAAGCAACCATCCAAACCCGAACTCTGGTCTGAAGGATTACATCCTCTGAAGGCAGTTCGCAGGGACCCGTGGTTGTATGGGAGAGGCTCAGTCGACGACGGCTATGGAGGATACCTATGCGTAACCTCAATCCGACTTCTTCAGGAAGCTGGAATCCCTCACCCCCGCTGCTCTTTCTTGATTGAGACCTGCGAGGAGTCGGGCTCATTCGATCTCCCACCATACTTGGACGCGCTGAGCGAGCAGTTAGGAGACCCCGACATGATCGTGGTCTTGGACAGTGGTGGTCCCGACTATGACCATGTTTGGATGACTGAAGCTCTCAGAGGTCTAGTTTCAGGAACTCTCTCTGTTCAAGTTTCACATGAGGGAATTCACTCGGGTACATCGGGCGGGTCTATCCCCTCATCATTCAGAGTTCAGAGAATACTCCTCGACAGAGTTGAGGACTCATCCACAGGGGAGATCCTCATCCCTGAGATGCATGTCGAAATCGGCACTGACATCCGTGAGAAGGCTGCAGCTTTGGCAGATGTGGTCGGAGACAGCTTATGGGAGCAATTCCCAACGGTTGACACCCTAGTTCCGGTTGCAGACTCAACCGCTGACATGATTATCGCGATGAACTGGCAACCCACTCTATCGATAATCGGTGCTGATGGCATGCCAGCGGTACAAGTGGCTGGGAATGTCCTGCGGACTAACACTGATCTGAAACTGAGTTTCAGAATACCTCCTGGAGTGGATTCTGAATCCGTAGTCGAGAGTGCCAAGCAGATTCTGGAAGCAGACCCTCCGTACGGCGCCGAAGTCACATTCTCTCCCGACTCTTGCGCTGATGGCTTCCATGCTCCTCCGCTAGGAGGCAGAGTAAGCAAGGCAATCAACGAGGCCGCAATGACTCTGACAGGACTCCCTCCACGAGCTTCTTGGACAGGAGGCACTATCCCGTTCATGGCAATGATGCAGGGCAAGTACCCGGATGCCATGTTTCTGTGCACTGGTTCTGCAGGACCAGGAAATAACGCACACGGACCCGATGAGAAGCTGCATATCCCCTCCTCAAAGAGGCTCACTGCGGTGCTGTCTGCAACCATAGCCGCTATTTGTGAATGAGCCCGTATAACACGGTTGGTAGATTCAATACAACCCGCCGGGGTTATATCGGATGCGTTTGTCGAGCCCCTTAGGGGGGCTCGTATGTCTGAAGAAGAAGGAACAATCACACCTGAGGTCAGAATTCGCCAGTTGGAGGAGAGACTGGCCGAGGAGACAGACCGTCTAGAAAAGCTGTATGTGGCGTACAAAAAGGTCGAGGATGAGTTCTCGGAGAGGAACGCCGAGTTTGAGGTTCTAGAGAAGCAATTAATCGATTCAGCCGTCGAATATGAAGCACTCGAAGACCTTCTNTCGGATAAGGAGGCGAAGGTCCACGAACTCGAACTCGATGGAGCAAAGTCATCCAAGAAGATCGAACATCTTGAGCCAGAACTTGAGAAGCAACAGGAGATGTACACTCGCGAATCAGCTCGCCTTGGAAGAGTCTTCGAACTCGCTGAGGAACTCGATGAAGCAAACCGCGTCGCAAACGCAGAATTAGGTGCTAGAGATGACTGGTATGTTCAGCACATGCAACTATTCGAGCAACTCAATGAGGCAATCAAGACCCGCTATGAGATGATTGACAGAGCAGTAGAGTCGGCCAAGGAAATGCTCTCAACTCAAGAGACATTCAAGGAGCGGATGGACGAGGCACTCGATGCTGTAAAGGAAGCTACTGAGGATGATTCTGATGAGTCAGAGGAATCCGAAGAGGACAACTCCTGATCACTCCGGCTGATGCTTGTAGCAGTAGTCTGCGTCATGCGTGTTTTTTGTTGATTTCCTGATTCCACACTGGATTCCAGTTGCCGAATCTATATGGTTACAATATATCTGAATTTTTCTCTTGCCGAGACTTTCAATTTTCTGTAACCGCATCTGTCTCATCTGCCATTGGTTATGTTCCTGAAACATATCATGATTGTCCAGCCATGTTGTAATATTCCGTCTCCAAACACCTTTAGTCCAAAAACCCTTGATTCTTATTCCCCTGTCATCCACTCGCTTTCCCTTGTCATCATACTTGCCGATTTCATTAAACCAAAAAGAACCGCAAACCTCGCAATATCCAACATTTGTAACTCCCCGGAATACTTGTCCAGAGGTCCATTGACCTCCCCCAACAATCTCAGCCCATTCAACCGAGATATTGGTCATTAGATTCTCACCAACTGAAATATCACTATCTGATTTACAGGTTGGACACCCAATTCTTTCATCTTCATCTTCGGCCTTGGGCAATTCTACAATACATTGTATTCTAGGATCGATGTTCTTCTCATTTAGGAGTAAACCTTCACACTCTCCACATAGGCGAGCATCTCCTCTCGGCCAATATCGCAATTCACCACCATCTATTGGACAGAAGTAGGTATCGTCCTTTGCGTACCGAATCAGATAGTTTTCTTCCTGGCCCTTGTGTTGATAACAGAACTCAGATTTACCACTAGCATTTCTTTGACAGGGATCTCCGTTATCCTCCCGTATACCTATGCACCTATTGGCCATTCAATCACTTCGGTTGGTGCATATAGCAGTTCTCAGTACCCCTGTAAGTGACTCTTCGACACTTCTTACCGTTTCTCACATCTACATACACACAATTGGTGTTTTCAGTTCTCCCCCAGATGGTCTCGACTAGGTTGGTTTCTGTTGCACCTTTCCAATCAGGATTTGCAACGGTCCCGGGCTTCTTCTCCTTCCACTTGTATCGGACTTGTTCGCGCTTTTTTCGACTATCCGAATCCTTAGCCCCCCTAATCCCCTCAGCCGATTTTACAATTTTCAACTCATCTCCATCAAACCAGAATACTCCACAATCTTTGCATCCATCAATAACCATCACAGGGCCGCTGGATTCATTTTCTTCGTCATCTTCCTTCTTCTTTGCCGAATGAACAACCGCAGCAACAACCGCAACAACCACCACGATGGCTAGTATCCCAACTATCGCGCCTGGATTGATATCTCCAACATTCCCAATATTTCCAACTCCACCTCCCTCGGGCATAACATAGACAATCTTGAATTCCAGCATCAAACCCTCACAACTAGGGCATCTGAGGGAGCACTCCTCCCCTTCAGTCTCAAGCAGATGATTGAATTTATCTGCTAAATCTTCAGCCAATTTGGTCTCTAAGCGCTTGGCATCTAGCATCGCTCCTTTGCATTCATCGCAATGATAGTATCCACTTTGATTCCATAGTCGAAATGTAAGTTGACCACATCCTCGAGGGCACTGTAACTTCTCTATATCCCCCTTTTGAGTCAGATGCCCTCTACAGAACAGCTCCCCCTTCATCGCCTCTCTGATGCAGGTTCTTCCACTATGCTGNGTACCCATACAGATAATGATTGAAGNATCCTGAGCCTGATGTTTTTTGCAATAATCAGACTTGTACATCGTCGGACTTCTACAATCAGTACCGTTCTCTTTTACTCCGCTNCACTTGGCCACTCAATCACCCGGCTTTGTACCGTCAGATAGGCGGATGCACTTAGCAGGTATCCCGGCCCAGACCTCTCCAGGCGGTATTTTGGTCCATTTAGGCACAACTGCCCTGGATGCTACAACCGCCCCAGCTCCAATCTCACAGCCGGGCTGGACTATGCTACCGGTGCCCAAAAGAGCACCATCACCCACTTTTACAGGAGAGAGAACCAACTCGTTTTTCTCTGTTAGGTGGGCATTGATGGTTGCATGACCTCCCATCACCGCACCTTCTCCTAGAGTAACCATCCCAGCATCGTTGATGTTGTCNGTGTTTAGTTGAGCTCCCTTGCCAATCTTGGCCCCCATTAGGCGGTAGTAGGTGTTGCCGAGGAAAGAGGGCACTATTACCCAGAGGAATAGCAGAGCAGAGCGATGGAAGATCATCGACCATGCCCACTGAATGGTAGTGAAGGACTGCAGCGGAACACGCCCCTCTTCCAGTCGTGGTCGCATCAGACCTCCCAATAGGCCACAAAGCATGACCATGCAGATGCCCCAGAACAGATATCCCAGACCGAGCCCGACCCCTGTTCCTACAGCCTCAATGAGTATCCCTTCACCGACCACCCCCTCTCTGATTCGCATCAAGAGGATATATCCCGGGGCAGCTGCCACTCCCCAGATTACGGCGATGAACAGCATGACGACCACAGATAGGACGTTCTGAATTAGATGGAAGCCGCGCATCTTGACCCTCCTTACGCCCTAGTCACCCCACTCAGGCCCTTTAGCATCGCCTACGGCATCCTCAAGTCACCGCTGTCGACGGCACAGCCATGGCACAGGCATGTGGGATGCTGGGCGACGGCTCGAAGGCTGTGAAGGTCCACCATCTCATCAAGGCCCCGGAGAATACTCCCGAGTCGGTGAGAAGGAGAGAGTCATGGGACGCTACCGAGCCGGCTACTGTCTACAAGACACCTGAGATTATGCCAGATGGGACTCACTGCACCGCTGCCACTGTGATATTCCGGACTCGCGGGTGCGTATGGTGGTGGAAGTCCGGTTGTACCTTCTGCGGCTACTTCAACGATGTTCGTGACGATGTGTCTGCCGATGACTTGTTCGCCCAGTGGGAGGAGGCTAAGCGCAGGCTAGACGACTTTGATGGCTGCAGTATGGTCAAGGTATACACATCTGGGACCTTCTTCGAGGACCGCGAGAATCCTCCTGAGTGGCAGGATGCTATTCTCAGGGAGACCCATGAGAGGGGACTACATCTGGTCATCGAGGCTCAAGCCCAGATGTGCACTCCGGAGAAGATGACATGGGTCGCTGAGAGGCACCCAGGGTGCACGGTCGCAATCGGCCTCGAAGCCTATGATGACACGGTGCTGAGATTCCATGTGAACAAGGGATTCTCAACCAAGCAGTGGCATCGCTCGGTCGAGATGCTCAAGGACAACGGCTTGAGAGTCAAGACCTACCTTCTGTTCAAACCCCCATTCATGTCTGAAGGTGACGCCCTAAGGCTCACCACCAAGTGGGTCACAGAGGTCGCCCCATACTCAGACGACATCTCAGTGAATCCAATGAATATCCAGCGACGCACCGTGGTCGACCGACTCTACCGCAATCGTGAGTATCGACCACCGTGGCTGTGGTCACTGGTAGACATGCTTGAGAGCACACATTCTGATACCGCTGGCTCCGGAACCCGGATGATTGTCCATCCCACTGCTGGTGGAAAACTTAGAGGAGCACACAATTGCGGCAAGTGCGACGAGGAAATCGTAGCCGCCATAGAGCGTTATTCCGTGTCTGCAGACCTCCGGGAACTCGATGGCCTTGATTGCGGCTGCAAGTCAGTCTGGAGAGTTGAGATTGACAACGACCTGATTCTCCCAGTTCCCCTTGGAACCGGCAGTGACAGACGGGGTGCGCCAACGGATCTTCTCCGAGCACCCTGACGAGGGACGAAGTCCCTCGCCCAATGCTTAAGGGGCAATCTTCTGTGGTCGTGACATCTCGTTTGCCGAGAAGGGGCGATATGATGTCATCAGATTCTACGGATTCGGTGGGTGAATTCATTCAAGGAGAGAGTGAACCTTCATCCTCATGGGTTGTACTGGCACTAGGCCTGGTTCTTTCTCTAGCCACCCTGATTCTACATGGGATACTGTTCCCGGGCCGCGATCTACCGGTTATCTCAGACATACTACCTGTCTTCGATGGCGTATTCGATTCAGGAATTTGGTTCTTCATTCTGGGAGTGATGCTAGGAGTATTTGCAATCATTGCTACTATGATGACTGAAGCGACGAGTGAGTGAGGTTGAGATATGGGAGATGTAGTTACCTCGATGGCATTTTTCTGGGGCTTAATGCTCCTAGCCTATTTCTTGATGCAAAACGGTCTTGGGATACTCAACGATGTTGTCAAGTCGATGTGTCGTTTTGCCCTAGGTAAGGCTCTCGGACCTGCAATCGATTTTGTCGAGGGCCGTGAGGGATCAGCATCGAAGACTTGGATGATGCATGGGTTATTCTGGCTTATTCTGGCCTCACTATTCACATTTGAGGGGCTATGGCTTGCTTACGACCCACATGCTCTCCATAGTTTATCTTCATGGGGTTACAGCCCCACTTCCACCTCACTGCTCTATGCTGCTGGTTTCGCCACCCTATACGGGGCGGTTGGGATGCTGATTATCTCCAGCAGCTTCCACATCATCCCAAAACTCGCGGACACCGAGCTTGCGAGTGAGAAGAACGGAACCCTAGTCTCGTATCTATGGACTCTGTCAGTCCTATTCCTCGTCATCGCCGCACACAATCCCGAAATTTTGGGAGTCAACATCTTCCTGATTGCCACTATTTTACACGGATTGGCATTCCTCGCTGTTCTGATTAATCTCCTATTGACTGTATCCGAGAGAAAGTCCGCTCTGCCGCTACCAGGCTGGCTAATCATGCTCGGAATGCTCGCCGACCCAGTCTCTGTGGTTGCAACTATCTTGGGAGGAATCGGTTCTGGTTCGGTACAATGGCTACTCGCACACTTGGTTAGTGGCACCTTCTTCTTCGCCACTCTAGCCGGTATCTCACTCTATGTCTCCTCCAGCGCCACTGGCAATCCGCTATGGTCGAGATCTCTGACTGCTGTGACCACAGTCGGCGCGATTGTGACCATCACTCCCATGGGATATACCGACGGCAAAATGGCAGCCGACATGCTGCTGGTAGGATTTGAAGAAATCTCAATGCAATCTACAGATGGCATAGCAGTGGCATTCCTGATGGCACTCGCGATAGTACCAGTCATGGCTCTAGTCGCTAATATCATGATGACTCTGCGCGGTGGAGATGCATTCGTTGAGAACCCAGATTCCGCAGGAGTGCCTGAGATTAATCTTGGAACCTCGATGCTGCTACCTCTAGCGGTTGCTTCACTATTTGTTCAGTCTGATGCCCTCTCCCACAATCCAGAGTTGGCGGGGTTATCATCTACCTTGGTGCTCATGGTCATTTGGTTGGTCCTAGTCCCACTCGCTCTGGGAGCCTCCCAGAACCTCTATCCTTCAATTACAGGTAGGAGCCTGCTGTCGGCCAACCGCTCCCGTTGGGCATTCTGGATGATGGGATGGGGGGCCTTTTTCGGACTAGCCATCACGATGATGGCAGATTTCGCACAAATCGAAGCTGCTGCTGATTCCACCGGCATCGTGTCCGGTGAAGTCAGAGTACTAGGCGCAATTCTGTTCTACGGCACGGCCATAGGAGCAATCATGCACGCACTCAACGCACTTAGCGGCCTATACCGCGGAGCTCCGGTTTCCAAGGGAAGGCCAACTTCCACTTCGATTTCCCGTGATGATTACTCCCTTACTACTCCGACTTCAGTTCGAAGGATACTAGCAGGAGGGGCACACCTCGACACTACTGTGGTTCCAGTGGGTGAGAGCGACGAGACTGGCTCTCCGACAGAACTTGATTGACACCGTCACCTTGAGGGAAGAGTCCCCGTTTCATCACTAGGGGGATATCATGCGGATAGGGTTGGTCGGCAAGCCGAATGTCGGAAAATCGACTACCTTCTCGGCTATGACGCAAACTCCTGTAGATATCGCGAACTATCCTTTCACCACAATAGAGCCCAATGTCGGTGTTGCCTGGCTGCCCCTGCTCTCGGCATGTGCCTGCTCTGAACTCAGAGAGAGGAGGCAAGAGGCTGGCCGACTGGATCCCACTGCTAAGGACGACCCTAGGGAAGGCAGCATCTGCGAGCCAAACTCAGGCTCGTGTTCGGGGCATCGCAGGCTCGTGCCGGTAACTCTAGTGGATGTCGCAGGATTGGTCCCGGGTGCTCACGAGGGCAAGGGAAGAGGTAACCAATTCCTCTCTGACCTAGCTAGATGTGATGCCCTGATCCAGGTAGTTGATGTCTCTGGTTCAACCGATTTGGATGGTAATCCAGTCGGTAGCGGTGGCTCCGAGCCGATGGAAGAGCACCGATTCCTAGTCGAAGAGATTGAGGCTTGGATAGCAGGAATACTGAGAGGAGGTTGGGGTCGTGCTGTTAGGAGAGTACAGGCGGAGGGAGAGAAGGCACTTTTCGAGTACGCACTTACACAACTCACTGGAATCGGTGCGACAGAAACCCACATCAACATAGGCCTATCCGGCGTTCGTTCTCATCATCCTGATTCAGAATCAGCCTCGCAGTGGGGTGATTCCGAATTGATGACCATGTCCTCAGAGATTCGCAAGGCCCTGTTCCCGTTCTCTGTTGCTGCGAACAAGGCCGACTTGGCTTCTACCGGGGCATGGACTGAGTTAGAACATGAGATCAGCGAAGAGGGAGGCGTCCTTGTTCCAACCAGCGCTGAGGCCGAACTCGCATTGAGCAGGGCCAGCGCTGCCGGTATTATTGAGCGCAGACCAGGCGACACCGGATTCGAAATAACTGCGAAGGGTGAGGGGAGTATGACAGAGCAGCAACGGAACGCACTCCAATCTATCTCCGAGTCGCTGACATGGGAGGGCGGGGGATTGTTCGGACTACTCTCACAAGTCGTGTTTGGGACTCTTTCACGCAGGGTAGCATATCCAGTTCAAGATGAGAGCCATTGGGTTGACGGAGAAGGTAACATCCTACCCGACGCAATTCTCATCCCAGAAGGAACCACAGCCAAGAGACTGGCCTATGAGGTCCATTCGGACTTGGGTGAGGGATTCATCAGAGCTGTAGATGCGAGGAACTCAAGAGTCATAGGCGCGGATTACGAGGTCCAAGATGGCGATATAATCAGCATCTACGCCAAGACCTAATCAGGCCTCCACTTCTACTACTGGCTGCAAGATTAATTCATAGGCCATCGCAGTCCAAGTGATATCGTACTCCTCATCAGAATCGATGATGGATCCCAGAGGAGATGGCGGGGAATTGATTTCAGCTGTAATCGTGGCAGCCCAAGTGCCTCTGCCTGTGCCACCATCCATCCACATGTCGCGCAGTTCCGACTCACTCATTCCGGTAGCCGTGTAGTTCGCTCCAGTGTAGTTCTGGGTGATATCCCATCGAAATGTGAAACCCGAGTCACCTCCCGAGCACGGCCCGTCAGCGGATTCCTCTGCGAACTCACCCTCTACCTGACTGACATCACTGGTACCCTCTGCTCTGTCGGTGAAACCCGGCCCAGGGTCGTCATTGTCATTGCAATCCACATTCAACTCGACATAACCGAGATTCAATTCAGTCATGACATCGAAGAAAGTGTCATGGGTGTCACCATCTCCCAATACTTGAGTCTCTTGCAGGATGATTGGAGTCTCAGCAAAGCCGACTTCCCAGTTACCAGATTGACCGGAGGAACCACCTCCAATCATGTCTTCATCGAGCAGAGACGGGACGAAATGGAAGTAGAGAGGGAAGGCCAGCATGAACACTAGACTGATGCCAGCGATACGCATCTTCCTTGGGGTGTTGAACAGGTCCTCGAAGTCCATTCTGCTCGCACCTCGCTCACTACCCTCCCTATCAAACGCTCCGCCTTTCGGAACATCCGCGATGGATTACACCACTAGATGTCATGCCCGACATGCTCGGTACTCTCGCCCCAACATTCTGCTTCCAAATCCTCTTCAGGACCTTCTTCATACAAACAGGGATGATGATTGGTAAATACATCATCATAAGTAAGCCAGGGCCTGATTATCCAAGCGTGAACCATCCAGTACTCTTCTAGATTGACATTGACTCCACCTCTATTGTCACAAGTCTCCTCGTCGACATCTGATCCTCTCAATAGGAAATCGCTGGCTCGGATGCACATGGAGGGGTGACGGTGCCACCAGTCGTTATCTCCTGTGAAACCCTCTGGAGGTAAATCGGCCGGGGCGCGGACGAACCAAGCGAAACCGACCAACTCTGAACCTCTATCCTCTCCTCCATACATCAGGAATTCAGGCCTGTCGTACTCAAACACATCATCAATTATTGTTCCCGGGAACTCTGGGTCTTCGGGATCGAATTCAGGACTCTCCATTGAGAAGTCATTGAGCATTATGTGGTGGGTTCCCATGCCTTCGACATATTCTACTGTCATTGTGTAGCCGGCATCCTCCGCATCACCTAGAGTCGGCCATTGGGCAGCCCACTCTATGGCATCCTTCAGTTCGTATGTGAGAACCTCACACAATTCTGGCCCGAGCTCCTCCTTGACCAGACCCTCGTATGCCGGATCAACATGATGTCCACCTATCCCGGTTGAGTTGCACCACCATGGATTGGTGTCGGGAATGTATCCGCTGAGCGGGCAATCGGCTTCACCGTCACCGTCGAAATCGCCGCAGTAATCAGGACTCTCAGTGTCGATTAATTCGCTTTCATCTACTATGAAATTACCTTCTTCTTTGATGTCCTCTTCGGCCAGACACCCTGAGAATGAAACCGATACAAGAAGCAGGACCACTATTGAAGCGGACAATCTCATGCCTAGCGGTAGTCAGGAGCAGTATAAGAAGACGCGTGGGTCGTGTTTTTTTCAAGATTAAATCATTCAATTTTCTCGTATTGTAGTCCCTTCCAATCTTTGATATCAACACCTTCGCTGCTGAATAGAACCCTAGAGCGACGAAACTCAGGTAGGAAGTAGCCGATCATCGACCTTTCTCCAAAACTCCACTTCCAAGGACAGCGCGGAAGGGACTCGGACCACTCACAAAGCAAATCTCTCCACTGCTCACCTTCGAGAGACCTCGGGACTTCGAAGGCAACCACAGAAAGCCTTCCAGCCGACCCAGGTACAAATGACCAAGAGCGAATAGAAAGGCCAACCGCCACTCCGTCTTCGACTACTAGTCCCAGCACTCTGGCTTGACGTGAGATTGGCATGATTATCGCCCATCGGTGTACCATACGAGTCTCTTGGACTCGCCGCATTGACCAACCGCGCGAATCACCGATTTGGCGAAGAGCGCGAATACCATCAGTAGGCGTGACGCTGACAGGGATCTCAATCAGACGACTTACCGCCATAGTCGAGCCTGAAGGCTACCGCCCATAGCGGCTTCGCGTCAAATCTTGGGTATTGCAATCAGCCAAAGAGCGAGCCGAGACCCTCGAAGCCAGCGGCATCGTCCTCAGCCTCTTCCTCTGCCTCAGCCTCTTCGGCCGCAGCAGCCTCTCCGCCACCGCCGCCTGAAGCAGCAGGTGCAGCTGAGGCAGCCACAGGAGCAGCCACGGCGGTAGCCATGGCCTCACCGATATCGACCGATCCAAGCGATGCGACCAGAGCCTTCACACGGGCTCCATCAACATCCACGCCAGCAGCGGTCAAGACCGCGTTGACGCCATCCTCATCAATCTCTTTTTCAGCAGAGTGCAGTAGCATTGCAGCATATACGTATTCCATTTTTTCTCACCTATTTTTTTTCAACCGAAGAGGTCACCGAGTCCGTCAAACCCAGCATCCTCCTCTTCCTCCTCTTCCTCTTCGACAGGAGCGTCACCGCCCTCGTCTTCAGATGCCGCATCGGAGGTTGCGGCGACGGCACTCGTGCTCGATGCGGCACCCAGTGCCTCTACGAGCGACTCATCGAGAGCCGAGGAATCTAATTGGCCTGCTATGGCCATAGCGTGCGCGTTCGCGCGCGAGATGAATAGAGAAGCAGTCTCATCATTGACGACACCAGCTTCGACAGCAACTGCCATTGCCTCGCTGCTGGCCTTGGACAGTAGAGTTGGCATAGTGACAGTGGAGAACCATCTGGTGTTGCA
>JGI26059J44795_1000042_pt1 | contig 17766 bp, 9 predicted proteins | sample MarorgKNORR_S2LV_2_FD_44795 | JGI IMG/M metagenome (IMG submission 44795)
ATACGTTGACGATTGACTCTGAAAGCCAAGTGGAGCCCGAGACGTTGGCTAGGATGCCGGTAATCGGGTTAACGTTCCTAGTGGTATGGGTGAGCTGGAATATGTCATTCAGGGTCTGGCTCACGTCCGACATCATGATTGTCGATCTGGCGGCTTCGAGGTCGGGCTCACCGATGAAAGCCGAGACTCTGATCTTGCCTGCAGGGGCGGTGAATGAGAAGTGCCCGTCTTCGTCTGCGTCGGCATATCCTATCGGAATCCAGTAGGTACGGTCGTCGCCATCGACGACGTGTCCGTTCTCATCTGCGACCTCTTCGCCGCTGAAGGCGTCGCGCTCGAACATCACGCGGGCGTTGGGGATAGCCCCGAAGCCCTCCAGCTCGACCGTGCCCTCGATGGTGGCTCCGCTGTAGTACTTCATCACCTTGACCTGCGTGTTGGCTGAGCCGATGGTGGGGTTGGAGCAGTCCTCGTCAGCATTCGAGCCGTTGTCGAGCAGCTCACAGCGCTCGTCATCGTACCAGTTCGACACGGCGAAGTGGTTCATCATGGCCCCCGGTAGCGGATACGCGTTCTCGAGGTAGGAGCCCGGGGTTCCGGTGGTGTAGAAGTGGGGGGCCGGTTGGGCAGCGTCGCCCGGCAGGCCCAAGGAGGATGTGGAGTACCCGACGTAGAACCTCGCCACCATCGTCTCAAAGAAGGCTGGCTGCTGCTGGTAGTCGATGTCGACCATCCTGATGATCTCGTTGGCTTCGGATGCGCCTGATTGCTGCCTGATTATGTCGTTCAGGTACTCCTGCTCGTACTCGGCGGCGGTCCGTGGAATGATCGGTCCGTCGCCCCTCTGGGTCTCGTAAACCGCGGTGATGTAGTCATCCATGTCAAGGCCCGACAGGCCGGTGGGAGCGTGGAAGATGCCCGTGGTCTGGCCGCGGTGGTACTGGTAGTCCGCGTAGTAAGCACCACCGAGCGGGTACAGCCTATTGTCGATGGCGAAGTACCTGATGTCGTTGTTCCGTGTCACCATCTCGCCGAGATCGCCCTCGTAGTTCTGGACGTCGTACTCCAAGCCGGTGATTCCGTGGTAGATGTCCACCAATTCGTCCATGTCGAAGGCTTTTGTCAGGAAAGCCCTGCTGAGCGCCAATCTCGCGTTGGTGCGGTGCAGACTGGTCGATACGTCGTTGAAGTCCTCNATCAGGTCGCTGGTGTACCTGTAGTCGTCGATTAGGTAGTGNGTGGTATCGATATCGAACATAGCGTTGTTCAGTCTGGTTGCGTTATACAGNTCCATTGCCTCGGTCTCGTTGGTGGTGGAATTACCCATCTGGATACCGCCAATCATGACNNCCCAGACCTCTTCATCATCGGGTATTCCATCTGGTCCGAGGAAGTGNCCCCTGAGAAGTTCCGTCTTGTCATCGGTTGCGAGCACCGCCATGGATCGGTCGAGGACCAATCCTTCGTCACCCACTCCGAGCGACAGGATCTCATCGTACTCGTTGAGTTGGCTCTCCGACATGTGCTCGGAGATCGCCGAGCGGAATGCCTCGGTGAAACCGCCTCCGCCGTTGTACCGCCGGTCACCCTGGGCGAGAGTAGTGATGAACAGTGAGAGCGTGTCCTCCTGACTGTTGGACAGGAGCATCCCCCCGCTGTTGGGTATACCGGACTGGAAGTTGTCGGCCACGGTAGGGTGCTGGCCTTGGGCCAGCGCCTGGAAGCCATAGTCCCACCACGACACGAATGCGGGCCGCTCGCTGAAGCTCATCTCAGAATCCTGCTCGGAGAGCCAATCATAGGCTAGGTTCCAGGCCCCGCTGTTGAATCCGGGACCGAAGGTGCCCATGTACCACATCTCGGAATCCGGATTATAGGACTCGCTCTTGAGCACGGATAGGCCGAGCAGTTCGGCCCTCAGGAAGTCCGGTGCGATGTCGTGTATGGTCTGGTCGACGTCCCTCGCAGACGGCTCGCCCCGAGGTATTCCCGAGTCTATGCCGTAGGTGGCATGCTGAGATGCGACGAGCATCACGACCAGTAGCAAGGCCGGCACCGCTGAGTTCTTCTTGGTGGCGGGCCACAGCGAACTCCATCGCGAGCGCGGAGTGCCGATACCGGAGCGTCGCCATTCCTTGGCGAAAGAGGAGAAGTTGGCCCCCTTCCACATCATGGCGATTCCCAGACCGCCGACCACCGCCATGGCTGGGGTGGCGTTGAAGATGAATCTGCCAGCGGACCATGCCATGTACGTGGCTACGATGACCCAAATACCGAGGAGCAGGTGGCTCTGGCGCTCCCTCCTAGCACCTCGCCAGATTAGCACTAGAGCGCATCCCACAGCAATCATTGCGACAATCGGCCCATAGGAGGCGAAGAGAACGCCTCTGCTCGGAGCCTGCGCCTCGCCGATGGTCCCGAAAATCTTGTTCTTCGAGAAGTAGAAGCCCCCGTGAACAGGATGTCCCAGCCGTTGTAAATCTCCAGCTCCTGCAGCACGTACAGTATGGCCAGTATGCCGCCGATGAGCACGGTGCCGCTGCCTAGGACCAGCAGCCACGGCTTGTCGCGGTACGCAGACGCTACCCAACCTAGGGCGATGGTGAAGCCGATGATGTAGAACATCGGCTGGAACCCGCTGGGATCGAACACGAGATTCAATCCGGGCCAGTTGTAGAACGGTAACGGTATCAAAAATGCCGTGAGCAGCATCTGTAGAGCAGCAGAAGTAAGTGGCAGGCTGTCCCTCTTTCGGAACATGTTCATCACTATCTGACCTGCAAACGCGAGGAACAGTATGCCCGGACCGTACACGAATCCCTTCCATCCCAGCGCCACAGTGGCGAACGAGATACCGGACAGGGTTGCGTAGGCCATCGTCCGGGGGTTCGTGCGCCAAGACTCCCTTATTCCGGCAACCAAGTAAAGTGGGTTGGAAGACGGGGTAGCGAACATCCTCTCGGTCCCCAGACCCTCTATGGCCCTGACCCAGTAGTAGAATGCCATCGACAGGAACAGTAGTGCGAAGGCGTCGTGGTCAGCCAAACCGAAAGTAGAGTGTGATATGTGCCCCGGCATCAGGGCGATCAGCCACGCGGTCAGAATCCCCGCGGAGTTGCTGTGAATCCTCCTCGCCATCTCTGAGAGAGGGAGTACGAGGAGGGCCCCGAAGATAGCTGGGAACGCAGCTACGCTCCACCATACCGCCTCCTCGGCGGGCATCTCAAGAAGCCACGAGAGGCCAAGGCCCCCGAGCGCGAGGGACCACGAGAACAGCGGTGGGCGCGGGTTGATTGCACCCATCGGATAAGCTCGGTCGTGGTCGAAGATGAAGTGGCTGCGCTCAGCGATGATGTAGTCCACTACGCGCTTCATGTACCAGGGGTCGGAGCCCCCTGTCATGTCCCAGAGTCCCGTTGCGGTGGCGTTCATCGCGGGCAGCACGTTCCAGCCGGTGCGCACTGCGAAGGCCACGACAATCGCCAGAGCCAGTATAATCCCGTACGAGTGCTGTCCCCACCAGACGCGTGCTGCGCTAGGCTCGTGACGAGGAGATACGTCGCCGAACCTCCCACGGGTTGCCAGCATGATTCCGATGACGTTGAGCCAGAACCCGATGAAGAACCAGGAGAACGTGCTCATCGCGTCGTCACCGCTGAGGATGTCAGGGAACTCGTTTCCAATCTCCTGTAGGTGCCCGAATGTGTAGAGTGCCCAGTTGATTGCCACCAGAGTGCCGATGACCCTCCACCTCTCGGCGTGACAGAATGCTACGAACAGAATCACCGCCGTCGTGAACAGCGCCCAGACAGAGCCGAGGTACTGGTGCTCGAAGAAGGTCTGGAGATCAGCGATCTGCCCGAGCCAGACGAGTGGGACGGACTGAATCACGAGTACCGTCCCAAGGGTCGCCATCATAGGTCTGCTCAGATGGTTCGAGAGGTCTGCGAACCATGGTCCGCTGCCCGGGGAATCCATTCGAGAGGTTCTCATAATCAGAGCCAATGCCACACCTGCAACAATCGAAACCGCCCAGAAGGCAAAGAACACCGAAGCGGCCGCAGCCCTCTCGGCATCCACCAGATCAGGTGCGCTCCCAGTCCATGTCGAGGAATCCATCACCGTATTGGCGGCGTGAGATATGGCTAGGTGGAAGCCAATAACCAGCGCCAGTAGCATGGTCGACTCCTCTCTCTTGTCGGAGCTAACCAGCAAGAAGGTCGAGATGCCGACGAAGGCGAATGTGAAAGCGCCTAGATTCCCGATGCTCTCGAACAAGTTGTATGCAATNGAGATGAAGGCTGCCGACGCGACGAATGCCATCGTGATTGCAGCGCGATGAATGGGCTTGCNTCCGATGGACNCCACAGCACCGGTTCTGCCCAGAGCGGCCGCTAGAGTGGCCACNGCGGGCAGAATCAGGACTTGCGCGTATCCATCATTTTCCATTGCTCCGTTCGCAGCGTAGTCGGCCCCGAAGAAGAGAGCCAGTAGTGCTACCAGCACCGCCGGGACCGTGGCGAGGCCCGAAATTGGGAACCCGCTTTCTGCTGCACCATTTGTGTCATTCATCATCAATCACCGTATTCAGCCTGAAGGCTCAGCGTCGCGCCGATTTGACGGGTCGTTATAACCATTCGTAGAATGGTTGCAATTGTTGGTAGGGGTGAAACCGCTCAAACCCGCTGCAGAGCGCGATACGCAATGTCCGAGCGGTAGTGTGAACCCTCGAGGTCTATGCAGCCGATGACCTCGTATGCCGCGGCGACCGCCTCGCCGATTCCCGGCGCTATGCCGGTTGCCGACAGGACCCTTCCTCCCGAAGACACGAGATTGCCCGCGTCGTCGAAACTCGCCCCGGCATAGTGCACGAAGGCCCTGATCTCGCCCTCCTCNATNTCGATCTCGCTTCCGGATATGACTCGTCCGGTTGCAGAGGAGGCAGGGTAGCCCTCCGAGGCCAGCACCACCGTGGCTGCGTAATGCGAGTGGAACTCGACCTCGATGTCGCTGACCCTACCCTCTGCGCAGGCCAGTAGGAGCTCGGCCAGATCGCTGGAGATTAACGGGATTGTGACTTGGGTCTCGGGATCCCCGAAGCGCACGTTGAACTCGATGACCCCGGGTGTACCCTGAGAGTCGATCATCAGACCGACGTAGAGGCAGCCCCGATACGGCACCTCCTGGTTCCTGAGGTGGTGGTGCATCGGCTCGACGATCTCGTCGATTACCCTCTGGAGGACTGCCGGGGTCGCCACAGGGGCTGGTGCGTACGCCCCCATCCCTCCGGTGTTGGGCCCGGTGTCCCCCTCTCCGACCCGCTTGTGGTCTTGGCTGGCAGGCAGGCAAACGTAGCCGGTCTCGTCCATAACGACCAGGACTGATGCCTCCTCTCCGGAGAGATGCTCCTCGAGCAGGACGAAGCCGTCTTGGCCGAGTCCTGCAACTAGGGCGTCATGGGCCTCGTTCCTGTCGGAGGTAACTGTGACGCCCTTGCCGGCAGCCAGCACGTCACGCTTGACTACCCAAGGCGGCTCGAAGGAATCGAGGGCGGTCTCGATGGACGAGGCGTTCTCGACCACGACGCAGCCCCCTGTTGGCACCCCCAACGACTGCATGACCCTCTTGGCATGGAGCTTCGAGCCCTCCAATCTCGCGCCGTCGGAATGTGGCCCAAAACAAGCCACACCTGCCGCTCTGAGCGAGTCGGCCAGACCATCCACCAACGGCGCCTCCGGACCTACCACCACTAAGTCAGCCCCGAGTTCGTCAGCCAGAGTGATCAACCCCTCGACGTCGCTGGCTGGCACTGGGTGGTTAGTACCGACCAAGGACGTTCCAGCATTCCCCGGGGCGGCGTGAATGGAATCCACCGATGCGCTATCATCGAGACCTATGCATATCGCGTGCTCCCTGCCACCCCCTCCGATGACAAGTACGGTCAGTCCGGGCATGGGCCTGCGTGGGCAGACGAGGCGTTAATTGATTCCGGGGGCGCCGTGTCCTAGAACGGCACGGACTTCAGTCCGAGCCTGTAGCCGAGCAGATTGAACGATCGGTGGATGATTGGTGTAAGAATCAGCAGGGCTACAATCTCCCCTCGGAGTTGCTCATGAGTGAATATCTGTCCGTCGAACAGGGCGAAGGCCGCGATGAAAATGGCTATCGCGAACGGGACGGTGTCGAGCAGGGGGGCCTCCGAGCTCTCGTCGCCCTCTCGCTTGAGCCCCCGGCGGCGCTTGACGAATGACCCTGCTGTGTCCCCCAACATGCAAGCGATGCCCAACGTGAATCCCATTACGAAGGCCGCGCCCCACTCCCCTCCGACCCAGAACCAGTCGTCCGGACTCGTCAGCATGGCTGGGTCGACGAAGGGGCGCGCATCAGGCAGTACCCTGTCGGACCACAGGTGGTGCGCCAGCATGGTCAGCAGACCGCTAAAGATACCCCCTCCCAGCAGGCCATTCCACGTCTTGCCGTCACCCAGAATTCGGAACCCGTCCCTCCAATTCCTGCCCCCGTCGATGATTGAGCTGCTGAAGCCCAACTTATCTGGGATCCACTTACCGAACAACATCGCGCCCGTATTGGCCAAGTAGAACGGTCCGTACATCATCAGCACGGAGAGTATGTTCAGCACGAAGGCCGAGGGGTCGGGCGCGGGAAAGAGCGGTGACACGTCCACGGGTCTGCCAAACGTAGACAGCGAATGAACCCTATCCGAAGAGAGTCGGGCAAAACTATTCATGGCCGACGCCGGTATTGGGTAGCCATGAGACGAATCGCGATGCTGCAGATGCTGCTGATTGCCACCGCAGTCCTGGCATCCGCAGTGCCGTCTGCCTCGGCCGACTCGGCAGAGACGGTGATTAGCGACAACGTGACTTGGACGGGCGAGCAGTCAATCGATGGAACCGTGAGGGTGGTGAGCGGTGGCCATCTGACCATAGACGGTACCGAGGTCCGGATGCACACGGGGTCGAGGATTGTCGTGGAGGCGGGTGGGAACCTGTCTCTGCAGCAGGCGATCCTAGTAGGCGAGCAAACTCCTACAGCGATTGCCAGCATGGGTTACTGGGATGATGCCAATATGTCGAAGTTCAAGGTCCCCGGCGAGGGGATTTCCGGGTCATTCAGCGTGAAGATGCAAGCGCTGGAGGGGCACAGTTACTACGGCGGTGCCGCACATGTCAATGGCGAGTCGGTCACCATCAACGGCACGACCCACACATTCTCGTTCGCTGAAGGCACCGGTGACGTTTGGATAGGCCTCACCGGCTACTCTTCAAGCGCCGTTACCGTGGCATCAATCACCATCGAGCCTGCAGCCGGCAGCAGCTCGACCATTCTCGGTAATGATCTCGAATCGGTCAACATGATGGCCGCGGGAACACAGGGATTCGGCATCGAGGTGCTCGGTGGGATGGTCGCAGCGAACTCGGTCGTCTCAGGTGGTCAGATCTTCGTCAACGGCTCCATGAGCGCTGATGACTCCGAGTTCGACAGGGTGGGGCCTGTGATTATCGGGAACTCTGGAGGGGTCGAGCTGCTGGGCGGGTCCTCATTCTACGGCAGCCTCGATGACCACGACGTGCGCGGCGGACCAGAGTCGGAGATCTACTGGGGCGAGGGCGTCAGTGGCTCAGGAGGTCTAATCGACCGTTGGGAGCGCAGGGTCTCGGGCCAGACCATACAGGTCGATGCCGACTACGTGGTACTGAGGGTGACTGGGATTGGCCCGCAGGAGCTGTCCCAGGAGACCTTCAGCCTAGGTGGCTTCGCGTCAGTCGACTCGGGCAGGGAGCGGGTGGTCGAGATAGGATACTCCGACGGAACCGTGTGGACCGAGTCGGCGGTCATCGAGGTGGTGACGTACGTGACGGGTTGGAATCCGGAGTCATCCGGCATAGGCAACTATGGCGGCGGCCCGGTGGCATTGGGCTGGGCACAGAACACCATTCTCGACTCAGGCACTCCGTTCGTGGAGTGGGAGTCGCTAGACATATCCGAAGGGACTGCGACCAAATCCATCGGTCAATCCATGCCGATACAGGCCAGACTGGCGAACAGGGGGACTGCTGCTGCCCTGCTTTACTTCACCTGCGACGTGGTCGAGACCGGGATGGAGGCAAACATCGGAGGTTATCAGGAGATCAGGATAGACGCTGGTGAGTCGGTAGAGGCCTCGTTCGGCTGGCGCAGCAGCGATGTCGGTGAGGCTACGCTCTCATGCCGCATTCTGACGCCGACCCAGTTAGTGGATGACGGCGCCTTCGGGGGCGGTAGCATGACTACGGGGCTGGCGACTTGGACGGAGCCGGTCGAGGACGACTCGCTGCCGATACTACCCCTGCTTGCGGCCATAGTGGTCGGAGCGGTGATCGCAGGGATGGCTATGCTGAGGCGAGGGGACTCTGACGCGATAGTCGAGACGGACGAAGATGACTCCGACTACTCTAGGGAAGAGTACTAGTTTTCGCAACTCGGTACCGAGGTCCATGCCTCGTTCGTGGGGTTCTCTGATTGCTCCCCCGGTTCGGACTCGCCGCCCTCCTCAGTGTACTCGTAGTACGATGTGTGAGATACGGTCGAGCCGTCGGACCAAGGGGACGTTTGCGAGACCTCGACCGTGAAGTGGTAACAGCCGAAGTCGCTGACCTCCCAATCCTCGATTGGGACGTACTTGGTGTTCAGCTCGAAAGAGTCCACAGATCCAGGCAACGGCAACTCTGACCCATCCTCCCCCACCATGGCACTGCCTCCTCCATACTCTCCATTGCCGGAGTCCCATTCGGCGAGTCCATTGACAACGGTGACCACGGGGTAGGAGATGACGGCGGTGTTATCGTAGTGCAGTGTGGCTTGCAAGGTGTAGTCTGCGTGAGGCAATGCCCCGGGAGGGTTGTCCCCAAGGGCATCCAACCCGGACCAAGACCTGAGGGCGACTCCAATCACGCAGGATTCCTTTGAGTCGTCACAGTCGTTGCCCGTCCCCATGGCTCCAGAGGCATCGCCCTTCACGTCCTCAACTGTTCTCTGCAGATGGCGGGACTGGAGTTGCATGGAGTCCGAAGAGCTGCCGACATCGACAGTCACTACGTACTCGGAGTCATCGGCTGCATTGCCTTGGTACCAATCTCCGACTGAGATATCAATCTCCCCATACTTGCCGAACCCATCCTCCCTGTCGATGGAGAATTGAATGGATTGGGAGTATACCTCGGATCCGTCGTAGGTGATTGACACATCTGCCGAATCCACCGAGGACCCGAGTATGGCCCCGGATTCCCTGATGGTCAGGGTGATGGTCGAGGAGTCGTCGGACAGTTCCGATTCAGTGACGGTGATCTCTCCGGATGAGAGGCTCATCACGAGATAGGGAGATGCTGCGAGCAAGAGGTAGGCTACGGCTATCGCAGCAGTCTGCTTCCTGCCCAATCGCATTCCAGACCAGATAGAAAGATCCTGCGAAGAGAAGTAGGGGGATAGCCCCGAGAAAGGCGAAATCACTCTGGATGCCTGGGCTAGAGAAGAGCCATGAAAGAACCAAGGCAATCACTGCCAAAGCCGCGCCCTGCCTGACCGAACCGGACATCATGCCCGTGCCCCGGGGTTCGGCCACATCAGCTGCGATGACTGTATCGCCTCCATCGGAGGACTGTTGTTCCATGGCCTTCTGCAGCAGACCGCCGTCACTCATCCTAGACCCTCGCAACCGGTACGCACGTCACGCGTGTGGGTTATCAACCCGTTGACGGCAAGTCGCACCTAGAGCGATGACGGTTCAGAAAAGTCTCGCATCGAGAACCTTGGGGCCGTCCGAATCATCGTCCTCGTCGTCACGGTACCTTCCAGCCAGAGCCGCAGCGGCCAGCGTCGTGATCATCATGGTCCCCATGAGCTCGAAGCCGGGGAGGTACACTCCTCTGATGTATATCGTCATGGTCTGCACCTGATAATTCGGAATCCCTTCAGTCCTCACAGAGTATTCGGAAGTCGCCTTGAACTGTAATGAGAAGTACTTGTCAGTCCAGCCCTGATTCTTTGGAGTCCTCATCTGGACCCTAATCTTCTCGGCAGGGGCCATCGATTCTATCTCCACCGAGACCAGAGGGATGCTGAGTTGGAAGCCCTCGTCATTCAGCTCGTCGTAGTTCTCGACCCCGACGTTGAACCTGTCCATCGCATTGCCGTCGTTGTAGACATCGAAGGTCAGCATGTAGTCCACCTTGGGCCTGAGCTGCAGGAAAGCGACCTCGGAGGCAACTCGGAGTCGGCTGAACTGCCTGATTACTGCCAGCACCTTATACGTGGTCGGAGTCCCTACCCAGGTGATTCCGTCAGCCTGCACGACCTCGGCCGTGATTGAGATTATCTGCGACCCCTCGGGCATCCTGAGCTCGGCACGGGCGACCACCTGGAACGAGACGTCCGACTGGGCTCCGACGGTCATCGAGGCGGGGCCAGCCGCTGCTAGTGAGCCAGACTGGATCTGCACGTTTACCTTCTCCTGATGGATGGTCGGGTTCTCGAGAGTGCAATCGATGATGGTGACTCTAGTGGCCCCTGGATAGACGTCTATGGGCTGCGGCTGCTGGCAGCTCAAGGTGATGTCCGGAACAGGCCCTTGGGCCTGAACCGCAGCGGCTCCGGCCCAGGTGCTTAGGAAATACACAGCCAGAATCATCAGGGCGGGTCTCACGGAACGAGCCTTCGTCATTGTCGTCTAGGCCCCCTCGGACCGTATTTGAGGGTTCGCACCAACTGGACCGTGAAACGGTCATTGGGGCGATGTGCCTTCTGAGTGGTGGACCCGACCGGATTTGAACCGATGACCACTCGGTTATGAGCCGAGCGCTCTAACCAACTGAGCTACGGGTCCCTGCACCTCTCGCGGCGCTTTGCGAAATGAACCTTGTCTTCGCTCCGCCACAGGCGAATCGGCAGCGATGGCTCTCAACCTTGAAGCGCGAGGCCCGCCCGTGGGGACTCATGGCGAAGCTATGGGTGATGTTCTTCACATCGCTTCTGCTTGTCTCGGCGATGAACTTCTACGCCGTGATAAGGGAACCGGACATGATAGAGATAGACGAGATACGGAACTACCCCCGTGAGACCGTGAAGATTGAGGGCGTGCTGACAAGTTACGTTCGTGACCCGTACGGCGAGGGTGCTGACAGGATAGACCTACAGGTCCAGGAGATCGATGGGCATTCGGTTGCGAAGGTCCGCTGGAATGTGGACTGGACCAACGAGGTGCCACCAATCGGCACAGTGGTCACGGTCGAGGGAGAGGTCTCGGAGTGGAATGGTAGGATATGGTTGCAGTCGAACGGCTACGGCGCCATCGTCGCGAAGGAACAGACAATAGAATTCACCGAGACCAAACTGGTCGAGGTCGGTCGGAACCCCCCGTCCTTCGCCAATCAATCCCTCACCATCGACGGCTGGCTCAGCGAGTCGCTCGCCCCGGATGTGACCTACCACTCGCTGTATCTGATGGACAATCAGGTCTACGGAGGCGCCGACCACCTGCTGTACATGCAGGTCGAAGGCAGGGTGATGGAATGGGTGGAGGCAGGCAGCCACGTGGTCGTCAACGGCTGGCTGCAGTTCGACGAGCGCTCCTACCGATGGAGACTGCTGGTGCAAGCCACCGAGGTCGAGGTCTTGTCACAGGGGGAGACGCTGTACTTGGATTGGGAGGCCGAGCCATACACCCTGACCTATGAGGTGGGCAAGCTGGTCGTCATAGATGGCACCATAGGGGGCGATGGCGAGGAGTGGTGGATAGAGGGGGATGCCCCGACCGACCGGCTCTGCATGCTCCCGTCCTCCGAAGACTTGGCTGACGACATAGTGGGTCAGTCGGGGGACTGGGGGGGCAGGCTGGCATGGTCCACTGACGAGGCCGAGGTATGTCTCGACCGAGGCTACGTCGAGGCCCTACAGCACCCCGCGGGCCAGTTCGGCGACGATCTCATGACGATGAAGGAGGTGGTCGAGGACCCGTTCGCCCACGTGGGCAACAGCTACCAGTTCGAGGGCTGGATCACCGATCCAATCTCGCCGGACTACGACAAGGGATATGTCGGTGACGGGCCAGGCTACTACGACAGGGATACCAAACTCAGGATAGAGTTCGTCGGCGAGCACGCGGAGTGGATTGAGGCCGACCAAGCGATTCGGTTCAATGCCACGGTGCTGTGGTCAGAGTCTGAGGGCAGGATCGTCCTGGAGGCGCGGTCATGGCTGCTCGGGGAGGCGCCGGCGCCGTCGGTGCTCAACTGGGGCGATGGCTACAACTCGTGGAGATGGGACATCGGCAAGCTGGTGCAAATCACTGGCGAGGCGGTGATGGATGAGGACGGTAACCAGTGGATCTCACGCTCCGGCTCAGATGAGAGGGTCTGCCTGCTGGGCGATGGTACCGAGGCCAGCCAGCAGGAGCAAATCGGCGAGCCCATCGGATGGACCGGTCGTCTGACTATGACCGAGGACTCGATAGGTAACTCGGCGCAATTCTGCATCGACATACGCTGAGGTGATTCAATGGACCCCTGGGTGCTGGACTTCGGTTGGCTGATTGGCTCCTACCTGTTCGGCATCATGCTGGGCTGCCTGACCGGTCTGATTCCCGGGTTCCACGTCAACAACGTGGCCTTAATCGCATTGAGTCTCTCTCCTGTTGCAGTCGCCATAGGGATCCCTCTGGATGCGGTGGCAGGAATCATCGTGGCCTGCGGCACCGTGCACACATTCCTGAACTACATCCCGAGCGCCCTCGTAGGAGCTCCTGACGACAACATGGCGCTCGCCCTGCTGCCTGGTCACCGCATGCTAATCTCAGGGCAGGCCGCACAGGGGGTCGCATACTCGGCTCGCGGCTCGCAGATGGGCATGCTGATGTCCATTCCACTGCTAATCGTTGCGAGGTTGCTGTTCGGAGAGGACCCTGGCCTAGGCCTGTATGAGTCCAGCCGCGATGTCCTCCCCTGGCTGCTCCTAATTATCTCGATATTCCTAATCATGACCGAAACGACCAGGTTGGCGTGGCCGGAGTGGAGCCAGCGTCTGACCAGCAGGCTCGTCTTACCTCTGCCGCGCAAGATCGAGTTCAACATACCCATTGGGAAGTTCAACATCCACCGCAGATGGGAGAACCTAGACCTGAGACTGGGCAGCAGCTCGAGGACCGCAGGGATGCTCGCTGCAACTTTCTTCTTCCTGCTCACAGGATTCTACGGCTGGGCCGTGTTTGAGCTGCCCGGTCGCTCGCCAATTGGGATGCCATCAGCCACCCTGCTATTCCCGGGCCTAGCCGGGCTGTTCGGGATAGCCAACCTAATCGACATCTACGTCACGACCTCGGAGATCCCTCCTCAGGAGGCCAACTGGGAGATGCCTCCGATGAAGCCGCTCGCAATCCCGACTTTCCTGTCTGCGATCGTCTCCTCAGTGATGGCCATCCTACCCGGGATGACTGCCGCTCAGGCGACTGTGGTGGTCATGAGTATGCGCAACCTCTGGGGTAGGCTGACAGACCCCGACTACATCCCTGCAGATTTCGAGCACGGCATCCAGCCGGGCTACACGCCGAAGGCATCGCCGCTGGACGTGGATGACCTTGACGAACTCTCGGACGAGGAGAGGGAGATCTTTGAGGAAGTTCTGACCGAGGCCGGAGTCAGCCCCGACCTAGACCTAGGGGCCCAGAGCCAGCAGCAGGACCTCGAAGTCATCGCGGTGCTATCCTCGGTGAACACCGCTGTCACGGTGATGGTCCTAGGCTTCCTGTACATGGTCGGCAGGCCGCGCTCGGGGGCCGCGCTGGCACTCAACATGATGTATCCAATCGACATGTGGAACGCCGTCGAGCCCCCAGCTGATTTCATCAGACTGTTGGGAATCACAATTGCCTCTGGTCTGTTCGCGGTTCCGGTTATGATTAAGGTCGGCAAGGGGATGCTTAAGATGCACGAAATTGTCCCCCTGAGGACGCTGGTATTCTCAGTCACCGGATTCATCGCGATTCTGGTCTGGCTATCCACCGGGTGGATAGGGCTTGGAGTCCTAATCATCGGAACTGCGATGGGTCTGATGCCGCCTCGGATAGGCATCCGGCGCAGCCACGCGATGGGGATTATACTAGTCCCGATAATGATGTACACGTTCGCGCGAGAATTCGACGGATTCGGCTTCATATGAGTCCAATACCGCGGTTTAGCACATTCTGAACGCAGTGTAACGCTTATCTCAGATACCCTTGTGTGCGCACGTAGAGAGTGCATACCATGAACCGTAAATCGATAGCAATGATGCTCACAGGAATAATCCTAGTCAGTCTGAACATGTTCGTCCTGACCGGGGTAGTCGCAAGCAACGTCCAAGCCGGAGTCGGGGAACTGATTGTCGCCGACAGAGATGGAGTGATAGAAGAGGGTCAGGAAGAGCCGGACAAGTGGGAGAGAGATGATTGGCTAGTACAGACCAGCGAGAGAGCCTACTTCGCCTACAACCTGACGGACACAGATTGGCGAAACAGTGGACATGATGTCCCACCTTTCGAGAANATGGGGCCATTCATCTACACGGTCACCACGACCAAGGATGTTCTAGACTTCGACCCTGAGGGTGGCACCATCACCTACTCGGAGTACGACTCGTTTGATTGGTGCGAGAATTGCACGTGGATGGATGAAGAAGGCACCGAGCACGCATCGGTCTCGGGAGACTACGAGTTGACGAATGCGAACATCCTCTGGAACACGCAGAGGATGGCAGGAGTGGCCACCGGAATAACCTATGGCGAGATATTCGCCAAGGCTGGATTCACCCAAATGATGCTGATTAACGACATGCAGAACAGGGCACCCAGCATCTGGGCGGCCAGCCAGATTGGTATGATGGTGCCCGGGGCATCACAAGCACTCCAGGATGCCGGCTACGACGAGGCGACCGCCGACGCCATGGCACCGGCTGCAGTCCTTAGGGGCTCGTATGACAACTGGCTCGCGCAGAGCGGCGCCAGCGACGTCACCCCCGACTTCGCGGCATCCGCGCAGAGCATCTTGTATGATGCGGTCGACCCATCGACAGGGATTTGCATAGCGCTGACATGCGACATAGGGCCCATGCTGGTTGCTGGAATGGGAGAGCCTAGCGGAGCTACGACCCCCACACGTGCCGCGCTTCTAGGCTACGCAAGCACTGACCCCGAGGAGCTCGCACACATCGACTGGGCGGTGTACGCACTGGCCGGGACGATCTTCCAGTCACAGGGCGGCGGGGAGGACCTCTCAACCCTCTCCAACGCGTCCTTGCGCGCGAGACTAGCGGAGGTCAGCGGGGTCGACATAGCCAACCCAGTGGCCCTGAACAACATCCTTTGGGGAACCGAGGGCTCGAGCCCGAACAACGGAATCCTTTCCGTTTCGGACTTCCAAGGAATCCCTCTATACGGGGTCGCGCTGTTCCTGCTAGGTGCTCAGGGCGACGTCTTCGGAACGATGCTTACCTACGGCATTGGGCTGACCCAACTGATGGGTCTCGCCTATGACTGGGCAGGGATTTGGATAGACATGGTTGGAGGCGTTCCACTCGAATTCGAGATGATTCTTGTGGGAGGCTCCGGGACAATGGACGCCAATGCTTGGTGGCAGCACTCGTTCGGCTCCGAGGAGCCGATTGCTGGAGGATACATCTCAATCGGGCTCAACAGGGGTGATTTCGCTGGCACAGTCGATCTGACGATTGATCAGGTGCGCGACATCCTGTATGATTCGGATTACGCACTGACCGGTGACTTCGCCACGGCGTTCGTCTACGGGGAGTTCTCAGGATCATCCCTACCGGTTGGGTCGGAAGGGCCTGTCATGGGTGGTGACGTGCATACCTGGGACGATGCCTACGTCGCGGGGCTGTACGGCATCTCATTGACTGATGCTGCTGCCCTGAGGAGCTGGGTCAAGGACTTCATGTTTGAAGAGGTTGTAGGGGCTCTGCTGGCCTTCCAGTACGGCGCCTCGGCCTATACCACGCAGCCGATTCATAACTGGCTCTATGGGTGGAGCGACCCGGTGTTGGTCGGCCTCTATGGAGAGGAGAACAGTTGGGTCAAGCTTGAGACCAACGCGACATACTACGGGTCCGGGGGCAAGAGCACGGGAGACTTCTCGGTCTACCAGATGAAGATACCAACCAGCGTTGACGGGTTGGGTACAGCCGAGCACGCCTTCATGGAGGGTTACATCAACTCCGACGGAGACGGGCTGTGCGACTTCAAGCTCGATGCCGACGGCAACGCCGAGTATGGAGTCGAGTGCGAGGCCAACGAGACCTACGGGATGACCGAGCACCTGCCGTGGAGGGCCCCTCACAGGGAAGCTAGTGTGTATGGGCTACTCTCCGACCACGTCGGAAATTCCAACACTGAGATTACTGGAACCATAGGCGGCATTGCAGACGCCGACGAGCCATTCAGTGTCAATCTAGTTGGATACTCGATAGCACAGACCGAAGTGGGTGAGACCGTGACCTACAAGGGAATCGAGATGGTCGAACATCACGTTGCGCTGGACCCCGCTGAGAACCAAATCCAGGCTAAGTTGGTTGGATTCAGCTTGGGTGAGGTAGCGGTCCTTCCTGGGGCTCTGCCAGTCTACTTCGGCTCGAGTGTGGACATCAAGGTCGAGCCGGTGACCAACGTCGCGATGTACGGCAAGTCGGTTTCTAGATTCTACCTCGACCTCAGATGGGCGGGTGCGATGAACCCTGATTTCACCGACGCTGACGGCGACGGCGAGCCAGACGATTGGCAGACGCAGCCGGTATTCGAGATCCACACCTTCAGCGAGATTGGTGATGATGATGCTGCCTCGTTCAAGTGCACTGTGATCGACCACATGAGTTCTACTTGGTGGACTGACTTCGGTGGCGAGGGCGACTGCGAGCTTGAGGCTCTGACTACCTTCTCATACATCGCAGCGCTACTCTACGTAGCTGGAATCGGTCTAGCCGTCTACGGTAGCATGGGCCTGATTGCGACCTCCAGAGAAGAAGATGTAGAGTAGTCCGGATTCACCTAGTCAGCCGGCTTTGCCGGCTGCGGGCCCGCGTGCACGAAGGGTTGAACCCATGTCGTCCAGCAGCACCGCCCCATGAGTGTACGCCCTAGGCGCTGTGCGGCGGCGCTTTCGCTGGGCATCCTAGTGCTGATGTCGCTGTCGCCGGTCCTGATTGACGGACTTGGCGGAACGGGACCTACAAGAAGCGCCTCCAACCGCTCCACAGACTGCTCAGCGATATGCATCAACGAGATGATGCCCAACGCCGACGGCTCCGACCAGGGTATGTTCCCGAACGGGGAGTGGGTCGAGCTGCACAACTCGGGCTCAGTGGACATCAGCCTCGAGAGCTGGACCCTTGAGGACGTCGGCGGCTGGATTCACCCAATCGATTCGTCAACCTGGGTTGGTTTCGACCAACTCCCCAATCCATACGTCATTTCAGCTGGCTCCTACGCCGTAATCGCCGAGAACGAGGTCGGCACCCTGAGGCTGAACAACGCAGGCGAGACACTGTACCTCAAGGATGCCAGCGGGGCCATCATCCACACAGTGACTACCGGCGAGGCATCCAACGGGATCTCGAAGATTCCCCCTGCTGATTCATCTGCGGATTGGGTCGACTCCGAGGAGAACACCCCCGGGGCTGAGAACTCCGAGGGGACAGGCGGTGGCGGTGGAGAGGCAGAGGGGACTCCCT
>JGI26059J44795_1000043_pt1 | contig 17728 bp, 16 predicted proteins | sample MarorgKNORR_S2LV_2_FD_44795 | JGI IMG/M metagenome (IMG submission 44795)
TCTTTTAATGTGGTAGTTACTCTATTATCGACTAATTCTACTAATTTTTTATGCATAGTCATTGGTTTTGTAACTAGAAATTTGATCTTTGTATCTTTTTGATATTTCATTGCATCTGCTACTGCAATTTTCACTTTTCTTCCTGGATACAGGAAATATGGAACAATTGTCATTTGTTCCACGTCTTTTTTTAAACACGTATCCATTCCATCTTCAATGAATGGGGGAACAACTTCTAAAAAGCAAAATTCTGTAAAATCATAATTTCCTTTTTCTTTTACTTTTTCACAAATCATTTCGAGCTCTTCTCCAGCTTCTCTTTCTCTACTTCCTCTATCGATTATCATTAATCCTCTTTTCATTTCATTATCCTCGCTATGGCTACTGTAAGATTAGGAGGGAATTTTTGTTTTTCAACTATCAATTCACCTTGTGATGATTTTATTGCAGCAGCTTCAGATACACTTGCTGTTCCTTCAAATGCTTGAACTGTTTTTGAAGGATTTGGTGCACTAATTGTTGCTAATTCTTCTCTATCTATGTATTCTACTGGTATGTTCATCTCTTTTCCCAATTCAATTAACCCTATGACATCTTTGTCTTTTTTAATAGATACAAACCTAGCTATTTTATTTTGTTTTAATCCAAATTTTTCCAATGTTTCATTTACTCCATTCAAAATAGTTTCTTTAGGCGTATCCCAATGCAATCCTATTCCTATTACTAAATCTGGAACTCTATACACGACAGAATTTTTTAACACATCTTCATCTTTTATTTCATCATTTGTAATGATCAAATATCCTTTTGAATCTGAATTCTTCAAATCTTCTATATTTGAAAAAAATGTAATGTTTTCTGGCATCTTTCCTTTCCACCATTCTTTTTGCCCTGCATTTTGAAAAACTCCAATCTGTTCTTTATTGACCATAAATGCACTAATTCTAGTTACATTGCTATCGTCATGAATCTTCCAACCAAATTCTTTTCCAACAAGGTCGACAGCTATAGTTTTGTTAACATCTGCTGCTGTTGTTATTACCGAAGTAGCTCCCATTTTTTCAGCAATCTCATTTGAAAGCTCATTTGCACCTCCTAAATGTCCTGACAACACACTGATGACAAAATTTGCGTTATCATCAATTACAATTACTGCAGGATCTGTTTTCTTATCTTTGATATGTGGTGCAAGTAATCTGATTACTGCACCTAAAGAAAATAAACAAATTATTCCATCATTTTCTTTGAACAAATTGACAATTTTCTGGGTAGTTGATTCATCATACCATTGAATTTTTTCATTATTATCTGAAAATTTTATTGGAGCAAATATCTCGAAATCTGGAAAATACCCTTTTAATTTTAAACCTATTTCTATTCCATTTTTTGTAATTGCTAAAACAGCTATTTTCTTCATACTGTTAAAAATTGTGAATTAATTAAATGCCTTACTCTTTTCCATACTTGGATAATACTTTACCATCAAAATCAAACAGTATTACCTCTACTGGAATCTTCTCTTCTGAATGCTGTCTCATTTGATTCCATGTCTCTTTTGTAATCTCATCAAAAAATCCATTTATCTTATCTTCCATAATGATTTCCTGAACATTTCTGGCAGTATTTGCTCCCAAAATTTTTCCAATTGTTTCTGAATTTGCATCACATCTTTTTGCAAGCTCAGAAAGAAATTTCATATCTACTTTTCCACCTTTTACATGAGTTTGTTTTACACCTGCTGCCATTTTTGCTAATTTACCAATAAACCCTGCAACATACGCTTTTTTCAATCCTTGTCTTGCACACTGTTTAATTGTGTAACCTGAAAAATCCCCCATTTGAACAAACGAATGATCTGGTAATTCTATTATTTTTCTAGCAAAATCTTCACTTCTACCGCCAGTTGTTAAAACAACACTATCATCATTCATTGAACTTACAACAGCAATTTGTTGTCGAATTGCGGCAGCAAATGACGCAGTTGAATATGGAATTACAATTCCACTTGTTCCTAAAATAGAAATTCCTCCCATTATTCCAATTCTTGGATTATCAGTTTTTGTTCCAAGTTCTTTTCCTTTAGGTACTGAAACTGTAACCTTAATTCCATTTTTCTCAAGTAGTTCACTACCAACTTCTTTTACATTTTCTATAATCATTTTTTTTGGTGTAGGATTTATTGCAGCACTACCTATTTCCAATCCTAATCCTGGTTTGGTAACTCGTCCGACACCCTCTCCTCCATCAATCTCTATCTCACCAATTTTATCTGTTAATTCTACATCTACAAAAATTTCTGCACCATGTGTAACATCCGGATCATCTCCACCATCTTTTATTACAGAACATTTTGCTGAATTTTTTGTAAATTGGCATGAGTTAATTTGAATATCTAATCTTGTACGTTTTGGCAATATGATGTCTATTTTTTCAATTTCCCTTTGATTAATTATTGATAAAACTCCTGCCTTTGACGATGCTGTAGCACAACTTCCTGTTGTAAATCCTGTACGTAATTTTTTTTTATTTTCAGTATTTGTATCCACGTGAAAATTTTTAATTTTTTATGTAATAACTTTTGTTAAAAATGGAGAATTTCATTGAGAATAATCCATAATGCAACAACACCTAATCCTCCATAAAGTAACAAATGTGTTGTTTTTTGTGATATTGGTTTTTCTCTATTATGTGTCTCATGATTAAAATCTCCCCCAAATTGTTGATTTTCCCGTCTCAATTCCTCAAAACTAAATCTCATTTCATCTCCCATTTTTTCTCCTTGCGCTTTCCAAAAATTTTGATAATCTTCTCCTGAAACTTGTTCATCCTTGTTTGATTGATTTTTTCTATGAGATTTTAGATATTGATACGCTTCTGTTATTTCTTTGAATTTTTTTCCAGAATTACTTTCTGGGTTTTTATCTGGATGATACTTTAATGATAATTTTCTATACGCTTGCTTAATCTCTTTATGACTAGAATCTTTAGTCACTCCTAAAATCTCCCTGCATTCTTCCGCATTTTTACTGAACTTGACATGGATCTTTGTTGTCATGTATATTCTCTGGATATCTTTAAAATAAAATATTTTATCATTTTAGTATGAATAAACAAATTACCGATCATGTGGTTATATCTGGTGCTCGAGGTTTTGTGGGGAAAAATCTGAAAAAATTTCTTGCTAGAAACAATATAGATACTATTCCAATTTCTCGTCATAATTTTAAAAACAATAAGTTTCCATCATTAAAAAAAGCGTCTCATTTTATTCATCTTGCAGGAGTTGGTTCTGAATCAGTTGATCAGGACTCATTTGTCAAAGTCAATGTTGAATTAACTAAAAGTGTGATAAGTCTATGTAAAAAGAATAATATCAAAAACATTTTTTATTTTAGCGGTCTTGGTGTTTCTAAAAACTCACGTTCATCTTATTTTATTTCTAAATTTAATGCTGAACAATTAATTAAAAAATCTGGTCTTAGATATACAATATTTCGACCTTCTTATATTATTGGCAGTGATGATTATCTTACAAAAAACATCTCAAAACAAATACTGAAAAAACAAATTCTCATACCTGGCTCTGGAAAATTTCTTCTCCAACCAATTTCTATTGATGATGTTTGTAAGTGTATAACAGTAGGATTACATTCATCAAAATTTTCAAATAAAATAATTGATNTGGTAGGACCACGNNAAATAACCTTTCAAAAATTAGTCACNAAATCTGTATCTTCTAAAATAAAAATNAAAAAAATAAATCTTGAATCAGCATATAAAAGNGCACTAAATGATATTNGTTTTGCATACGGCGTTGAGGATCTTAACATACTAGTTGGTAATTANGTTGGAAATCATAAAAAATTACAAAATTTATGTAATTTCAAATTTCAAAAAATTGAATCATTAAATGCCTGATTCTTCTTTTAATTTCTGAGCCTTNTCTGTTTTTTCCCAGTTAAATTCTGGCTCATTTCTACCAAAATGACCGTATGCTGCAGTTTTTTTGTAAATTGGTCTTTTCAAATCCAGCTGTNCTACAATTCCTGCTGGNCTCATATCGAAATTATTATTCACNAACTCTTCNATTTTATCCTCTGAAATTTTATTTGTACCAAATGTATTTACCATTAAAGAAACTGGTTCTGCAACNCCGATTGCATATGCAACTTGTACTTCACATCTGTCGGCTAAACCTGCAGCAACAATATTTTTTGCAACATATCTGCACATGTAACATGCTGATCTATCTACTTTTGATGGATCTTTTCCTGAAAATGCTCCGCCACCATGTCGACCCATTCCTCCGTAACTATCAACAATAATTTTTCTTCCAGTTAAACCAGCATCTCCATGTGGTCCACCAATCTCAAATTTGCCTGTTGGGTTTACGTGAATCTTAATGTTCTCATTCCAAAGATCTCCACAGACTGGTTTGATAACATGTTCAATTAATTGTGATGAAATCTCTTCGTTTGTTATTTCTGGGGAATGTTGTGTAGAAAGAACAATTGCTTCAATTGCTTTCGGTTTATCATCTTCATATCTGATTGATACCTGGGATTTTCCATCAGGTCTTGCCCATGGCAATTGATTATTTTTTCTAACATCTGTTAATTTTTTTGTTAATTTATGAGCCAAAAGGATTGGTAATGGCATGAGCTCTTCTGTTTCATTACTTGCATATCCAAACATTAAGCCTTGATCTCCTGCACCTTGTTCTTTTTCATCAGTTCCGGTGACTCCTTGAGAAATATGTGGGCTTTGCGGATCTAGTTTTACCATTACTTCACAAGAGTGTGAATCGAATTTCAAGTCTGGATTATCATAACCAATTTCTGTAATTGTTTTTCGGACAACACTTTCGATATCAAAACTTGCTTTTGATGTAACTTCTCCTGCAACACCTACAAAATCAGTTGTTGTCATAGTCTCTACTGCAACTCTTGAATTTGGATCACCTTTTAGATACTCATCTAAAATTGAATCTGATATCATATCACATACTTTGTCTGGATGACCTTCAGTAACAGATTCAGATGTAAATAGATAATTTTTTGTCATTTTTTAAAATTAGATTTCGTCTTCTAATTTTATGAATAGTACGTTATTGCCTCTTAGAATTGCTCTGGCAAATTTGCCTACTGTTTTACCATCAACTAATTCTTCAGCCTCGGTCATAATCAAATTCATGTAAGAATCAACATTTTTCATTTTACCTTTATACTCTACTTCATTTTTTAGTCTGACTATCACAGTTTTCTTTACATTCTTTTGTAAAGTTGTAAGTGGTCTTTTAGCAGCTGTAGTTTGTGACATAAATTTTCTCTTGTGATGAATCGATTTTATAGAGAATATAAAGTCTTGCTTAGATTATGAAGAACTTTTTATTTTTATTTTAATTACTTTCTNTATGATATCTTCACAGATCGGTTCATTAGATAAAATTTTTTCAGGAGGACTACAAAATGGAATAATTACNGAAATTTCTGGTTTACGAGGAACTGGAAAAACTCAACTTGCANTACAATTTGCAATTGATCCATTAAGNAATAATAAAAAAATTTTATTCATTGATACCACTGTCGAATTCAGACCTGAAAGATTNCTTCAAATGTTANAATCTCGAAANCTCCCTGCATCATTACTTGAAAATTTACATGTTTCACGGGTTACTGATACTCATAAACAAATTGAAATTCTAAAAACTCTAGATAAAAATTATTTTTCGTTACTAATTATAGATAACATAACTGATTTATTTGCATTTGAGTATTCAAAAAAAGAACATCTAATTGAAAAAAATACTAATTTTGGTAATTATATGATTAATCTTTCTCAAATAACTCAATCAGAAAATATCCCAATCATAATCACAAATCAAATCTTTTCGCATGATGAAACAAATTATCAGCGAATGCATGCTCATCTTGAAAATTACATACATCAAAAAATCTATCTTGAAAAAATCAAAAATAAAAACACCTGTACAATTTCTTCACCATTTATTCATAACACAAAATTTGATTATAAAATGACAGATTCTGGAATAGAAGAAACTGAATCTATTTAACATCGATTGAATAAATTACCATATGGCAGATATCTTTGATTCTATTTCAACTGTTACTGTAATTTTGTTAGCATTAGGTATTGCAGGTGTGATGATTTATGAACGAACTAGAATTAGACAAGAAAAACAACAAGATACTTGATCCTACAATTTCAAAAAAATTCAAGTCAATTGGATTTGAAGAACTAACTGAAATTCAAAAAGAAGCAATTCCTGAAATTTTAGAAGAAAAAAATTGCCTGATTATTGCACCTACTGGATCTGGTAAAACTGAATGTGCAACGATACCAATATTTTCTAAATTAAAAACTAGAAAAGTTTCAAAAAAAATAAAAGCACTTTACATAACGCCATTACGAGCATTAAATCGAGATGTTTTCAAAAGAATAATCAATTATGCTGAGAATGAAAACTTAAAAATTGAAATTAGACATGGTGATACTTCTCAAGCAAATAGAAAACGAATTGCAGATAATCCCCCGGATATTTTGATTACAACACCTGAAACACTTGTAAATTTACTTTCACAGAAAAAACATCTAGATGCATTATCTGATTTAGAATGGGTAATTATTGATGAAGTGCATGAATTACTTGCAAGTGAAAGAGGTTCTCAATTATGCCTTAGTCTTGAACGTTTACAAATCAAATCAAAAAATCAAATTCATAGAATAGGATTATCTGCAACAGTTGGTAATCCTGAAGAGGCTGGACGTTTTTTAGTTGGTACAGACAGAAAATTTCAATTAATACATGATACATCTCTAAGAAATTATGATGTAGATGTTGTATTTGTTGACGGTATAATGGATGATGTAGCAGTTAAAATTATTGAATATATCAAAAAAGAACAAATTACTTCACCTGTTTTATTATTTACAAATTCACGAGGCGAATCTGAGAGATTATCTTCTATCTTAAAACAAAAAACATCAATCAATGTTGAATTACATCATGGTTCTCTTTCAAGACAAGTTAGAGAAGAAACAGAAGACATGCTTCGAGATGGAAAATCTGGTATTGTTGTTTGTACATCATCATTAGAATTAGGACTTGATATTGGTTCTGTGGAATTAGTCATTCATTATGGATCACCACGGCAAGTTTCAAAATTCATGCAAAGAATTGGAAGAAGTAAACATGATCGAGGAGACTCTGCTAGAGGATTAATCATTACTGAAAATGCTGATGATGAGTTTGAAATTCAAGCAATAATTGAACGAATTAAGGAAGGATCAATTGAAGAACAAAAGATACATCATGGATCTTTGGATGTTCTTGCTCACCATTTAGTTGGATTATCCATGCAAGTTGGAAATGTTCCTATTGAAGCTGCACTGAAATTAACAAAACTTGCATATCCATTTCGAGATATATCACTTGAGGAATTTTTTGATGTTTTAGAGATTCTTGCATTACGTGATTTAATAATTTTTAATGATGATAAAACTGAATACAAGAAAAATACTGCATTCTTTGCTACAAAATACCATTTTCAAAATCTTTCCACCATCCCAGATATTTTAAAATTCAAAGTTGTTGATACTATTGAAAATAAATTCATTGGTACACTAGACCAGAGATTTGTAGGTGATCTTGATAAGGACCAAATTTTTGTTTTACGTGGTTCTCAATGGAGAGTTTTAAACATAGATGAAAAATCATTCAAAATCAATGTTTTACCTATTAGATCTTCTCAAGAAATTCCAGTCCCTAAATGGGAAGGTGTAAACATACCTGTTGATTTTAAAACTGCTAACAAAGTTGGAGCTTTTAGAACTAAAGTTCGAAATGGTTCATTAAAAATGATGAACAATATTATTTCAAATCTAGATTTTCCCAAAGTACCTGATGAAAAAACAATTGTAATAGAATCACATCGTCTACCACAAAAAAGTGTATTAATTTTACATTCCTGCTTTGGCACGAAAATAAATTCAACATTAAAAGTTATTTTAGAAACATTGTTAGATGCCTCTTTAGCTTCTAGAGTTAAATCTAGCTCTGATGCTTATAGAATTCTTTTATCAGTTGAATCAAGATTTACAAAAAAACACATTACTGATGTTTTTCTTTCTGATTTTGATATTAATGAAATAATGTCTGTTGCATTAAAGGGAAAAAATGATGTAACTTGGAAAACATTCTGTGTTGGAAAGAAATTTGGTTTTTACGATAGAAGTGATGTTTATGTAAAAAATGAAATTCGATATGATTTTGAACGAAATATTGACACACCTCTTGTAAAAGAGGCATTTAGGGAATTATTTCATGAAAAATTTGATCTAGAAGGTGCTCAAAGAATTATTGACCTAATTAAAGAAAATAAAATACAGGTTGAATGGGTTGATGTTGATAAATTTTCAAAACTAGCAGAACCGGTATTAGACCAAACCGTAATGTCATATACAAATCCTGCAAATATAGACAAAGAAATGTTATTGAAGGTAAAAACACGTCTTATGCAAACAAAACAACGACTGATTTGTGTTCGATGTGGATTATGGCAACAAGTTATGACCCCAAATGAAACACATCCGCTTAGATGCAAATACTGTAAAGGTCAACAAATCACATGTACTTACGAATACGACCATGAACTTGTAAAAATAATTCAAAAAAAACATCAAGGAAAAAAATTAACTCCTGACGAAAACAAAAATTTTCAAAAAGCATGGAAGGTTTCATCATTATTATCTAGTTTTGGAAAGACAGCTTTGATAGTTATGGCCGCTTATGGTGTTGGTCCTGATACTGGAGCTAGAATTTTAAAAAATAGAGTAGAAGGCGATGATGATTATTTAATAAAACAAATAATCATTGCAGAGAAAACCTACACATTGACAAGAGGATTTTGGAAAGACTAGTTTTTCTTTATTATCTTTGAATAAGGTGTTAACACTAAATCTAATTTTCCTTCTAATCCTGGTCTTGCATTAACACCTAAAATTGTAATTATATCTCCCAGTGTGTAACTATCCATCAAGTCTGCTTGTTGTCTCCATCCTTTGATCCAAACTTGTCCACTATCATCTTCAACAAACATTTCAGACAATTGTATATTTTCTCCACTTTTAGTTTGAATGTCTTTTCGTTCCGGTGCTTTTAGAACAATTGCTTCGACTGAATAATCATTACCTTCACTAACCTCTGTAATTTTTGTTCTAATCTCTGCAACAGTTGGAACAGTTTCATCATCAATTTTTCTTACAAATGAATCTTGATCAATTTGTATCGTGTTTCCAAAAATCTTTGACGGCATACATTCTAAAATATCGTCTTTAGCAAAACTGCCTATTGTATTTGCAACATCTGTAATTCTAACCAATTTCTTTGATTTGTCTATGGCTAAACCTGTTGTGTTTCCAGCTTGATCCTTTTCAATTGCTAACAATCTTACTATTGTTGGTTGAATCTCTGTATCTCCTTCTACATTGATTATTGTTGCATCATTTCCATGAATTTCTAAACCTTGCATTCCAGTTTTTGTTCTTACTCCAAACAACTTGACTTTGGCATCTTGACCTATCACTTTTGGAAGAATTGATTCATCTTTTCCCCAGAGAACTACATTGACCAAATTCTTATTTTCTCCTTTCAATCTAAACTTCAAAGCTTTTGAAGGTTGACCTTTTGAATTTGTAAACTCAAGTAAACTCATTGCACTACCTAATGTTCCTGAAACAATCAAGTCTCTTTGATCATCCTTAATCTCGCTTACATCTGTAATTTTTGAATCAATTGAGACAATATCACTTTCTGATTGTGATGTTTCTATTGATGCACCTGAACCAATGTTTATTGTAGGTGCTCCGGTTAAATCAGATTTTACATATGCCTTGATGATTTTAATTAAATCTCCAGGTTTCAATTCTTCTAATCCAGGGAGATTTGCTTTTTCATCCCAAAGCTTTACACTTGCAGTTGAGTTATTATCATAAACCGTAATTGTCCTTAAAGAAAATGAAGAACCATCTTTTTTTGTAAACTGTTTTGTAGGAGAAATATTCAATACACGACTTTCTAAAGTTACTTCTTTTGCCCCAATGTAGAGGTCCTTTATTGCTACTTCTGCGTTTTGTGTTTGTTCTAGTGATACGCCTAAATCTGCTGCAACTAGGAAAATCGCTCCTTGGTCTGTTAGGTATCCTGCGCCCACTTTTTCTTTCTTCTCGTTAATNCTCTCTTCAATTACCGATCTTGATAATTCAGGAACTTTTTCCAATAATTTTGATATTAATTCTTCAAATTCAGACAATTACAATCATCACAAAGAGATTGTTAATAAAATTATCATTAAATACATTAGTAGTTCGTTTAAAGATCTACTGTGCTCTGTATTGAAACTAGCAATCTAACAAAAAAATATGGTTCATCATTGGCAGTTGATGGAATAAGTCTTGAAATTAAATCTGGTCAAGTTTTTGGATTTCTAGGTCCAAACGGTGCAGGAAAATCTACAGTTATCAAACTTCTAACTACTCTTATGCCTCCAACTAAGGGAAAATTATCTGTTTTAGGAATAGATGCAGCAAAATCTCCATTAGAAATAAGAAGAAAAATTGGTGTTGTTTTGCAACAACCTAGTTATGAAATGACATTATCTGTTGAAAATTCACTAGACAAGTATGGAATGATGTGGGATGTTGACAAAAAAACAAGAAAACAACGAACTGAGGAATTACTAACTTCATTTGGTCTACAAGATATCAGAAAAAAGAAAAACGATGATCTATCAATTGGTCAACGAAGAAGAGTTCAGGTAGCCAGAGAATTTATGCATGATATGGAATTATTATTCTTAGATGAACCAACTGTTGGTTTAGACCCTAGCGCAAGAAGAGATCTACTTGATTTTCTCAAAAAACAAGTTCAAAAAACTGGCTTGACCATATTTTATACAACACATGTACTTTCTGAAGCAGAATATCTTTGTGATAATATTGCAATCATAAACAAAGGAAAAATCTTAGCTGTTGATTCACCAAATGAATTAAAAAATAGATTTGGACGTGAAAAAACTATTAAAATTAATCTAACAAAAACCTCTAATTCGATAACTGATTTACTTTCAGGCATACCTGATTGTAAAATTGAACTTGAACCTGAACCAACTATAACCATCAATTCATCAAATTCAGAAGTTGTACTGATGAACNTTTTGAAAATTCTAAATCAAAATAATATAACAATTAATGATCTTTCTGCAATTCCTACGAATTTGGAAGAAATATTTCTTAAAGTTGTGAGTGATTCTAATGAACCNAATAATTAGACTCGTTTATAGAAATCTAACAATTTCTATTAATCCTGGTTTTATAATTTGGCAAATTCTATTTCCGTTAATCTACATATTTGTTGCCGGATTTGCATATACATCCTTAATTGAAAATGTTCCATTTGGAAATAAAGATCTTAGTTATCCTGCATTTCTAGCATCTGGTATGATAGGATTCAACATAATGAATAGTACATTGATTTCTGGGATAATTATCTGGAATGATAGAAGACATGGTATGTTTGAACAAATTATGTCTGGTCCATACACACGTTCTGATTACATACTAAGTAATATTGTTACAATTGGAATCATTGGCTTAGTAAGTGCTGGTTTAATCACAGCTGTTGGNTATCCTGTATTTTTTGAATCAGTCGACTTTTCTATCGTTACNATTCCTTTGNTAATATTTGCATCAGTGGTTGGTGCAATTTTATTTGGATCAATTGCATCTATAATCTCAACAAGATTACGTTCAAGTGAAGGATTTAATGTAATCATCAACACAGTCTTTCTATTTTTTGCATTTGCAAGTACCGCATTTTATCCTGCACAAGGTGCACCACAACCGCTTGCAACTGCATTTTACATTAATCCACTTTCTTATCTTGTAGATATCGTACGAGCTGGAATATTTGGGCAAATTACTGATTTCGTAATTATGGAAATGATATTTCTAATCGTCTTAGCCTCAGTCTTGTTTGTTATTGCAACGAAATTATTGACAAAATTAGATTTTTAAAAATAGTATAGCCCAGCCCGGACTCGAACCGAGGTCAAAGGCTCCAAGGGCCCCTATGCTTGCCGCTACACTACTGGGCTTCTAAATAAAAAATAATTTACCCCTATAATATTATTTTATAATGTCCTTATTGTTTTTAAAAGAACTTGATATGGATCTTCAAATGATGCAACTAGTTTTCTAGCATTCTGCTTTCTTTTATTAATAATATTGATATTATTTAATGATTGAAAAACTTCTTTTGAGATCCTATTTGGACTTTCACTTCGAATAATTATTTTATTTTTTACTAGAAANTCTTCAATTCTATTTGGCACTGAATTCATTGAAATAGTTGGAATTCCTAATAATCCTGCTTCTGCAGTCATTGTACCTCCTGACCCAACAAAGCAATCTACACTGTCCAACAAATCCTTTCCATTAACTGGTTTTGAAAAAATAAAGACATCTTTTCCAAAAACTCTCTTTACTTCATTACTCTGTTCTTTGTATCTTGATAAAACAATCTTTTTCTCATCAGGAAACTTTTCAATAATTTTCTCAATAATTTTTATGGTTTTACTTTCTTTGTTAATGTATGCAGCCTCAGATTCTTCAGGACGAATTAAGATAGTTTTCTTAACATTTGATTTACTTTTCCTTGTTTTTCTATAATTTTTTATTATTACACCTGCATCGATTGCTCTATACTGTATGATGTTTCTTGAGTTTATTCCAAATTCTTTAAAATCTTTCTTTGGAATTATCCATGGTGTTAATAATTTCGTTACATAAGGAAGTGATAATTTCATTACTGCTTTAGCATGTGGTGAATCAGAAAATGCAATATGTGGAATTCCCAAACCAAATGCAATCCTGGATGCTTCTGGAGAACAAAAACTAATGAGTAAATCTGGTCCATTTGTCTCAATTTTCTTCGNCAATAATTCAGTTCGTTTCAAACTTGCAAGTAATTTGTCTACACTATCTTTCCCTCCATGTTTTCCAATGATAATTGGATTTATTGAACCAAATTTTCTGATTCCATTTACTTGATCATATTTCCTAGAAGTTGAAACAATTTTGTGTTGTTTTCTAAGTTTTTGTATAAAATATTCAAAAAACAAGTATTGTTTTGGTGTTAGAATGTCAAACCAGATCTTCAAGTATTACCACTTAATGGATAACTGCAATAAGTATTTCTTAGTCTTGATATTATAGTCCTTAATGGCAACAAAAGTTGTAATTTATGGATTAAGTACTGAAGGTTATTCTCTTGCATGTCAAATTGCTCTAAATGGCGGTGATGTTCAAATCATTGACGAATCTACTCCATCAGCAATATCGATAAAACAAGATATTGCAAAATCATATCCTTCTGTTCAAGCATTAAAAGACGATGAACCGTTACTTGCTATGACTTCAATTGATGCAGCAATATCTAAAGCACAAGTGCTAGTCTTTGCACCACGAATTAGGAAAACTGGTCAAGATATCAAAATTGAGATAAATTCAAAATTCAAAGATGCTGTTTCAAATATAAAAAAAGGCTGTAATGTTGTTTATGGATTAGGCACTGGTTTTGGCGGAAATTCTGAAAATATTTCATTATTAGAACATGTTACTGGGTTGAAGGTAGGAAAAAATATTTCATATTATTATTATCCCTTATCAAAAGAATCCACAATAAAACCATACATTGGTTCATCAGATTCAAAAGAAAATGAAACTTTGAAAAAATTATTAACTAATGAAAAAAAATTCAATTTCTTATCATTAAATTCAGCAGAATATTTTCATGCTATAGATATCTTAAAACAATTTTCTAGTCAAACAAGNATACTTGAAGTTTGTAAATTTGCTAAGGATTCTGTAACTAAATCNGACTTAAANTCAGAAAAANTAGGAGAACTCTATCTTGATGATTTNATTGATGGTTTGTTTGATTTAAGATCTTTAAGCAGTTCATTTGAAGGTGCAAGTAGNTTNATGTATCTAATTAATGGAAGCATGAAAGGATTGGATGGATACATCAAACGATTAATTGATGAAACCAGATTAATCCTAAAGAAAAATGAATTAAAAGCAAGCAGAACNAAAATTCTACTCTTGTGGACTTTAGATCAACATGAAATGAANGGAGAAAAAATTGAAAAGCTCTTGGAATTAGAAACTAAACTAAAAGATTACATCGGTGATGTTGAATCAATCAGTCAACCAGTGGATATTTTCCAAAATGATAAAACTACAATTATTGTTGTTTGTTCAAAACGTGATTTTGATTATATTATGAAAAATAATAAGGATGACGAACTAATTATACTGAAAGCTAACCCATTATGTCAATTAATATCACAAAAATAATATGTTNAAAAATTAAGTGAACTATATGTCAGAAAATGAAGANNCAACCAATGAAGAAAATAATGANTTGATCGATAATCCTGAGAAAACAGATGATCAAACAAAGAAATTAGAAGAAGAAAATTCTGATTTAAAAGACAAGTGGCAACGTGCATTAGCAGACTATCAAAATTTAGAAAGACGAACACAAGTTGAAATATCTCAAAGAGTTTCTAGTAAAACTAACGATCTTCTTCTAAATTTTATTAACATCTATGAAGATTTTGTTCGTGCTGAAAATTCTTTGTCTAAAGAAAAAATTGATACTTCTGGAATAATTGCTGTGATAAAAAATATGGAAAATCTTTTAGCTGAAAATAACATTAAACCAATAGATGCCATTGGTGAAATCTTTGATCCACAATTACATGAGGCTGTTTCTATGGTCGTAGATGATACTCTTGATGAAGGAACAATCACTCAAGAGGTATCAAAAGGGTACATTTCTGGCAAAGCTATTTTAAAACCATCTAAGGTTATTGTATCAAAGAAATAAAATTAAAGAATGTGTAAAATATGGCTGAAAAAATTATTGGTATTGATTTAGGAACAAGTAACTCCGCTGCTTCTGTAATGCAGGGTGGAAAACCAACATTGATTCCTGCAGCAGANGGTACAACGGTAGCTGGCAAAGCATTTCCATCTGTTGTAGCATTTTCAAAAGATGGTGAGCTTTTAGTTGGTGAACCTGCACGAAGACAAGCAGTAACAAATCCTGATAATACTATACGTGAGGCAAAACGAAAGATGGGTGAGGACTTCCTGTATAAAATACAAGGAAAAGAGTACAAACCTCAACAAATCTCNGCATTNATACTCCAAAAAATTAAACGTGACGCTGAAGCATTTACCGGCGACACAATCAACAAAGCAGTAATTACTGTACCTGCTTATTTCAATGACAATCAAAGACAGGCTACAAAAGATGCTGGAACAATTGCTGGATTAGAAGTTGTAAGAATTATCAATGAACCAACTGCTGCTTCATTAGCATTTGGAATAGACAAATCTAAAGAAGATATGAAAATATTGGTCTTTGATTTTGGTGGAGGTACTCTTGATGTTACAATCATGGAGATGGGAGGNGGTGTATTTGAGGTAATGAGTACATCTGGTGATACTAAATTAGGTGGTGCAGATATGGATCAAGCTCTAATTGATTATGTTATTGATGAATTCAGAAAAAAGGAAGGAATTGATCTATCTAGTGATANCACGGCAGTTACTAGAATTAAAGAAGGTGCAGAAAAAGCAAAAATTGAATTATCAACTGTAATGGAAACTGAAGTAAATCTTCCATTTATTGCACAAGACCCATCTGGCGCAAAAAATCTTGAAGTAAAAATTACAAGAGCAAAATTAGAAGATTTAGTTAATCCAATTGTTCAACGATGTAAATCATCTATAGACAAAGCATTAGAAGATGCAAAACTTTCTGCATCTGATATTACAAAGATTGTTTTGATTGGTGGTCCAACAAGAATGCCAATCGTCAAAAAATTTGTTAGTGATACTGTTGGAAAAGAGGCTGAATCTGGAGTTGATCCAATGGAAGCTGTAGCATTTGGTGCTGCAGTTCAAGCAGGAATTATTGCAGGAGATGTAACTAGTGATATTGTTCTACTTGATGTTACTCCTTTGACTCTAGGAATTGAAACATTGGGTGGTGTTAGAGAACCAATTATTGAAAGAAATACAACTATTCCAACTTCTAAAGATAAAACATTCACAACTGCTGCAGATAGTCAAACTGCAGTAACTATCAATGTTGTCCAAGGTGAACGACCAATGGTTGCTGATAATGTATCATTAGGTAGTTTCAATCTAACTGATATTCCACCTGCACCAAGAGGTGTACCTCAAATCAATGTTAAATTTGATATTGATGCAAATGGTATCTTGAATGTAACTGCAAAAGATATGGGCACGGGCAAAGACGCTAAAATTACTATTCAATCTACAACAAAAATGTCAGATGATGAAATTAAAAAAATGCAAGAAGATGCAGAAGGTCATGCTGAAGAAGATAAAAAGAAGAAAGAAGCAGTTGATATTAAAAATGAAGCTGAAAGTTTCATCTATACTACTGAAAAACTAGTCAGTCAAGATCTTAAAGACAAAATTCCACAAGAAAAAGGAATTCAAATCACAGATGCAATAAAGGAATTAAAAGATTCATTAACACAAGATACTGAACAAATCAAGCAAAAACTTGAAGCACTAAAGACAATTGTAAATGAAGTAACAACTGAATTGTACAAAAATGCATCACCTCCACCTGGAGAACAACAATCTGGAGAACAACAATCTGGAGAACAACAATCTGGAGAACAACAATCTACGCTAATGAACAACAATCTGAAGAACAAAAAGCTGATTCTGATTCTGAACAAAAATCAGAAAATAAATCAAATTAGTTAATTAATCCTTGATTTAGGTGATTAACTATGAGTGCAAAACGTGATTATTATGAAGTTTTAGGAGTTAACAAATCATCATCTCCTGATGAAGTAAAATCTCAATACAGGAAATTAGCTCTAAAATTTCATCCTGATAGAAACAAATCTCCTGATGCACAAGAGCATTTTAAGGAAATTTCTGAAGCATACGCTGTTCTTTCAGATTCTGGTAAACGTGATTTGTATGATAAACATGGACACGAAGGTGTAGATGGAAGATACTCTCAAGAAGATCTTTTTAGAGGTGCAGGTGGTAATTTCAACGATATTTTTGATAATTTATTCGGTGGTCAGGGAGGACGTGGAGGCGGTGGATTCGGATCTGTTTTTGAAAATCTATTTGGTGGAGGCGGCAGATTCGGTCGTTCACGTGGAAATGATCTTTTGCATGAATGCTATATCACCTTGGAAGATGTATTACATGGAAAACAAATCGAACTTGATCTCAAAAAATTTGTAGATTGTCCTGATTGCAATGGTACTGGATGTAACCCTGGTAGCTCAAAATCAACCTGCAAAGATTGTGGTGGTTATGGCCAAGTTCGAGTTCGAAGAAATATGGGTGGAATGATATTAGAATCTGCTCAACCTTGTGGAAAATGTCAGGGAAGTGGAGAAATCTTTGATGACCCATGTAAAAAATGTCAGAGAGGAAAAGTAAAAGGAACAAAACACTTGTCATTCAATCTTCCATCAGGAATTGACAATGGTGATTATGTAATTCAAGGTGAAGGGGAATCAATTCCCGATGGTGATAATGGTGATCTTATAGTTCGTGTACGAGTTGAACCTCA
>JGI26059J44795_1000046_pt1 | contig 17191 bp, 18 predicted proteins | sample MarorgKNORR_S2LV_2_FD_44795 | JGI IMG/M metagenome (IMG submission 44795)
TTTTATCCAAAGATTTTAGTTCAGTTACCGCATTAAAAAAATCTGTCAGACAAAAAGGGTTCTCCAAATCAGCGGGTTGTCCCAATGATCGGGAATAAACTTGGGCCAGACATGATCCGCCTAATCTGTTCTTCCCTTCACCTAAATCAATTAAGATCAGCAAACTATTATTGGACTCTTTCAATTGTGGAGTAATTGTCTTTGTTACATTATTAATAGGTGCAAACGCTGAAATAATGAGTGATAGGGGCGCTGTAATTTCTTTGTCTGTATTCTCTTCACTCCAAGTGGTCTGCATAGACAATGAGTCCTTACCTACAGGTATAGTTAGACCAATTTTGCTACAAAAATCCAAAGTTATCGCCTGAACAGTGTCAAAAAGAGCCTGTTTTTGAATATCTGTCTTAATTGATGACATCCAATTGGCTGAAAATTTTATGTCAGAGATATCATTGACGGGAGCAGCTAAAATATTTGTTATGGCTTCAGTCACTGCAAGTCTTCCAGAAGCAGCAGGATTGATTGTGGCTACTGGTGTTCTCTCCCCCATTGCCATTGCCTCCCCTTTCTTAGAGTAATGATCTTTTAAGGTAACCCCAACATCACTTACTGGCACTTGCCAGGGCCCTACAAATTGATCTTGAGAAACTAGTCCGCCAACTGTTCGATCTCCAATATGAATTAAGAAGGTTTTATCAGCCACTGTAGGGAATCTTAAAATTCGTTCGCACGCTTCACGAATCGAGATACCCTGCATTGAGTCATCAAGCAAATTTATTGATTCTCTACTTATAGATAATTGAGTTTTCGGTGGGTTCCCAAAAAGTACATCCATCGGCATGTCAATTGGTGAATTATCAAAATGTGAATCATTCATTTTCAAAAAGCCGTGATTATTGACTTTGCCGATAACGGCATAAGGACAGCGTTCTCGTTGACAGATCTCATCAAATAAATCTAAGTGCTCAGGGTTAATGGAAAGAACATAGCGTTCTTGAGCCTCGTTACACCAAATTTCTAATGGCGACAAACCCGGTTCAGCATTAAATATTTTCCTTAACTCTAAATCCGCAGACATCTTACTGTGATCTATAATTTCAGGAACTGCATTTGACAGGCCTCCCGCACCCACATCATGAATCAGGATAATTGGATTCTCTCCCTTGTATTCTTCATCTAAGGTTAGGCTGAAACATCGATTTATGACTTCTTGGGCTCGTCTTTCTAACTCAGCATTGTCTCTTTGAACTGAAGCAAAATCTAAATCCTCATTACTAACCCCAGCATTAAGAGATGATGCAGATCCACCACCTAATCCTATGAGCATAGATGGCCCCCTAAGACAATAATCAAAGAATCTTTTTCTGTGTCTAACTTATTAACAGAAGATTCGGATATGTTACCCAACCCTCCGACTATCATAATAGGTTTATGATAACCCCATGCGTTGTTTGTACTTGGATTCTCAGAAAACTCGAAGGTTCTGAAAAACCCGAGAATATTTGGACGACCAAACTCATTATTGAAAGAAGCTCCGCCAATAGGTCCCTCTGTCATAATTTCGAGGGCAGAAGCAATCCGGTCTGGTTTCCCAATACTCTTCTCCCAAGGCTGAATGTAGTCGGGTATTCGCAAATGAGAAACAGCAAAGCCTGTTAAACCGGCTTTAGGCATTCCACCTCTGCCAGTGGCTGCTTCATCTCTAATTTCTCCACCTGAGCCTGTAGCAGCTCCAGGATAAGGTGATATGGCTGTGGGATGATTATGAGTTTCTACCTTCATCATAGTGTGAATATTGTCTTCAATAAATGAATAGCTTTGGTCACTAGTTGATGGCATAAACCAGTGCCCTGGGCCTCCACTCATGACAGCAGCATTATCCTTGTAGGCCGATAGAACACCTTCAGAATTTGATTGATAGGTGTGTTTGATCATATCAAACAGACTGTATTGTTCTGGCTTTCCATCTATTGTCCATTCAGCATTAAAAACCTTATGGCGACAATGCTCAGAATTGGCTTGAGCAAACATCATCAATTCAGCGTCCGTTGGGTCCCTTTCTAAAATTTGGAATTGTTCTACTAGATAATTCATTTCCTGGTTGTTAAGGGCTAAACCTAATTCAATATTTGCTGTTTCTAAAGCCTTGATTCCTTCAGTCAGTATTGAGATTGTTGTGAATGATTGAGGCTGATCAATATCAAACATGCTGTCCAGTTGATCAAATTGTGTTATTGCTTGCTGAGTCATTCGATCATAGAGTGCGGCAAAACAATGAGTTCTTAGAGAGTCGTCATCAGTTAAGTCAACTAATGTGTAGATTAATCCTCGCTCGATTCTATTGATGCTGGACAATCCACACCCGTGTGCAATATCTGTGGCTTTACTGGACCATGGAGAGGTGGTACCAATCCTAGGAATAACTATTATTTTATCGCCTTTGCTTGGACCAAGATCCCAATCAGGTCCATAGCTTAGTAGCGGATTCAAGACATCATAATCCTTGTCAGTTAAGTCTTGATCGTTACTAATAAAATGTATATATCGAGCACCGATTGAGGTGATGGATGCATCAATATTCTGTAACTCAATTAAAAGTTGATTCAGTCGATAAGGTGAGTGAGATGGTGGCCCTTCAATGGTGAGCATCATTCACTCCTGAGTTGGATAATTAAGTTTTTGACTTACCATCAGGGACAAAGACAGTGTTGGGTAATTGTGTAACATTATTGCCTTCTGCTTTGCTGATCTTACTGACACCTTCTTTATCAACTTCATCTATTCTCAAAACAGAATGCATTGGTATGTAGGTGCGCTTAACGCCTTCAAATTCTGTTTTTATTTTTTCTTCCGATGGGTCGACAACCAAAGAAGTTTTCTCTCCAAATACCAATGACTCTATTTCAATAAATCCAAGTAAATTACTGTTAGATACACTTTTAGCATAAACCTCATAGAGTTTGCCTTGATTGGTAAAAGTAATTTTATATAGATTTTTTGTTGCCATCGAGTTTGATTAAACTATCAATAAATATAAGTGGAATTATAACCTAGAATTTTATTTAGAGGGTTATTATCGTGCTGGAAAAACCCAATAAAAACCAAAATCATCTTGTTCATTTAGATCCTTAAAAAAAATTAATTGAAATGAGAATGATTATCATTACTATGTATATTAATTTCAATGAATAATGAGTTTTTGAGTTGTTAGAAAAGCTAAAATCGAATAAAAAAAAGATCCTGAGCTACACCCTTAAAGGATCAGTTCTATTTTTTATTATTAAAGGCACCATCTCAACTACTCTGATTTTGTTAGGTATTTTCTACTTTACCAGTTAATAGAAGTAAACAATGCAAATTAAAGGTCGTCATTATTTTTTAACTTTTCTTCTAGGATTTTTCACCTTAGAGTTAAACGCATCACCGGAAATGTTTATTGGTAAATCCTCAATGGAACCTGGGATTGATTTAATTTTTGAAGGTGGAATTAAGGATGACGTCCAACCTACTAAATTTTACCTAGATGAAAATCAGACTGACGTTCACCTAGAAGTGCTTGCCAACTGGTCAGACAATGCACCATCAGGGTCTCCAACAAGTGGCCATGTTGCTTATTTAGATGTTCAAGCAGTGGTTACCAACGAACAAACCAATGAGTCATCATCGGTAANATTAACACCTCATATTAACATCTCAGATAATCTTCACTACGCACAGAACATCAGATTACCTGGAGCTGTTGATCAAACCTACACTGTAATTTTTAAAATTAGCCAGCCTAAGCCAGGAGATTTAGGTATGCACTATGACTGGCGCAAGCAAATTTCAAATTCATTGACGCCTGGAGGCATATTTAAATTTAAGAATCTTAGTTTCAAAGAGATTGCTCTATCATCAAGACGCTGAAGATATTTACATCGAGTCCCAGTATTAAGTTTTAAACCTTGTAAAAGAAACTTATCTTTTAGACTCTAGCGCCGGTCTTTAAAAAAATCCTTGAGCAAACTTAGGCACTTTTTCTCTAACATGCCTCCAAGAACTTCAAATTTATGATTCAGATGCGATGAATCTGAAAAATCATAAATTGTTCCCGCAGCGCCTGCTCTTTGATCATAAGCTCCAAATATTAAATGTTCTATTCTTGCATGGATCAGGGCTCCCATACACATGATGCAGGGTTCAAGAGTGACATAAAGAGAACCCCCAAGCCTATAGTTCCCTTTTATATCAGCAGCTTTTCTAAGCGCTAATATTTCTGCATGAGCGGTCGGGTCATTTAGGCCGATAGGTTGATTGCCTGAAACCGCTANAACTTTNTCATTATCAACAAAAACTGCACCGACAGGGACCTCTCCACTGATTTCAGCTTTTTTAGCTTGCTCTAGAGCGAGCTCCATAAAGTATTCATGANTTGGTTTCAAATTAATTAATGTTTGAAATAATTATTTCATCACTGTCTATTGGTAAATTGACCATGGTGCCATCCTCTGCAGCAGTCCATTCTTTTCTTATTTTATTGACGCCTCGAAAAAAAACTGTCTCCATTAAGCTATTTAATGGAGCAGGAACCAAGTGATAGAAAATTAAGTGGTCTACATTAGCAAGATTTGCTGCTTTGGCAGCTTCCTCAGGGGTGGTGTGATAAGTCAAAATATCTTGAAAAATCTTTGCTCCCAAAGGGCGGCCAGCATTGTTGGCTGCATCCTCCATGATTTTTAAAATATGATTTGCTTGAGCTTCATGGAATAGTACATCAGCGCCTTCGGCGTTTTTGATTAGATTTTCGCTGTACTTGGTGTCCCCACTGATCACAATGGACCGGCCCATATAATCAAAACGATAGCCTAAAGCAGGTTTTACTGGATCGTGTGGAACTGCAAAAGCTGTAACCTTTAAACCGTTTTTGTTAATAATGACCGGGTTTGATAAATCAATCGGATGAGGATCAAAGCCTACAACCTCAAGCGGAGCAACTTCATTGCCATGATGTTCATTTCTGTATTGGTAATCTAATTGATATGCATCTTCAAACCCTTGTGTAACCAACTCAACTCCAGCTGGACCAAAGACATCTAATTTTTTTGGTCTGGATTGTGTGATCCAAGTGGCCATATGCAAATCTGCAAGATCAGCAATATGATCAGAGTGAAGATGGGTGAGTAATGTGGCTTTAATCTTGCTTCCATCAATTCTCCAGTCCCTCAAATTACTAACACTGCCATCACCAACATCAACCACATAATAATTTCCACCTGCATTTATTAAGATACATGCTTCAGCTCTATTCGGATTTGGTAATGGTGCACGAGAACCACACACTAAGGCAGTGAGCGAGTCATCATGCAAATCTATGGAAGAGTTCATCGCATCATTAACTCCAACAATCATAAGTCTNTCTTGCACACTAGGCAGTCTTGGTAAAATTACACTTGCTATAAGAATTACAATCACTACAGCAATGATGTACTTCGCTAATTTCATTGATGTGGCCTGGTTTCTATATTTAATTGGCCTGCTAAACCGGCGCTTCGGTGNTCTTCACTTTTTTGATATTCCTTATTCATNATCATGGANCGCATGGCTTTTTTGCTTGGGTATTCNGCNACTGCAACCCAATCCCANAGCTCTTCAACTTCTCCAAGAACTAATCGACTCACTTCGCCAGAAAATATAATTTTTCCACCTACTTTCCGAAGATGTTCTTGAACTTCCTTAGCGTATATTTGATAGGCTTCTTCTCCGGTTAACTCTGTTTCTCTTCCGTCTTTATACTCGGCTTTATTTTTAAACTTTAATAAATTTACCATGTGGATGGTTGTTTTTGTATCGCCAAGTAGAAATCCAGCCATCTGCTTAGCATTTGGTCTTAATTTATTTTCGACTTTCATAGGCTGCTCTCTTATTAAGTTGAGTTAATAAATGTAGAGATAATTGATGCAATCTCTTCAGGCTTTTCTTCTTGAATGAAATGACCGCCTCGCTCGACAGTTGTATGAGGCTGTCCTTGTGCACCTGGGACCACATTTAGAAACTGGCGATCAGCGCCTCGNGTCACAGGGTCGTTATCAGAGAAAGCACAAAGAAAAGGTTTCTCGAATGTTTTGTAAAACTCCCATGCTTTTTTTTGTGCTTCCAGTGAAGGATCGTCTGGCATCGTTGGAACTTGGCTTGGCATAGCTCTGGGGCCCATTTTATAGGATTGATTGGGAAACGGAGCTGCGTATGCTTTTCCCAGCTCGGTTTGAAAAGGTGATACGTCTTTAAGACCTAGATTGATAAATAATAAATCCAACATTGTGGATAATTTACTTCTCTTTCGCTCTAACATAGATGACATCATGAATCCTATAGGAATGTCCTTGGTTTCCCAACAATATTTCTGCCAGTAAGCAAAACTTAATCCCTGATCTTTATCGGTTGTCCTTAATTTTCTTGCCATTTCAGGCAAGGTGGGAGTTTTAGCATTTTCTCTAAACTCTTTAACTTGCTGAACAATCTCTTCTGGAACATCAGGCCTATACGGTAAACCGGTATTAGAGATAATGACACGATCAAATCGCTCTGGATGATCAGCAATCACTCTTAGGCCAATCAGGCCACCCCAATCTTGTCCAAAGAAATTCAAATCATTAAAGTCATTTGCTTCTAACCACTGACCAATCCAATCGACCTGTCTTTGATATGAATAATCTTCTCTTGCAGCTGGTTTATCTGATTTTCCGTAACCGGGTAAGTCAGGTGCTATGACTCTTATGCCTTCTTGATTCAGCAATGGAATCATTTTTCTATAGAGATAACTCCAAACTGGCTGTCCGTGCATGCACAGGAGTATCGTTCCATTTTCTGGCCCCTCATCAATATGGTGAATTCTCAGATCAGTGTCATCATGAGTTTTGATCGTCGTATAACATGGCTCAAAAGGATAATCCTTGAGATTGTCAAAAAATTTGTCTGGGGTTCTAATTATGTCCATGTAATTTTACATTTTAGTCTTTAAAGTATTTTAACCAATTTTTATCAACTAACTCAGTAGTTTCCGGACTCATCTCTTCTAACATGACTTTAGATATATCAGGCCAAACAGACGGTCCGCCTTCATCTTTGAGTTGTCGAGTCGCGTCTATGATGATTTTACTGGTGCTAAAACGCTCTGGAGCACTTGCATCTAGAGGCATACCCCTCATTTTTTCTATAATCTTTGCGGCAGGATAAGGCTGCCAACGAGTACCCAAAGCTTGAAATATTTCGTTTTTATCGTACACATCAACATCCTCGTCAACAACAATAATCATTTTTGCAAAGAAATCTTTCTCAGCAAGAATTTTTCCNGCCTCCATNCCTTNTCCTGACTTATCTTTCTTGATGCTAGCAGTTAAAACCCCTGTGCTCTCAGCTGGCCGGTAAATATCAACCAGATTAGGAATAAAGGTTTTGTAATCTATAAAATTGCCTACCGTTTGAAGAATACTTGGAGATATTTTTGTCACTCCAGCAAAAGAATTAACAACCCAAGGATTAGTTCTATGAGTAATGGCTTTAATTTCCATATAAAAATTCTCATTTTTCTTTAATCCCATAAACCCATACATTTCTCCATAGGGGCCCTCCTCCTCCATCTTATCGAGAGGAATTTCACCTTCTAAAACAATTTCAGATTGTGCAGGAACTAAAATATTATTGGTCTCACATTTAACCATTTCCACTGGCTTACCTCTGATACCGCCGACGTAATCAAGCTCATCTTCTCCCAATTTAGCAATCTTTGAAGCACCTAGAGTAAAAGTTATTGGGTCGACTCCATTTGTAATGGCCACAGATGCTTTAGTTTGACCTCTCTCTTTCATCTTAGTTAAAAAACTCCAAGCGTTTTGCCTAATCTCAGCATTGAAACCAATTTTATTCTTGCTCTTAACCTGACAACGATAGGTGGCAACATTTCTTCCAAGCTCCTCATCTTCAATAAATATAGTAGCTGCATTAATATATCTTCCGGCATCAGCAGGATTTGTCTGCAACCAAGGAAACTTTAAAATATTAACGTCTTCACCTAAAACTATATTTTCTTTACAGGGTGCGTTTTGATCATCTATTGTGACGGGTGAAATTTTAGGCCATCCATTATTTTCTTTATGAAGTCTTTCAAGGTATTTAAAAGTTTTAATACGAGAGTTTTGTTGTGACTCACCTAATTTTTCAACACCATAAATTAATGCTTCAGCATCCCAACCACCAAAAAGATTACCTATCACTGGGCCATTCACCCATTGATTATTTATCTTTATTTTTTCAATTAGAAAAGCTGGGGCAAGATCGTATCCAAACTCTTTAACTAATCGATAAGCAAAGCCTGTGGCCTCATACTTATCTTGGTCCATTTGCTTAATTCTGATCAGTCGATCATTAGCTTCCAGAGTATTTATATACTCTCTTAATGAGTCAAAAGGCCCTGTTATCATTTTTTTGAAATCTACTTGTAGACTTTTCCGTCCTTAATAACCAAAGTGATATCTTTGAGCACTGAAATATCTTTTATTGGGTCTCCTTTAACAGCAATAATATCAGCTATTTTCCCAGTTTCTATTGACCCTAAGGTGTCATCAATCCTTAAAAGTTTTGCAGTTTCCATGGTGGCAGATTGAATGGCTTCCATTTCAGGCATTCCATTTTTTACCATAAAAACAAATTCTTCCCAGTTGGTTCCATGGGGTTGGACACCGGCATCAGTGCCAAAAGCTATTTTTACGCCTTTTTTATAAGCTTTAGAAAAAGTGTTGCCAATTTGTGGGCCCACACTAGCTGCTTTAGGCCTAACTATTTCTGGAAAATAATTATCTATTTTAGATTTTGCTGCCACAAACTCTCCAGCAGAAATTGTTGGTACATAGTAAGTTCCATTTTCAATCATAAGTTCCATGGCTTCTTCATCCATGAAGGTCCCGTGTTCTATGGAATCAACGCCAGCTCGAATAGCACGCTTCATTCCTTCTGCGCCGTGTGCATGAACCGCAACCCACATTCCATAGTCTTTAGCAGCAGTTACAACAGCATTGACTTCTTCTTGAGTAAACTGAGGGTTATCACCTGATTTAGCTTCACTTAATACGCCACCTGTGACTGTGATTTTTATGCCATCAGCTCCGTCTTTATATCTTTGTCTGACTGCTGTATAGACTTCATAAGGGCCATTAACAACCCCGTCCTCTGGTAGCGGATAGTGATAAGCATCAGCAGCTCTGCCATTAGTAGGATCTGCGTGACCGCCGGTGGTGGCTAAACTTTTTCCAGAGGTATGTATTCTTGGGCCAACAACTTTGCCTTGATTGATAGCATCTCTAAGACTGATAGCAACCATACCGCTATCCCCAACTTGCCTTACAGTTGTGAAACCAGCATGGAAAGTNACTCTAGCATGTTGGGTCGCAAGAATAGCTTGCATCTCTTTCTCAACTTTAGAAGGTCGTTCTGCTTTTGATTGGTATTCACCCCCAAAATGAACATGCATATCCATCAATCCTGGAAGAACAGTGTGGTCCTTTAGATCCAGGTAAGTGTCGTCGTCTTTAGGATTTTTATAGCCCTTTATGATATCGGTGATGAGATTCTCGTTAATCACAATCGTCATTTTTGACCGAACAGTATTTGCTTTACCGTCAATCAGTTTTCCAGCATGAATGATTGTGCTTGCATAATTAGAGTTTGGAATTAGAAAGGCTATAGATAAAACACCTACTAACATTAGCTTTTTAATTAAAAACATTAAGATCTCCCTTAAGTAAAAAAATATCAATACAATTAATAAAACATAAATTTTTCAACTTATCTATATTTTAAATAAAGGGGTCATAAGCCCATTGTAAAAGAGCTTGTCTTTGCTTAGGTCGACACCGAATATCGTGTGGTTCACAATTGTTTTTTATACCGCCAATGTGTCTAGGCCCAAAGGCTTTCCATCGCTTTATTTGAAACTCATCCACCTCTGAGATTCTACGTCCCAAAGAATATCGACAATACCATTGAAACCAACCTAAAGGGTCTTCAGAAGTAATCCAACCCTTATCTTTCCATACAGACATAGCTTGCCCAGAAGCTACTTTAAAATAATTCAGTGTTGAATCAAATCCAGTGTGACTAATTTTAGCACTGACAAACCACTCCTTCGGATATTCAGAAATATCACCTTTAAAATACCATCCTCCAAAAATGCCCAATTCGAGCATCTCTGAAGGACTTAATTGAGGATTAAATTCCTGATCTAACAAGAGAATTTACTTAAGAGGTTCCGTCACCTCAAGTGGCACCATTACATGAACAAAGTCATTGCCTTCCCACATCACATAAGGTCCGCCAGCATAAGGATCTGTAGGCAAGTCCTTCATCATGCTTGCTGGCAAAAGTAACATCAAATGTGGGCGTTCAGCTACCCAGACACCTTTACTTTGGTCCTGATTAAACGGCTCATTATTATCTACTGCAATATCTCCAACCAACATATACGAAACACCAAAAGAAGCAGACTCTGAATCATATTCATATGCTTCGCCATTGACTGCTTTCATATATTCTTGCAGCCAATTTTGCCATGCAGGATCCACACACATTGGATTAACATTTTCATTAGGTGGGCTTCCAGGCATACATACCCAGCCGTTAGTCCCTTCTTTTAAAATGGCCCCGTCTGCTGCCATTATGGTTGCATTGCCACTGACATTTTCCGGAGCCGCTAACATCGCAATTTCCATGATCTCTTGATTGCTATAATGCTTATGATCTGAGTCATCATGCGAATGAGAATGTGAGCTCGCATAAACATTTGGACACAATATAAAAGTTATAGTTAATAAACTGTAAAATATTTTCATTTAATTTTTCTCCTAATAAAATATTTTGTAACGCTAATCAATCTTATTGTTCAGCAGTAAAAATTTGCTGGCATGATTCGTAAGTGTCCCTCACAACCTCATCAATGAGTGAGCTAGCCTTAAGGTAGTGCTGCCCCCATTCTGCTCCTGCAAAATACTCATCTATAAGTCTGCCGGCTTCAGTAGAATTCGGTGATATGCCCCGCAATAAAAAAGTTCCTGTTTCATGAACACCTCCGCCAAGAGGTTGGAAAATACCCATATTAAAATCATGCCCGGCATTTCTAATTGCTGCTTCGAGCTTGGTTGCTGCAGCGATATAAGCGGGAACGTTTTCAGGTTTAATTTTTACACGCGTCACTCGTTCAAAGCCAGGACTTAAAACAAATGATTTTAAAGGCTTCCATGCCAACCTATATTTAGGGGTTCTGAGATCTGCTAATTCTTTTGGTGCTTGATCAGGATCATAAGCTGTGGTTTCTGCCATGGCCCCTGTTACATCAGCATAAGCACTCCAAACGAACATTTCTCCATGATAATCTTGGCCTGTTATGGTGACACAAACACCAGCAGCGGTAGCATCAAATCCACTAAAAAGCTCTGGATTATTTTTTAAATATTTAATATACGCTGAGACATCTGGTGCTTGAACCATGAATGTTGTAAAACTTCCTTCTCCAGGTCCTGAAGTTTCATGACCATCAGCTTGTGCTATTAATGGGGTCATAAGAAACACCATCAAAGATATTATTATTTTTTTCATAATTTGCTCCTGTAGATTTCTTTACTCGAACAGTTGAAATTAAAGAGTAAAAAGAAAAAAATCAAATGTATTTTAAAGCTAAATCTTAGAGGTTAATTTCACCACTCATGTATATAGCTGTTTTACCACCAATCAGGACTCGTTCTTCTTGATGCTCACAATATAAGATTCCCCCTCTCTTAGATAATTGCTGCGCAATCATCTCATCTCTACCCAAGATTTTGCTCCAATAAGGGATCATTAATGTGTGAGCAGATCCGGTAACGGGGTCCTCATTAACACCAAGCTGTGGATAAAAACATCGTGAAGTAAAATCAACTTGATCTCCAGGTGCACTGGCAATCAAACCTCGAGAATTGATTTGAGAGATCTTTGAAAAGTTAGGTTNCAAATTGTTAATAATGTCCTCGCTTGTAAAAACAGCAAGATAATCGTCACTGCCTTTGAATAGATGATTCGGCTCAAAACCTAAAAGATCTTTTACAAAAGCCTTATCTAAGACTTCTGCAGATGTATCGGAAGGAAAATCAAGGAAAATCAGGTTATCTTTTTTGAACACTCCTAACGCACCAGATTTTGATTGAAAATTTATTTCATTGATTGTCTGATCAAGAACTTCATCAAACAGTACCTTTGCTGATGCCAGCGTTGCATGGCCACATAGATCTACTTCTGTGGTTGGTGTAAACCAACGAATATCATAGGGTTGCTTGGACAAATCAATGAAAGCTGTTTCAGAAAGATTATTTTCTAGTGCAATGGATTGCATCAACTCTTCTGATACAGAATCTGACATCAAAATAACTGCAGCGGGATTGCCTGAAAACAGCCTATCGGTAAAGGCATCCACTTGGAATATAGGTAATCTCATGGTTTAGATAATTGGTTTAAGCTCATTTTGCTCAAGATCGTAAATGAAACCTCTGACTTGAATATCATCTGGTAATAACTCATGATTCTTAATTAAATCGACGTCATCAATTACACTTTGCTCCAAATCTAAGAAAGCACTTTTTCTTACACTGTCAGGCAGCTCAGACATCAAATCATCTGTCATGTTACCCATAAGACATTGGGTATGATGAATTACCCAAAATTCCTTAGTGCCCAGAATTTTTTGAGACACTATTATAGAGTTCAGAGCGTCGTCTGTTGCCCTTCCTCCTGCATTGCGAATAATATGAGGCTCACGTTCTGCGATACCAAAGGTTTTTATCGGATCCAGCCTAGAGTCCATGCAAGTTAAGATTGTTAGTTTTTTGTTTGTCATCCTTAGCCTTTTTTATTCAGTGCCATGTTAATGGATTTAGAAATAATCGATCTAGTATCTACTGGATCAATAACAGCATCTATTTCAAGGTGTGCTGCTGCTTCTATCGCCTTCCCTCTTTCGTATGCCTGTGCAACCAGTTCATTATACAGAGCTTCTCTTTTAACGTTGTCGGTCTCTGCCTCCAGTTCCTTTTTAAAACCTAATTTAACCGCTCCTTCTAAGCCCATACCACCGAATTCAGCCGTTGGCCAAGCCACCGTATAGATAGGATCATGGAGACTGCCACCAACTAATGCTTGCGCTCCTAATCCATATCCCTTTCTAAGAAAAACCGCAACGACCGGTGTCTGTAAACTGGCACCAGCATTAAATAACTTGGCCATTCTCCTCACTGCGCCTTGTTCTTCGCTATCAGGACCAACCATAAAACCAGGGGTATCAGCAAGAACAACCACGGGTAGAGAATGTGCATTACATGTTGTTAAAAATTCAGCTGCTTTCTCTGCCGCCTCTGAATCAATTGCTCCGCCTAATTGTTGGCAATCACTGGCCAGAAGAGCCATCGGTTGCCCTTCGACTCTGATAAATCCAGTGATGATGCTTCTTCCGTAATTCTTCTTTAGCTCTAAAAAGGAGTCTGTGTCNGCCAGTAACTCAATAATATCTCTTATTGGGTATGCCCAGCGTCGGTCTTCAGGGATAATGTCTCTTAATTTGGCTTGATCATTGCATGCGTAGTCTACAACTGGGCCTTGAAAATAAGACAAGAGTCTTTTGGCAATCAAAGTGGCGTCTTGTTCATCTTCAGCAACAATATCAATGACACCATTTTGCTCTTGAATATCAGATGGTCCAATTTCCTTTGGATCAAACACACCCAGCCCGCCGCCCTCAATCATGGCCGGACCAGCCATACCAATCCAAGAATTCTTTGTTGCAATCCGAAAATCAGAACACCCAAAAAGTGCAGCATTTCCAGCAAAACANTAGCCATTATTAACAGCAATCTTAAGACAATGACCAGACAACCTTGCCCAGGTAGAGAAAGACGGAATATGAAGTCCAGCAATTTGAGTAGTAACATCCACATCTCCGGGACGTCCACCACCGCCTTCAGTGAAAATAACTATGGGTAAATTAAACTTCTCGGCTTGTTCTGTAATACGGTCTAATTTCTGATGATGAAAGAACCCCTGAGTACCCGCTAATACAGAGTAATCATAAACTATGGCAACAACATCTGCTCTGTTCTCATCAACCTGTGCAGCATTAATTGTGCAAAAGCCAGTCAGAATCCCATCAGCAGCAGTCTCTTCTTGTAATTCATCATAGTCTCGTCGACTTCTTTGAGCAGCCACAGCAAACTCACCAAATTCTAGGAAACTGTCTGGGTCAGCTAAATCATCCAGATTTTCTCTGGCTGTTCGATACCCAGAATGATGCCTCTTTTCAGTCGCCTTGGTTCTGAAAGAGTCTTTGCTTTTTTCTAAACGATTAATAAAGTTTTTAAATTCTTTATTCATTAGCTAAGTACTTTCCGTTTCTAAATAATTGAAGAACAATTATAGACATCTGAGATCAATGAAAAAAGAAGATTAAACNCCATTGTTATAAAATTAATCCAACAGCAATAATAATAAGCACTATTCCAATGCCCTTTTCAAAGAATGGAATGAATTGTTTATATCTATCTCTCAGCCCTTGATTTGAAAAGATGTAAGAGATACCAGTAAACCAGATGAAAGTTGTGATCGACATGTATAACCCGTAAATACCAAGTAATAATCGAGTGGTTGATGCATCCACAACCGCGGTAAAGACTGTGATAAAAAATAAAATAGCCTTAGGGTTTAAAATATTTGTAATTAAACCTAACGTGAATGAGCCAACATAATTCTCATTGTCTTTTTTGCCTTCATCGCTAACTGATGTTGATGATTTAAATATTGATAAATAGCCTAAATAAGCAATATAGATTGATGCTAAAACCTTTAACCACCTAAAAACCTCAGGGTTGGAGGATATGATTAAAGTAACTCCGGTAATTGCTATAAAAGAATGAAATAGAATTCCAGTAGCTATTCCAGCACTCGCCCAAATTGCAACTGTCCGATCAAATCTCAAACATTGTCTGGTAACCAATAAGAAATCGGGCCCTGGACTGGCTACAGCAAATAAATGAAGAATGGCAATTGTTAGAAAAATCTCCATCCAGTTTTAAGAAATTTTATCTTTTATCCAAAACGGCAAATAAATGATATAAAAAAGGCAAATTGCGATAGGGATAGTAACTAAAATATGAAACGGAGGATCAGGGAAAAAATTCATTATCGTATCGCTGTCAGGCTTGTCTAATAAATACCAGAAATTTGCTCCCTCACCCAAAATAAGATTGAAAAGGTAAATAAATCCCATACCCACTAAACTTATGCCAATCACCTTATGTACATCCCTAAGATAAGGTCTTTTTTGAAGTGCTATAGAAGCGTAACCTACCCCCAGCAAAACTAAGCCATGCCCATAGAAGAAAGGAATAAATACTGCATTAGGGAACGCATAATCTACATCAGGAGTAAGCAATGCCATTGTCGCTCCACCAATGCCCCAAAAAAAGGCACAATTGAAGAATATTTTTTCACGTTTCCATAGATAATAGGCAATCGCAAAGGCAGATAAATCGCACATGTGCAATGGGAATGCTTCTTGCCAATTATGATTGAAGGTAAATGTATTAAATATGCCGTTAATATGATGGACTATGATTAACACTGCTATGGCTATACCGGCGGTTCTTTGTGAGCCCTCATCCTGGGCTTTGAAATAAAATGCCACGCCAAAAATAATAAGAAATATTATGGCTATAGTTGCCAAGTGTTGAAAACCGAAGAGTTGAAAAGGCTCAAGGTGCATTTACTATTTTTCCCCCTAAAACAGTGCTTTGATTATGGTTTATTCTATAACCATCTTCTCACTCTTTTTAAATAATCTGTATAGTCTCCTGGAAATATTTCTTCCATGGCTTCTTCTTCAGGCTTTATTTGGAATTCTGTTATATAGAAAATAAAACACGGCAAGATAATTATCCCAATGTAAACGCCATTATAAATAGAGACTCCTAACAAAATTATTACCATTCCTAGATACATAGGGTTTCTTGTATAACTAAATACCCCATGAGTCACTAAATGAGATGCCTCACTTGGGTTTAGAGGATTTACTGTGGTGTCACTCTTATGGAATGTTTTAACCCCTATAACAATAATTGTTAATCCAATTAGCGTCATTATTAGGGATAACAACCCCTGATAATTAAATGCTAGTTTAGGGAGATAATTGGCTAACCAAAAACTCAGAAGGATAAAGGTAAGAGTAACGATGGGTGGTGGAATTTTATTCCGTAATCTCATTTATTATTTTGAGAACTTATGCAGATGATAATCAGCATTCCCGAATAAGGCATCTACGGCAACCAACTTTTTCAGGTAATGGCCGATGAGCATTTCTTCACTTACGCCCATAGCACCATGAAGTTGAACAGCTTGTTGGGCAACAGATTTACCTGCTGTCCCGACTTGATATTTAAGAGCTGAGACTGATTGTGTTTTTGTATCCTCATCAGAATCACACTCAAGCATGGCCTTATATAAAAGTGACTTACACATTTCAGTCTCAATAAACATATCCACCATTCTGTGTTGAAGAACTTGGAAGTTACTGATGGGTTGTCCAAACTGTTGTCTGCCCTTAGTGTATTCGACCGTTTGTAAATAACACGCTGTCATACAACCAATGCTTTCAGCACTAACGCAAAGTGTGGCTAGATTGAGGGCTTCAGTGAGAAGTCTTTTGGCCTCATCACCTATAGCAATAATTTCGTCATTACTGATGCTAACGTTCTCAAATTCTAGCTCTGCACAAGTCTGTCCATCCACAGTTGGGTATTGATTTAATGACACTCCTGTCTGATCCTTATCAATTAAAACCAATGCAGTTTCATCATCAAGTGTCACCATAACAATAAAATGGTTTGCACGACCGCCATTTAAAACCAAGGATTTTTTACCATTAACAATGATGTNATCGCCTTGATNCGAAGCTGTGGTTTGAGGAGCAGAGTGATCAAAATTTTGNTTCGGCTCAATGTAAGCAAGAGACAGATGTTTTTCACCCGTTATGATTCCCTCTATAAGCTCCATACGCCTGGCAAAAGAGGAATTATCNAGGATAGTTCCTGATAAGACAACGGTNCTCAAATAAGGCTCAACCACAAGAACTTTTCCAAATTCTTCGAATAAA
>JGI26059J44795_1000051_pt1 | contig 16460 bp, 13 predicted proteins | sample MarorgKNORR_S2LV_2_FD_44795 | JGI IMG/M metagenome (IMG submission 44795)
CGCCTCGACGAGTCCTACCCCGATGACCGGCTGGAGCGACTCGTACGATCCGGCGGTGTAGAGGAACAAGAGGAATAGCCAGGAACATCCCGACCGTGGGACCGTCACCGCTGACGGTCCCCCGACCAGAGAGACCGATCCAGAGATGACCGACACCATCCTCAGTTCTGCCACCAGGGAGGTGGCCATCGGCTTCGGCCGGCCCTTCGTCATGATCGGCGAGCGGATCAACCCCACGGGGCGCCAGAAGCTGGCCGACGAGATGAAGGCCGGGGACTTCAGCCGGATCGAGGCTGACGCCATCGCTCAGGTGGAGGCCGGTGCCCACATGCTGGACGTCAACGCGGGAATTCCGCTGGCCGACGAACCAGCCCTGCTGGCCCGNGCCATCCAGCTNGTGCAGTCGGTGACCGANGTGCCTTTGAGTATCGACTCGTCGATCATCGAGGCCCTGGAGGCCGGCATCGCCGTGTACCAGGGCAAGCCCCTGGTCAACTCGGTGACCGGTGAGGACGAGGTGCTGGAGCGGGTCCTGCCGCTGGTGGCGAGGGCTGGTGCTGCCGTGGTGGCCATCTCCAACGACGACTCCGGGATCTCCGAGGACCCCGATGTGCGCTTCGAGGTGGCCCGCAAGATCGTGCAGCGGGCCGCCGACTACGGAATCCCGGCCGCCGACGTGGTGGTGGACCCCCTGGTCATGCCGATAGGCGCCATGGGATCGGCCGGCCAACAGGTCTTCACGCTGGTCCGACGCCTCCGCGAAGAGCTCAGGGTCAACACGACCTGCGGTGCGTCCAACGTGAGCTTCGGGCTCCCCAACCGGCACGCCGTAACCGGCACGTTCCTGGCCATGTCGATCAGCCACGGCATGACGTCGGCCATCATGAACCCCCTGCACGGTGAGGTGCGGGTGCGGGTTCAGGCCGCCGACATTCTCACCGGCGCCGACACCAACTGCGCCTCCTGGATTAGCCACCACCGGGACCCCGAAGCCGTCGGCACCCGCGAGCGCCGGAGCGGTCGCCGCGCCCGGGCGCAAGCCTGAACTACCGATCGGCATGATCCCATGACCGGAGCCGACGACCACCTCGTCGTCTTCACGCCCTCGGGTCTAAGGGGATCGTTCGCCGCCGGTACCACCCTGCTGGACGCCGCCCGTCGGCTGGGGGTGGATCTCGACTCGGTCTGCGGAGGCCGCGGGATCTGCGGGCGCTGCCAGGTGACGCCCACCTTCGGTGAGTTTGCTAAGCACGGCATCACCGTCGTGGAGGACCACGTGTCGCCCCGCGGAGCTGTCGAGCAGGACTATCGGGGCCGTCGGCCCCTGACGGAATCCCGACGGTTGGGTTGTGCCGCCGCTGTATCCGGCGACTTGGTGGTCGACGTCCCTGCCGAGAGCCAGGTCCATCGGCAGGTCGTCCGCAAGGATGTGGACCTGGGCGACCTGGCACTGGACCCGGTTCTGGTCCTCCGCCTGGTCGAGGTCGCCCCGCCGGCCGGAGCCATCGGGGACCGTCCTGATCGCCGACTGCTCGACGCCCTAGCCGACCAGTGGGGCCTCGGAGGCCTCACTCTCGACGACAGGGTGGCCGACAGCCTGGCCGACGGGTCGACCGGTGGACCTGACACGGTGACTGCGGCTATCCGGGATGGCCACCGCGTGGTAGCCGTCTGGCCGGGCCTGCGGGACCGTGCCCTGGGCGTGGCCGTGGACGTGGGCTCCACGACGATCGCCGGCCACCTCTGCGACCTGGCAACCGGCGCCGTACTGGCTACAGCAGGAACCATGAACCCGCAGATCCGGTTCGGCGAGGACCTCATGAGCCGGGTCTCCTACGTGATGATGAACCCGGGTGGCGAGGCCGAGCTGACCGCCGCCGTCCGCGGCGCCCTGGACGACCTGCTGGCCGACCTCTGCCTCCAGGGGGAAGCCGAGCGAGATGAGGTGCTGGAGATGGTGCTGGTCGGCAACCCGATCATGCACCACCTGTTCTTGGGCCTGGACCCGACGCCGCTGGGCCAGGCCCCGTTCACTCTCGCTGTGGAGAACGCCCTCGACGTCCCGGCGGCCGACCTCAATCTGGAGGCGCACGCCTGTACCCGGGTCCACGTCCTGCCGTGTATCGCCGGACACGTGGGGGCCGATACGGCCGCTGTAGTCCTGGCCTCACGCCCCCACACGGCCGACGACGTCCGCCTGGTCGTCGACGTCGGAACCAACGCTGAGATTGTCCTGGCCGGCAACGGGCGGATACTGGCTGCCTCTAGCCCCACCGGCCCGGCCTTCGAAGGGGCCCAGGTCAGCGCTGGTCAACGGGCTACCCCGGGAGCCATCGAGCGGATCCGTATCGACCCGGATACTGGCGAACCCCGGTTCCGGGTAATCGGCGCTGAGCCGTGGTCCGACGAGCCGGGCTTTGACGAGGCGGTAGCCGACACCGGGGTGACTGGGATCTGCGGGTCCGGGATTATCGAGGTGGTGGCCGAGCTGTGGCTGGCCGGACTCATGAATGCCGACGGTGTGATCGGCGGCCCGGGTACCAGGCCGTCTCGACGTCTGGTTGCCGACGGGCGGACGCTCTCCTATGTCCTGCACGACCCGGACGGCGGCGGCGACGACAGCGGGATCCTTGTGACACAGAACGACGTCCGGGCCATCCAGTTGGCCAAAGCCGCCCTCTACGCCGGCATCCGGCTCCTGATGGACCACCTTGAGGTGGACGAGGTAGACCAGATCAGCCTGGCCGGGGCTTTCGGCAGCCACATCGACACCGTCCGCGCCACCGTCCTCGGCCTCGTACCGGACTGCGAGCCCGACCGGGTAGCCAGCATCGGCAACGCGGCAGGCGCCGGGGCGGTCATCGCCCTGCTCTCGGCCGGAGCCCGGACCGAAATCCAGGAGGTAGTGGACCGTATCGAGAAGATCGAAACAGCCCTCGAGCCCTCCTTCCAGGCACACTTCGTGGATGCCATGGCCATCCCCCACCGCACCGCCGACTACCCCCGGCTGTCGACGTGNATCACGCTCCCGCAACGACCCGCCATATCCACAACCGGACCTGAACGGTCCGGACGACGCCGTCGCAGAGCCGCCACGGGAGAGGAATAGCGCATGAGCAATGCACCACGAGGCCGCCGTAGCGGCGGTAGCGCAGCCCGACAGGCACTCAGGGCGGAGGCCTCGACCGAGGTCCGTACGTTCCTGACCCGGACCATGGCCCCGTTCGAGGTGCTCTCCGTCGAGGGACTCGAGACCATCGAGCACAATGCCGACACGATCCTCGCCGAGATGGGCATCGACTTCCGCGACTACCCGTCGGCCCTCACCCTGCTGGCCGACGCCGGGGCCGACGTGGACGGGGAACGGGTGCGGTTCCCCCGCGGCATGTGTCGACAGATCATCCAGTCTTCGGCACCAGCGACCTACACCCAGCACGCCCGCAACCCGGTCCGTAACGTCCAGGTGGGGGGTGACGCCACCGTCCTCGTACCCGCCTACGGTTCACCGTTCGTCCACGACATCGACGAGGGTCGCCGGTACGCCACTCTGGAGGACTTCCGCAACTTCGTGAAACTGGCCTACCTAAGCCCGGGCCTCCACCACTCGGGCGGCACGATCGTCGANCCGGTGGACGTCCCGGTCTCCAAGCGGCACCTAGACATGGTGTACTCCCACCTCCGTTACAGCGATAAGCCGTTCATGGGCTCGGTCACCGCGGCCGAGAGAGCCCAGGACTCCGTCGACCTGGCCGGGTTCGTGTTCGGCGAAGAGTTCGTCCGCCAGAACACCGTGATGACGAGCCTCATCAACGCCTCCTCGCCCATGTCCTGGGACGCCACCATGCTGGGAGCCGCTGAGACGTACGCCCGATCCAACCAGGCCACCATGATCAGCCCCTTCATCCTGGCCGGAGCCATGGCACCCGTGACGGTGGCCGGCGTTGCGGCACAGACCCTGGCCGAGGCCCTGGCGGGCATGACGTTCGTCCAGTTGGTGAACCCCGGGGCGCCGATGGTGTTCGGTTCGTTCGCAAGCTCGATGTCGATGCAGACCGGTGCCCCGACGTTCGGAACGCCGGAACCGGCCCTGGTCCTGTACACGGTCGCAGCCCTGGCCCGGCGCCTCGGTGTGCCGTTCCGTTCGGGGGGCAACCTCTGCGCCTCCAAGATCCCCGACGCCCAGGCCGCCGCGGAGTCCATGGCCACCTTCCTCCCCTCCCTGCTTGCCGGGGTGAACTTCATGCTCCACTCAGCGGGCTGGCTGGAGGGCGGCTTGGCCATGGGCTACGAGAAGTTCATCATTGACGCAGACCAGTGCAACCTGGCCGCCACCTTCGTCAACGGTGTTGACCTCTCGGAGAACGGGCAGGCCATGAGTGCCATCGGCGAGGTGAGCCCCGGGGGGCACTTCCTGGGCACGGCCCACACGCTGGCCAACTTCGAGACGGCCTTCGCCCGATCCGAGGTGGCCAACAACGACTCCTTCGAACAGTGGGAGGAAGACGGGAGCCTCGACGCCGCCCAACGGGCCAACGGCATCTGGAAGAAGATGCTGGACGACTATGAGGCTCCGCCACTTGACGAGTCGGCCGACGAGGCGATGCTGGACTTCATCGCCCGCCGCAAGGAGGTCATCCCCGACGAGTTCGGGTGAGCCCGTAAGTCCCGATACCTCAGCGGATGAGGTTTCCTACCATTGGTGGTTCTTTCCACTCAGTAGAACCCGACGCCTCACCTGAGTACACTCACGCCGTCCCGGGCGCATCAGCCTGCCCGCGTCGCGCTCTCCGGTCCGCACCCGCGGGTACCGGACCGGAACCCGGAAGATATAGAGACAGAGAAGAGAACAATGTCGTTCCCCTCCGACCTAGAAATTGCCCGAGGCGCCGAACTGCGCCCCCTCACCGACATCGCGTCGGAAGCCGGAATCCCAACCGACTGCCTAGAGCCCTACGGCGAGGGCGCGGCCAAGATCAAGTTGGACGCCATCGGACGGATGGCCGACCGCCCGAAGGCCCGGTACGTGGTCGTCTCAGCCATCACCCCCACACCCCTGGGCGAGGGCAAGACCACGACGACCGTCGGCCTCGGCCAAGGCTTCAGTCACATCGGGAAAAAGGCCACCATCGCCATCCGCCAGCCCTCGATGGGCCCGACCTTTGGGATCAAGGGTGGGGCGGCCGGCGGCGGCTACAGCCAGGTCGTACCCATGGAGCTGTTCAACCTCCACCTAACCGGAGACATGCACGCCGTCACGGCGGCCCACAACATGTGCTCGGCCATGCTCGACGCCCACCTGTTCCACGGCAACGAGCTGGGACTGGACCTCCACAACATCACGTGGCGGCGGGTCATGGACATCAACGAGCGGGCGCTGCGCAACATCGTCGTCGGCCTGGGCGGCCGGCTAGATGGCGTGCCCCGCGAAACCGGCTTTGACATCACCGCCGCCTCCGAGGTCATGGCGGCCCTCGCCCTGTGCACCTCGCTGGCCGACCTGCGCCAACGAATGGGCCGAATCGTCGTCGGCTACGACAAGGCGGGCACTCCGGTCACCGCCGAGGACCTCGGCGTAGCCGGCTCGATGACGGTCATCCTCAAGGAAGCCATCAAGCCCAACCTGATGCAGACTCTGGAGGGCACTCCCGCCCTGGTCCACTGCGGCCCGTTCGGCAACATCGCCACCGGNAACTCGTCGATCGTGGCCGACCAGATCGGCATCCACACCGGTGACTTCCTGCTCACCGAGGCGGGTTTCGGCGCCGACATGGGCGCCGAGCGGTTCTTCAACATCAAGTGCCGCTATTCGGGCATCGCCCCCGACGCCGCTGTTCTGGTAGCCACCGTCCGNGGCCTGAAAGCCCACTCCGGCAACCACAAGATCGTGGCCGGTAAGCCGCTTCCCGAGGCCCTCCTGGCCGAAAACCCCGACGAGGTGCACCAGGGAGGCGACAACCTCCGCAAGCAGCTGGAGAACATGCAGGTCCATGGGGTGTCTCCGGTAGTGGCCATCAACGTGTTCCCNGGCGACCACGACGTCGACATCAACGCCATCAAGGAGATCGCCGACGAGTTCAACGCCCGGTCGGCGATCACNACCCACTTCGCCGACGGCGGGTCGGGAGCCGCCGAGCTGGCCGAGGCGGTCGCCGAGGCGACCGACGAGCCCAGCGACTTCCAGGTCCTGTATCCGGACGAGATGTCGCTCCGGGACAAGATCCGCACCGTGGCCGAGAAGGTCTACGGTGCCGACGGCGTAGATTTCTCGCCGCAGGCCAACAAGCAGATCGACACGTACGAGGCCAACGGCTTCGGCAACCTACCGGTGTGCATCGCCAAGACGCACTTATCGATCAGTTCGAACGCCGCCCTCAAGGGCGCCCCAACTGGGTGGACGCTCCCCGTCCGCGAAGTCCGGGCCTCAGTGGGCGCCGGCTTCGTGTACCCGATCTGCGGTGACATGCGTACGATGCCCGGGCTGGGCGCCCGGCCGGGCGCCATGGGTATTGACATCGACGAGAACGGTGAGATTGTCGGCCTGAGTTGACCCTCCGCCGTCAACCGGGTCGCCGGTAACCGCCGGAGACCAACCCCACGGACCCACCGGTCGGCCCACGCCGAGCCGGCTCACATGCGAAAGGGGGGCTCTGCGTGGTCAACCGGAACCAGGCCGACAAGGCCGTCCAGAAGCGTCTGCTCGAGGGCATGACCTACGAGCTGATCCCACTCAAGAACCTGGCCGACCAGTCACAGCACTTGCCGGCAGGCGCCACCGTCTCGGTGACCTGCTCTCCGGCTAAAACGGTCGACGACACCCTGGATCTGTGCGCCGGCTACGCCGAAAGGGGTTTCACGGTGATCCCCCACATCGCGGCCCGCATGGTGGAGGACGAGGGACACGTGGACCGAATCGTCCAACGGGTGAACGTCCTTGGTATCCGGACTGTGTTCTGCATCGGTGGCGACGCCGACCCCCTGGGCCCGTTCACTGACGCCGCTGGCTTCCTGCGTTCCTTCCTGGACCGCCGCCCCAACGTTGACGTAGTGGGTATCGGTTCCTACCCCGACGGCCACGCCACCATCCCCGACCGGGCTCTGGTGGACGCCCTGGTCGAGAAGCAGGAGCTGATCCGGGAGGCCGGTCTCGAGGGCTACATGGCCACCCAGATGTGCTTCGACGCCGACACCATCGGTGACTGGCTGGAAGGTCGTCGGGCCGCCGGTTTGGACCTGCCATGTCACCTCGGGGTGCCGGGGGCCGTCGACCGGGCGAGGTTGCTGGCCATCTCAATCCGGCTGGGCATAGGCCACTCGGTCCGCTACCTCAAAAAGAACAAGGCATCAGTGATCCGCCTACTGTCGCCCGGCGGCTATGACCCGAACAAGCTCATCGCCCCGCTCTCCTGTCGGGCTGACGAGTTGGGAATCTCCGGGATCCACTGCTTCACGTTCAACGCCGTGGACACCACCGAGAGCTGGCGCCAGAAGTCCCTGAGGAAGCTCGGGTCCTGACCCTCACGGGGCCACGTAGCCCCGGTGGCCCGTCGTCAGGCAGGATTCCCGACATGCCATCTGGCTCCTCTCATCCGCTCCTGCTCTCCCCCGTCCGGGTGGGCCCCCTGGAGTTACGGAACCGGATCGTCCTACCGGCCATGGACCAGAACGTCTGTAACGACGGGCTGGTCACTGATCGCCTGGTGGTCCACTACGAGGAACGGTCCCGGGGAGGAGCCGGCCTGCTTGTGCTGGAGACCTCAGCCGTTTCCTACCCCCACGGAGCCACAGCCCGTCACCAGCCCGCCCTGTCTCATGACGGTGTGATCCCCGGGCTGCGGCGCCTAGGCGAGGCCGTCCACGCCCACGGTTCGAAGCTCGTCGTCAGGCCAACCACCACGGCCGCATCTCTGGGGTGGACACGGCCGAGGACCGGCCCTGTCTGGTGCCCAGCCTCCCGCTTCCTGACACCGACCCGATGTCGATCATGGCCGATACGACCATGGACGAGCTGGTGGCCATGTCAACCCTCACCGGCGGCAAGATGCCCACCTACGCCGAGGCCACGGTTGAGGACCTGTCTGACGTGGTGGAAAAGTTCGCCGACGCTGCGGTCCGCGTCCAAGCTGCTGGCCTCGACGGCCTGGAAATCCACGCCGGCCACGGCTACCTCCTGGACACCTTCCTCTCACCGGCCTGGAATAAACGGACCGACCGGTACGGCGGCTCCGAGGAGAACCGGGCCCGCCTACTGGTCGAGGTCGTGGAGGCCGTCCGCGCGCGTTGTGGTCCCGGCTTCGCCATCCTGGTCCGCCTCAACGGTCGGGATGACGCCCTCGAGGGCGGGATCACGCCCGACCTCGCTGCCCGGTACGCCGCTGTGGCCGCCAACGCCGGTGCCGACGCCATCCACGTCACCGCCTACTCGTCGGTCACTGGCGGCCCCGGATTTACCGAAGGGCCACTGCCGTGGCGTCCNTGCCAGTACGAGGAGTTGGCCCGGANGGTGAAAGCCGCCGTGGACGTCCCGGTCATCGCCGTCGGGCGCATCCGGCCCGACGACGGCGAGCGGATCCTGGCCGACGGGGGCGCCGATCTGATCGCCATGGGCCGCCAGTTGTTGGCCGACCCGNACCTACCGAACCGGCTGGCCGAGGGTCGCCCCGACCTGGTCCGCCCGTGCATCAACTGCTTTGTTTGCGTNGCCCAGAACTTCTGGTCGGCGGCTCCGGTGTGCGCGGTGAACGCCCAGTTGGGCCACCAGGATTGGCCCAAGCNGACGCCCGCTGCCCCACCCCGCCACGTAGTGGTAGTGGGGGGCGGACCAGGGGGCATGGAGGCGGCCCGGGTGGCCGCCGAACGGGGNCACAGAGTGACCCTGCTGGAGAGGGCCAACCACCTCGGCGGCACGGCCCGCTTCTCGTCACTGACCACACCACTGAACGGCGACCTGGTCCGGTGGATGGCAGCCGCCCTGGCCGAGGCCAACGTAGAGGTACGCACCGCCACAACGGCCACGCCGACAATGGTCGCCGCGTTGCGCCCGGATGCCGTGGTGGTGGCCACCGGTGCCGTCCGGGACCGCCCAAACGTGCCCGGAGTTGACCTGCCGCANGTGCTTTCCGGCGACGACCTGCGCAGCCTTCTGACCGGTGAGGGAGGGGCCACCGACCAGCGGTCAGGGCCGCTTGTGCGCCTCGCGCTGACCGTCGCGCGGGCCCTGGGCATGACCACCGACATGGACCGGGTCCGCGCCCTGTCCCGCCGGTGGATGCCCATCGGGCGACGCGTCGTAGTAGTGGGTGGCGGGCTTGTGGGTACCGAGCTGGCCGAGTTCCTAGTCGAGCGAGGACGATCGGTGACCGTCCTAGAGGAGGGCGACGACCTGGCCACCGAGATGGCGCACCCCCGACGCTGGCGGGCCCTCCACGAAGCCCGAGCCCACGGCGTGGACTTCCGCACTGGGACCCGCCTGGTGGCCGTCACCGCCGATGAGGTAATCGCCCACACCGCGGCAACCGACGAAAAGGATGGCGACGAGGTGCGCTTCGGCGCCGACAGCGTGCTGCTGGCCGGCAGCGTTCAGCCGGACTCTTCGCTGGCTGGGGCCATCCGGACCGGCATCGGCGGCGACGTCGAGGTCCACGTGGTGGGTGATGCCGGAACGGTCGGCTACATCGAGGGGGCCATCCGCTCCGGATACGAGGTGGGTGTCGGCCTGTAGACCGGAGACGGGACCGACGCCCGCTTAGAGCCGGCCAGACGGCCATCGGTAGCGTCCGTCATGTGACCAATTCCATCGACGCCCCGTCCTGGAACCCATTCGATCCAGACTTCCTGCTCGACCCGTACCCGCAATACGCTCGCCTGCGGGACGAAGACCCCGTGCACCGGACCCCGCTCGGCGTCTTGGTCGTATCGCGCTACGACGATGCCCACCAGGTGCTCCGCGACCCCCAGACGTCGGTCCGGCGGTTCGAGACGAGTGAGACAACCCCGGAACACATGCTGCCCCTCCGGGACCGCCAGGACGAGCGGGTGCCGTCCATCCTCGGACTGGACCCCCCGGACCACACCAGGCTCCGGAAACTGGTGCAGCGCACCTTCACTCCGCGGGCCATCGGCCGTATGCGCGACCAGACCACCGCCATCGTGGACGACCTGCTGGACGAGCTCTCCGACCGGGACGAGATCGACCTCATTGCCGANTACGCCTTCGTTATCCCGTTTGCGGTGATCCACGCCATGCTCGGCCTCCCCGAGGCAGACGTGGCCCAGGTCCGCGCCTGGTCCCACGCCCTCACCCAGACCCTTGAGCCGTTTCTAACCCCCGAACAGGTTGACGCGGCCATGGACGCCGCAGTGCACATGGACCGGTACCTCACTGAGGCCATCGCCGCGAAGCGCCAAAATCCAGCCGCCGACCTCCTGACCGACCTGGTGCAGGTCGAGGAGGAGGGTGACCGAATGACCGAGGCGGAGTTGCTCTCCATGACTTCGCTCCTGTTCGTGGCCGGGCACGAGACCACGGTCAACCTGATCGGCAACGGCACCCACGCTCTGTTGCANCACCCTGACCAGATGGACCTAGTGCGAACTGACGAGTCGGTGGACGCNACGGTGGCCGACGAACTGCTGCGCTACGACAGCCCAGTTCAGACCTCGGGGCGCCGGGTCATGCACGACGTGGAGGTGTCGGGTATCAAGGTGGCAGCCGGAGAAATGGTGCTGACTGCCCTGGGCAGCGCCAACCGTGATCCGCGCTTCTGGGGAGCGACGGCCGACGACCTGGACGTAACTCGGCCAGAAGCCAACCGCCACCTGTCCTTCGGCAGCGGGGTCCACCACTGCTTAGGCGCCGCGCTGGCCCGCATGGAGGGCGAGATCGCCATCACCCGACTGGTCCGGCGGTTCCCCGACCTAGCCCTGGCCGGCCAGCCCACCTATAACGCCCGAATCATTCTCCGGGGTCGAGATGTGCTCCCGGTCCGGTTGGGACGGGCTGCCTGACCCGTAGTGCCGGTGGTGCCCCGGCCGGCTTGCCCGGACAGGCCACGGCGCAAAAAACAGCGCCAACCATGAAGGTGCACGTCAACATCGCCCAGACGCGGCCGAATGCCGCTAGGCGCCCGAGGTGGAGCGAGGCGGTGAGCACTGCCACGGCAACCGCAACACCGACAGCGAATCCCAACGTGCTGAGGGTCCGCAGCATGGCGCTGGCCACCCCAAAGCGGGCCGGCGGCACATCCCGGAGGCCGAGGGAGGCGAAGGTGGCAAAGGAACACGACACCCCGATCCCTAGGCAGAGTTGGGCCGGCAGCATCGTGGTCGTCCACGACGACTCCACGGTGACACCCCACCACAGCCACGCGGGACAACAGGCAGCGGCTACCGAACCGATGACCAGGAGGGTCCGGTGCCCAACCCGGTCGGCAACCGAACCCACCGGCCCTCCCAGCAGGGCGGCGAAGGCCGGGCCGGGAACAACACCGAAGCCGGCGGCCAGCACCGACCATCCCCAGAGTTCCTGGAGCAACAACGTGTTGAACAAGATGGTGGCGATGAATGCGCTAGTGAAGAACACCTGNCCNAGGCCGGCCGACCAAAACGACCGNATCCGGACCAGGGAGAGGTCGATCAGCGGACTGGGATGGCGGGNCGAGCGGACGAATAGAACCACGACCAGCANCAGGCCGACCCCCACCGTCGCCAGGGTTCGACCCGAGCCGTAGCCCCACCGTTCACCNTCCACCACACCGAGAAGCAGCAGGGCTATGCCGAGGGTCCCTGCTGGCACTCCCATCAGGTCGTAGCCACCCCGGGCATCGGGATCCCTGGTCTCTCGTACGAACCTCGGGGTGATGGCCAACAGCACCAGCCCAATGGGCACGTTGACCAGAAATATCCACCGCCAGGACGCCAGGTCGATGAGGATCGCCCCGAGCGATGGACCCACCGCCGCCCCAAGGGCCGCCGAGGCTCCCCAGATGCCGATCACCATGGAGCGTCGCTCCGGGGGGAACTCGGGCAGCACCATTGACATGGACGAGGGCCCCAGGATGGAACCCCCCACCCCCTGTAGAACCCGGGCCGAGACCAGCCACGTCACGCTCTCGGCCATCCCCGACAGGAAGGACCCGACAACGAACACCCCCACACCAATCATGAATAGGAGGCGACGGCCCTTCTGGTCGGCCAGGCGTCCAGCCAGCAGAAGGAAAGCCCCCACCGAGATGGAGTAGCCGGATAGCACCCAGGAAAGGCCGGCCTCCGAGGCCCCGAGGTCCCGCCGGATCGACGGGAAGGCCACGTTGACGATCGAGACGTCGATGACGGTCAGCAGAGCGGCCAGGGTGGAGACCCCTAGGGCAATCCACGCCCGCCGCTCCACCGGCGGCAACCCCTGGCTGGACGGCACCCGGACCTCCCATCGGGACCCGCCCCAGTGGCCGGCCCGGTGACCCCGCCGGACGCTAGGTCGTGTCACTATCCCCCAACGATGCGGGACCACAACCCCGGACCTGATCCAGACGCACCTCAATGAGTGCGTTGGTCACCTCCCGTAGGCGGTCGTCGACCGTCTCAAGGTGACCAACAACGTCAGCCAGCGAAATCCGGGCGACTACCCCGACTCTGACCATGGCATCACCGTGGCCTCGCGGACGGAACTGACAACCCGGAGATCCATCATCTTCGGCGGCGACGGTAGACCCAACCTGCTGGCTCGGGGTACCCGGCCCAGACACGGTGCCGGAATACCTGGAGCAGGGGACCGACCAGCAGGGCGAAGGCCAGCGTGCCGACCCCGTAGGACCCTCCGAGCGCTCCACCGACCACCAGGACAGTGATCTCGAGGGAAGTACGGGCGGCCCGGATACTGAGGCCGGTATCGACAAGTGCCGTCATCAGGCCGTCTCGTACACCAGTTCCTAGGCCTGCCCCCAGGTAGAGCATGGAACCAAACGCAACGGCCAGCGGGGCCAAGACGACCAAAGCCCCCCTGACCGGCCACGCGCTCGGCGGTTCGACGACAGCCAACACAATGTTGACAGTGACCCCGATGATCACCACATTGGCCACCGTTGCCGGCCCGATGGGTTGGCGGAGCATGGCCACCAGACCCAGCAGAAAAATCCCAAGGGTGATGATCACCGTCCCCGGCTGCCGACTAGCCAGGCCGGCCAGGGCGTCGTGTAGGACGTCCCATGGACCGACACCTAGGTCGGCCAGGAACAGGGCGCCAATCCCAGCGCCAAACAGGACCAGGCCCACGAGGATTACCGCAGCCCGGATGGCCATCTCTCTCATCAGGTCATTCTGATGTCCGCGTCACGAGACGAGCCTGATGGGGTGGGGTATGACGTCCGGAGCCGGGCGACCAGACCGAATGATGTCGGTCCGGCCGCCCAGAGCACCCGGAAGTTGGGGCAAGCGGAACAGAGGCACCGCCGCCCCTCTGAACAGTTACTCGCCGCCCGCGTTGAGGGTCACATCCACTCGACGCCAGTTCTTACCGGTGGTGTCCACGCCGCGGTTCTTCAACATCTCCACGGCCGCCTCGGCGTACTCCGTTGTGTACGCACCGGAGTCGGGCGCTGCGGCGAGGATGCCCTGGCTAGTCGCCACGTTGATGGTCTGGGCCCACAGGTCCTCGTCCATCACGCCGGCCCCGTCGGGCGACGGCCAGATCAGGCCGTTGATTTCGTTCATCTGCCACGCCTGATGTGATGCACCAAGCGACGAGCCGTTGTTGAGCACGATTTCAACNCACTCCGCTGAGTTNTCGCGGCAGTGCATCCAACCCTCAAGAGAGGCAGCCACAAAGCGAGTGGTGATGTCGACGTAGTCGGCGTTGCCGAGTCTGGTGCCGTCGGCCCATAGGGCGTCCTGGAGCATGGCCGTCCCTTCGTCATTCCAGTCGATGACCGACAGGTCGTCCGCGGTGACACGCTGACCGGTGGCAGGGTTGGTTGACTCAAGCATCTGGGCGTACTCGTTGTAGATCATTGCCTGGGCGGCGTCGATCTCTCCGTTGAGCAGGGCCAGCATGTCAAAGCTCTGCTGGACCAGTTCGTAGTCGCTGGACGGATCCAGACCCGCTTTGCGCGAGCCGGCTAGGAGCTCGAACTCGTTGCCCCAGCCCCAGTTGCCTACGACCTTGCCAGCCAGGTCCGCGGGACTGTTGATGCCGGCGTCGGCCCACGAGACCTGCAGGGTTCCCGAGCGCTGGAATACCTGGGCCACGTTTACGATGTCCATGCCCTCCTCGCGCGGCACTAGAGCCTTGGGCACCCACGACACGGCGAAATCCACAGCTCCTGAAGCCAACTGCTGATGGGGAGCGATGTCGACACCGCCTTCGCGGATCTCCACGTCGAGGCAGTACTTCTCGTATATCCCCTCGTCGGCCGCGGCGTAATAACCAGCGAACTGGGCCTGGGTAAGCCACTGCAGCTGCAGCGAAACAGAGTCAACTGAGTCGCAGTCGCCAACGCCGACCGCAGCTTCGTCATCGCCACAAGCAGTAGCAAACAACGTTAGGACTGCTAGCACCGCCAGCAGTCTCGTCGTCAATCGCTTCTTCATCATTCCCTCCCGGGTGTAGTTGTGTACTCGCCGTCCCCCATCGCCGCTCGCCAAGGCATGCTTGCGCGCTCAACTAGTAGGGCTATAGCGAACAAAGTTAGGCCAAGAGCCGACGCGACTGCGATGGCGGCCCAAGCGACGTCGTATCTCACGAATGCGACGTTGGACGTGATCACGTTGCCGATGCGGTCCTGGGGGCCGCCGAAGTACTCGGCCACGATCGCGGCGATTACCGACAGGGGCGCCACTAACCGGAGGGAGTTGGCGAAAAACGGAAGAGCGTTGGGAATTCGAACCTCCCGAAGGATCGTCCACTCGCTAGCCGCGTAGGAATGCATGAGCTCAATCTCATCGGGATGTACTTCGGTGAGGCCTCGAGACGTGTTGATGAAAACCGGAAAGAAGACCACGGCAATTACTACGGCCTGGTTACTGAGCGTTCCGGTGATCCCGAACCAGGCATTGAAGATGGGAGCAAGGGCCACTATGGGCGTGGCGTTGACGACCACGGCAAGTGGTGTNAGCCCCTCTTCGAGGGTACGNAAGCGTGTGGTCACGAAAGCCAGCGCTACGCCGGTCATGATGCCGATCAGCAGGCCACTTACCGCGATCCATCCTGTCTCCCATATGGCATGTCGCAGAACGGGCCAATTGTCGACAAGCTCTTCCATGATCGACGTGGGCCTTGGCAGCAGGAACTCCCGAATTCCGAATCCCCTTACGAACGCTTCCCAGAGCAGGAGACCGACAACACCCACCGTGATCGGCGGCCCTAGGACAGAAATCCGGCCGCGAAGTTGCCGAACCATCATCCACCGCCCTCCACAGCCCGGAGCGCTTCGCGGATTTCAGTGGCCTTCGCGAAGAAGGCTGGATCTTGCCGCGTATCGTCGCTGCGCTCACCTAGGTCAACGTCAACTACAGAGTGGATACGGCCGGGCCGTGGTGACAAGACCACTACTCGGTTGGAGAGAAAAGCCGATTCGGGTACCGAGTGGGTGACGAATACCACGGTGGTGTGGGTTTCTCGCCATATCCGAAGTAGTTCAAGTTGCATGTGCTCACGGGTCATCTCATCGAGCGCCCCGAAAGGCTCGTCCATCAGTAACAACTTCGGCTGGAACGAGAGAGCCCTGGCGATAGACACCCGTTGTTGCATGCCGCCGCTGAGTTGGCGGGGGTAGTGCCCACCGAAGTCTTCAAGCCTGACCAACTCGAGCATTTCTGCCGATCGGGCTGACCTGTCAGCCTTCGACCAGCCACGAAGTTCGAGTGGCAGCTCGATGTTGGCCAGCACCCGACGCCAATCGAATAGACCGGAATGCTGGAACACCATGCCGTAGTCCTGATCCAGGCGAGCCTCGTGGGCTGATTTGCCGAATACCGTCAACGCTCCCGTGGTTGGGGCGAGCAAGTCGCCAATCAGGCGCAAGAGAGTCGACTTGCCGCAACCCGAGGGGCCAATCAGCGATACGAACTCTCCGGCCTCAACGGTCAGGTTGATGTCAGACAACGCTGCTACCTCGGAATCGCTCCCGACGTTAAAGACCTTGTCGACCCCATCTACGACAACCGCTTTTTCTGCCAGAACTGGATTACTCATGACGTGACTTCACCGGTGCGTCGCACCACGATCCATTCGGCCAGGGAGATCAGTCCAAAAACCAAGAGGCCAAGCACCGCTGCACCGATCACGGACGCGTAGAGCCGCTCAGGCGAGACGGCGTAGCGCTGCGCGTATTCAAGGATCGCCCGTCCCAGGCCGGTCTTGGTGCCGATGGAGATCTCGCCAACGATTGCCCCAACAACGCTGAGTGTGGCGGCAATTTTCAATGCAGGGAACAGGTAGGCACGTGCAGCAGGAAGTCTCAGTTTGACGA
>JGI26059J44795_1000052_pt1 | contig 16358 bp, 16 predicted proteins | sample MarorgKNORR_S2LV_2_FD_44795 | JGI IMG/M metagenome (IMG submission 44795)
TGTTGGAGGACTGAAAAATTATTTAGCAAAAATCTGGGCAAGTCCACTTTACAACCAAATAAGAGAAGGAGGTAAAACTGTTCTAAGATTTATTCCAACTGCAAGCAGGATAGCTAGAAAAGCTGAGATACAAGCTAAAGGACTACTTACCCCAGGAACCCTATTTGAAGAACTTGGACTTTCTTACATTGGACCAGTTAATGGTCACGATACAGTGGGAATGGTAAAAATATTGAATAACCTAAAAAACATGGAAGGACCAAGGCTTCTTCATGTCATCACACAAAAAGGCAAAGGATTCTTACCAGCCGAGCTTGATCCTATTGGTTACCATGCCATCAATAAAATCAAACCTCTAAAACAACAAAAGGACGAAGCAGTAAAAGTTACAACTTACTCTCAAATCTTTGGCGAGTGGTTATGNTACAAAGCAGAAGAAGANAATCTTCTAACNGCTATAACTCCAGCCATGAGAGAAGGGTCTGGGTTAGTCGAGTTCTCAAAAAAATTCCCAGATAGATATTACGATGTCGCTATAGCTGAGCAGCATAGTGTGTCGTTGGCAGCCGGAATGGCATGCGAAGGACTTAAACCGGTAGTGGCTATATATAGTACTTTTCTGCAAAGAGCTTACGACCAGCTTATACATGATGTAGCCTTACAAAACCTTAATGTACTATTCGCCATAGACAGAGCTGGCTTAGTGGGAGCAGATGGTCCCACTCACCAAGGTGCTTTTGATATTTCTTATCTGCGTTGTATACCAAACATGGTGATTATGACTCCTTCTGATGAAAACGTTACTTGGAAAATGCTAAACACGGGATTTGATTACACGGGACCAGTGTCAATAAGATACCCTAGAGGTTCAGGTCCAGGTTCTAAAGTAGAAAAAGATAATTCCACTATAGAATTAGGTAAAAGTTCACTAATTAAGGATTCTCAAGAATCGCGAATAGCGATTATGAACTTTGGCAGCATGCTAGAACTAGCAGATGAGTTGTCAGAAAAATACAATGCTTGCCTGATCGATATGAATTTCGTAAAGCCTTTAGATCATAAAAGAATTAAAGAATTGGCTGAAAAATATAAATTGTTAATTACCATTGAAGAAAATGTCGTTAAAGGAGGTGCCGGGTCAGCTGTGGCAGAATTCCTAGCAGAAAATAATCTAAATGTTTCCCTTCTTAATTTTGGTATTTCAGATGAGTTCGTTGAACATGGTAGTCCAGATCATCAAAAAGTGAGTTCTGGTTTAGGTAAAGAAGAGATTACGGAAAAGATTAATAGAAGATTAGAAAAGCTATAGTAAGAATTAGAGCTGAAATTAAACCAGCAATAACATCATCCATCATTACTCCATAGGGACTGTCCAATTTATCAAAGTAACTGACAGGTTGCGGCTTCCAAATATCAAAAATTCTAAACAAAACAAAAGAGAAAATAATCCACGGCCAAAAAGATTCAAAAACAACTAGTGGAAAAGAAGCTATCCACATTCCAACAAACTCATCCCAAACAAACATTTTTGCATCTTTTTCAGCAGCCATTGTTTTCCTATATAAGTACAACCCAAAAAAGAAACTAGTTACGACTAAAAGAACATACGCAGTAAGAATAAAAATGTAGGCAAAAGGTCTAAGAAAAGGAACTATTAAAAAATAAAAAATTAAAATTGCTAATAAGCTTCCTACAGTTCCAGGAATAAATGGAGATAATCCACTACCAAAACCAATCGCAAACCAAGTTAAAGGTTTTTTGAAGTTCACTCCGTTAGAAGTCATCTTTTAAAAGTGCTGAAATCCTGAAGAAGCTTTTAGAAAATCTCCTTCTGGGGTAATAATCTGCACTTCATACCCTTTTATTATTCGGCCGATTTCACAAATTGGTATTTTTTCCAGTTTAGATATCCCTTCTATTTTTTCTTTGTTTGTTTTATCTGAAGTAAAAAGAATCTCGTAATCATCGCCTTTATTCATTTCTTCTGAAGATAATGATTTAGATAAAAAAGTGGGGATCTTTTCTAGGTAAACATTTGCGCCAACTTTACTTGCTGTACAAATGTGATTTAAATCTTGAAACAGCCCATCAGAGACATCAATAGCTGATGAAGCAATTCCCTTTAATTTATTACTCACCCCAAATCTTATTTTTGGTCTTAGATACCTGCTTTTCTTTAAGTCCACTAAATTATCTTTTTTTATGCTTTCAAGAGCAGAAGAAGCTTCACCTATTGCTCCAGTTAAATAGATTAAATCACCCACTTTAGCTCCCTTCCTGGTTAAGGCCTTACCTTTTTCAACGTAACCTCCTACCTGGACAGTAATTGAAAGATTGCCTTTAGTTGTATCACCACCAATTAAAGGTATCTTTAGCTCACTAGAAATATCTTCAAGTCCTCTTCTAAAACCTGATAACCATATAGGATCATAATCTTCTAGAGAAAGAGCCAAAGTAAACCATGAAGGTGTTGCTCCACAAGCAGCTAAATCACTAAGAGCAACTGAGACAGACCTATAAGCAATATCTGAAGCATTCATAGCTTTTAAAAAATGCACTCCTTCAATTGATGTATCTACAGAAATGACACTTTCTTTTCCTTTTGGAGGAGAAAGCACTGCTGCATCATCCCCCACAGAAACTCTGATGCCATGTTCTGCTAAATACGCAGAACCGACATCAGAAAAATATTCCTTTATTATTTGGTGCTCGTTTAAATTATCGAGACCTTTAACCAAATTTAATTTACTCAGGTATAGATTCAAACAAACCGGTAGCTCCCATGCCTCCACCAACACACATGGTTACTATTCCGTATTTCCCACCTCTTCTTCTGAGCTCCCTAGTTAAATGACCTACTTGTCTAGACCCAGTCATACCAAAAGGATGGCCTATTGCTATAGAACCGCCNTTAACATTTAGATTTTCAGTTGGTAATCCGAGTTGATCTCTTATGTAAACTACCTGAGAAGCAAATGCTTCGTTTAGTTCCCAAAGATCAATATCATCTACAGTTANATTAGCAGACTTCAATAATTTAGGTATTGAATAAAGAGGTCCTATGCCCATTTCATCAGGCTGACAACCCACTACTGTAAATCCTCTAAAATAAGCCAAAGGCTTAACTCCTAAGTCATTTGCTTTATCTTCACTCATAACCATAGTCACTGAAGCACCGTCTGATAATTGAGAAGAGTTACCTGCAGTTACAGATCCTTCTTCTGGATCAAAAACTGGGTTAAGGCTTGCAAGCCCTTCTAATGTTGTTTCAGGCCTGTTGCAGTTATCTTTATCCACTACTGCATCCACTTCCTTTTCAGCTCCAGTTTCTTTATTAACTAACAGCATTTTAGTTTCCATAGGAATAATCTCATCATCAAAAAGACCTTGATCTTGTGCTTTGGCACATCTTTCCTGGCTTGATAGGGCGTACTCATCTTGTGCCTCCCTAGTTACTCCATATCTTTTTGCTACAGTTTCAGCTGTGGTTCCCATGGCGTGATAGATTCCTGGNGCTTCTTCTGCCAGTTTTTCATTCACATACATGTGCGTATTACTTTTACCCTGGGTAGTGCTGATCGACTCTACTCCACCAGCAATAATGCAATCTGCAAAACCACTTTGTACTTGAGTTGCTGCCATAGCCACAGTCTGAAGACCAGAAGAACAATATCTGTTTACCGTTGTACCTCCAACTTCTATAGGAAGTTTTGATAACACCGCAACATTTCTGGCAATATTGTGTCCCTGAGCACCTTCTGGTGCACCACAGCCTAAAATCATATCTTCTACTGTGGAGGGATCCACTTCAGGGTTTCTATCCATAAGCGCATCAACAATATGGGCTGTCATATTGTCCGCTCTAGTTTGATTAAAGCCTCCTCTAAAAGACTTTGCTAGACCTGTTCTAACACTATCTACTATTACTGCTTCAGCCATAATTTCTCCTTAAAACTAATTTTTTATTATCGGGCGAGTGATGTTAGGTTAGAGTTAAGAAATTGGCAAGAAAATAAAATAGCTTCTTAGAAGTTACTTATTTAATGAGTCTTTAAACCATTCAGGAACAATATCAATCTCATATTTTTTAGCCAGTTTCACTAATAANGGAATTGTAATAGGTGCAAAAGGCATAAAAGTTAGAAATCCAAATCCTAATTCCTTAGATAGTACATTTAGTTGCTTATTTGCTTTATCAAGGTCTTCTTTTTTGACATTCCCTTGGGAGTAAGAATAATAAGTTTTTAGCATTTCCTTAGTACTTTCAGAATCTTGCTCTAAAGTAATTTTTAATAAAACCAGGGCTCTTCTTATATTTCTTCCAAACATAATCTCATTTAACTCTCAGTTCCTTGTTTTTTACAAATATTCATAAGATACTAACAAAGAACTAAAAAAATTAATAAAACCTTCTGGAGTCAGAAAAATGAATAAACCTTTCCCATTTGCATTTACTTTAGGTGCAATTGTANTCGTAGTTCTTTATTACCTGTTTTGGGATACTGAAGANCCTACTCAAGAGAATATTGTTGANGAAGAGATTAGCNCTCCAATAGANTCTTCATCTTCAGTTGGACTCATAGATGATGAAAGAATTATAAATGCAGAAAGTGAGCCGGGAAACTGGATAGCTCACGGAAGGACTTATGAAGAACAAAGGTTTTCTCCTTTATTAAAAATTAATAAAGATAGTGTTTCTGATCTAGGATTGGCTTGGTACAAAGATATGGGGACTAACAGGGCTCTTGAAGCTACGCCAATTGTTGTAGATGGCATTATGTTCTTTACTAGTACTTGGAGTCGGGTTTATGCCGTAGAAGCTAAAACTGGGAAAACTATATGGAAATTTGATCCAGAAGTTCCGGGTGAATGGGCACGTAAAGCCTGTTGTGACATAGTCAATAGNGGGGTTGCTGTTTATGAAGGAAAAGTCTTTTTTGCTAGCTTAGATGGAAGATTGTTTTCACTTAANGCNGANACAGGAGAAAAGATATGGGAAGTAGACACCATAACTGATCGTTCGAGAGCCTATACGATTACTGGCGCTCCCAGAGNAGCAAAAGGAAAAGTCTTTATAGGTAATGGAGGCGCTGAGTACGGTGTCAGNGGATATGTAACAGCCTACGATACNGAAACGGGNAAACAAGTATGGAGATTTTTTACTGTTCCTGGTGATCCATCTTTAGGGTTTGAAGATCCAGCTATGGAAATGGCTGCCAAGACCTGGAAAGGCACTAATTGGTGGGAATTTGGTGGCGGGGGTACTGTTTGGAACTCAATTGTCTATGACCCAGATTTTAATAACGTCTATTTAGGAGTTGGCAATGGATCTCCATGGACAAGAGAAATCAGATCTCCTGGAGGAGGAGATAATTTATTCTTAGCTTCTATAGTTGCTGTTGATGCTGATACCGGTGAATACAAATGGCACTATCAAACTACACCTGAAGATAATTGGGACTACACAGCCGTGCAAGATATGGCTTTAGCTGATATGGAAGTAGACGGAGAGAAGAAGAAAGTATTACTGCAAGCACCAAAAAATGGATTTTTCTATGTCATAGATAGATCTAATGGAAAGGTGCTAAGAGCTCACCCTTTTGCTGCTGTTACTTGGGCTACTCACGTTGACTTAGAAACTGGAAGACCAGTTGAAAATCCTGAAGTAGATTATTCTGAAAATGGATCTTTTGTTCTACCAGGACCTTTAGGTGCTCATAATTGGCAAGCAATGTCAGTGGATTTAGATGCGGGTCTTGTCTACATACCTGCTCAAGAAAATGCCTTCTTTTATGCGATTGAAGAAAACTATAAGAAAACAGGTATATTCAAAAGAAATCCAGGTAGATGGAATATGGGTATAGAAATGAGTTCTTTGGCCCAAAATGTACTTTCTAATTTAGAATCAATGCCCGAACCAGGAGGTTTTCTTAAAGCTTTTGACCCTTTAACTGGTGAAACTAAATGGTCTGTACCTATTCCGCATTACTGGAATGGAGGAGTTCTAGGCACTGCTGGAGGACTGGTTTTTCAAGGAGATGCCTTAGGCATGTTCTCTGCTTACGATAAGGAAACAGGAGAACGTTTATGGGAATTTAACACCTACACTTCTATGCTTGCGCCTCCAATTTCTTTTGAAATAGATGGAGAGCAGTACGTTTCAATCCTAACTGGATCTGGTGGAGGAGACCTATTTGGAGGCGAGCCTCTACCACCAATAGAAATACAAGCTTCTCTTACCTACAACAATTTTGGAAGATTGCTAGTTTTTAAATTGGGCGGCCAAAAGGAGTTACCTATACCTGATGTAAGAGATAAAACTATCCCCGAACAGGTCCTAGCAGATGTGAGTAACGATCAAATCCGTAATGGAGAAAGTAATTACAATCAATACTGTGCCGTATGTCATGGCTTTGTCGTCAAGTCTGCTGGAGGACTACCGGATTTAAGAAAGATGACTAAAGGCACCCATGATCTATTTAATAAAATAGTGCTGGAGGGTATCTTAGGAAGTAATGGTATGGCAGGTTTTGCTGATGTCCTTTCTGAAGACGATGTAAATAATATACATCATTATGTTAAGGCCAGAGCGCATGAAGATAGGGAGGTTTCCTTAGGAAATATGGAAGCACCTCAATTCACTTGGTATGGGGTAGAAGACCAATAGATTAATTTTCGAATTTAGTCTTAGGAGGTAAGCTTGGCGGAGCAACTTCTTGAAATTCAAAAGAAGGATTTCCTTCCTGGCTATTAATAGATTCTGAATCTTCATAAGGATTTGCGTTTTCATCAAAATTATCGGCATCAAGAACTCCATAAGTTTTTTTGCCATTAAGTTGAGTTCCTTCTTTGAGTTGAAGTAAAGCAGATTGCGCCATTTTATGATTTTTTTCACTCCAGATTAGGCTATAAGCCCTTGGTCTTCCTATTGGTATGCCAGCATCATCTTGGTATCTTATCCAAAAGTGAATTTCACCTTCCCTTTTAGTAAATTTATCTGGCTCATCTATAGAGACCCAAACAAGTCTAAATTCATCAGGAATCACTTGTGTAGATGGCCATCCCAATATTTGCTTATAACCCATCCATGTGAATACATAAAAGGAAGCCATGATGAAAACAATAAGCGTTTTTAATTTGCTTGAGAAAGATGAATAAAGTAAGAATATTAAAAGTAAGGCCGAAATGGCTACATAACCTAAAATCAAAAAAATCCTTTCTTCAATCACTTTTGTTTTCTATTAAGGAATTTCTGCCTAAGGCTTTTGTAAGTAACCTTTTCTGAATCTGATTTACATCAGATATATTCTTTTTTGAGTCAACTGAAAATCTGACAGCAGTTTTCTCATCCCCTACTCCTTTCAATTCATGACTACCGTAATAAACCAGCTCGACTTCAGGATTAAGTTTTTCTACCTTAACATCCACAGTCAGAGGCTTATCGTAATTTGCTTGATAGTGAAGAAGGTTAACTACGTATTCACCTGATTGAAGTGCTCTAATGGTGATGGTTTCTTGATTGATGGGGTTCGAAATCGTAGCGCCATTAACATTCATCTTGTCTGCAAATATTCCTCTGTCATCCCTATCTAAATGCATAAGTCCAGTATCTCGGTTGTGATACCAAACTAATCCTCCTTGAGGACTTTCTACTATGGCATCTACGTCATCAGGGTGCTGATCTGGCCATCTAACAGAAATAAGAATTTCTGCTTTAGAGTCTATCTTGCCGCCGTCGCTGGGATCTGAAATCAACATGAACGCAATGGCAAACATGAAGGCAAATCCTAAAAGGGAATTAAAAAGTAAATCTGTGAATGCGTCTTGTCCTTCCCCGTTATTAAGGATTCTGTGTTTCATTTAAATCCCTTAATCCAAGTCTCCAGAAGTAAGACCATTAATTAATTTACTAAGTGATGAATCAAGCAAAAAATACTGGAACTTGAGCATGGTGCTGGTGATNAAACCAGANAGCGTGGTATACAGGGCAACAGCCATTCCTCCACTCATAGAGGAGAGTAAGGGTTGTATTTTTTCTGGATCAAAGTCTTTCATTTCACCAATTGGCAAAAGCATGAGAATAAATCCAACAACTGTCCCTGTTAAGCCGAGTTTTAATAAAACATCGGAAATCATGTGACCCAGTGCATGTCTGTTTGATAGCTCATCTTCAAGTATCCTTAAAAGACTTTGACTCTCTAAAGAGGACTTTGACTTGACTGCATCTAAGAAATCTAAAACCTTGCCCTCTCCTTTAATTTCAGAATCTAAATTTCTAGCAATGTAAATCCAATGGAAAGTAGCCGCTGTATAAATTGCTAAAATGAGAATGGAGATCTTGCTTCTGTCTGATTCAAATATTAGATTTAAAAGATTGAGGTCATAAAGGACATAAAAAGCAAAAAATATTACGGTAAGTAAGATAATTGATCTTTGCAAAAGGTATTGAGGTTTAGCTGTTTTTATCACTTAATTTTATTGATACTGGTGACTCATTAATTTCTGTCCCTATCTTGTAGAATAACTAATTATCACTAACAGTTCTATACATGAATAAATCTGAAAAAGTTGAATTCATATCTGAGTCATTAAATAAACTCTACCCAAACCCCCCTATTCCTCTAAATCATGATTCGGTTTTCACTCTACTAATAGCCGTAATCCTTTCAGCCCAGTGCACAGATGTAAGAGTCAATTTAGTTACACCTGAATTATTTAAAAAAGCCAACAACCCTAAAAAAATGATAAAACTAGGTAGAAAGGAAATACGAAGGATTATTAAACCCTGCGGGCTGTCACCGCAAAAGTCTAAATCTTTATTTGAGCTCTCAAAGATTCTAGTTAAAAAATATAAAGGTGAAGTACCGGATTCTTTTGAGGCGCTAGAGTCACTGCCTGGTGTGGGACATAAAACTGCCTCAGTAGTAATGAGTCAGGGCTTTGGCCACTACGCTTTTCCTGTAGATACGCATATTCATAGGCTGGCACAGAGATGGGGTTTAACAAACGGCAAAAATGTTAAGCAAACTGAAAAAGATTTGAAAAGACTGTTTCCAGAAAAACGGTGGAACAAACTGCATATACAAATAATTATGTACGGAAGAGAGTTCTGCACAGCAAGGGGGTGTGATGGAATTACATGTAATATTTGTTCGAATATTAATGCCAATAGAAAACGGCCAATAAAAACAAAAAAACCATAAATTAACCACCGAGATGTTGTGAGTCGTTAGGTATAATTACACTTCTCAAAAAAATTATGCTATCAAATAGACAATCGATAAAAGATTATGATCCAGATCTTTGGAAGGCTCTAAAAGGAGAGTCAGAAAGGCAAGAAGATCATATAGAACTCATAGCTTCTGAAAACTATACTTCGCTGAGGGTGCTTGAAGCTCAAGGTTCTGTTTTAACCAATAAATATGCAGAAGGATACCCTGGTAAAAGATATTACGGTGGATGCGAATTTGTAGACGAAGCAGAAACCCTTGCTATTGAAAGAGCTAAGGAGCTTTTTGGAGCAGACTACGCAAATGTTCAACCTCATTCAGGTTCAAGCGCAAATTTAGCTGTTTATTTAGCTTTGTGTGAACCTGGAGATGTGATCCTTGGCATGAGTCTTGATCATGGGGGTCATCTTAGCCACGGAACTAGTGTGAACTATTCAGGTAAAACTTATCAAAGTTTTCAATATGGACTGGATGAAAAAACGGGTGACATTGATTATGAGCAGGTTGAATCTTTAGCAAAAAAACACAAACCTAAAATGATTATTGCTGGCTTTTCTGCTTTTTCAGGAATAGTAGACTGGGAAAAATTTAGAATGATTGCGGATGAAGTTGGTGCCTATCTACTAGTAGATATGGCTCATGTGGCAGGGTTAGTAGCCACAAACTTGTATCCCTCACCAGTTCCGTTTGCCGATGTGATTACAACCACGACACATAAAACTTTAAGAGGGCCTAGAGGAGGTCTCATTCTTGGTAAACAAAATGAAGAAATAGAAAAGAAAATAAATTCTGCAATAATTCCTGGGTCTCAAGGTGGCCCCTTAATGCATGTCATAGCTGCAAAAGCGGTTTGTTTTAAAGAAGCATTAGAACCAGAATTTACCTCATATCAAACTCAAGTATTAAAAAATGCAAATACAATGTGCCAGGTTTTCCAAGAAAGAGGTGTTGAGATTGTTTCTAAAGGCACCAAGAATCACATGTTTTTAGTTGATCTTATAAATAAAGAGATTACAGGAAAAGATGTTGAGGAAAGTTTGGGTAGAGCCAATATTACTTTGAATAAAAATGCAGTGCCTAATGACCCTCAATCCAGATTTGTGACAAGCGGATTAAGAATTGGCACACCAGCAATAACCACTAGAGGATTCAAAGAAAAAGAAGCTTCTCAAGTAGCAACATGGATTTGCGATGTGCTTAAAGATTTAAATAGTGAAGATGAAATTAAACGAGTAAAATCTGAGGTGAAGGAACTCTGTAAAGAATTCCCCGTTTATGCTTTAAAAAACTAATTATGCACTGCCCTTTTTGTAGCCACACTGATACCAAAGTCATTGATTCCAGATTGATTGCTGAAGGCTCGCAAACCAGAAGAAGAAGAGAATGTCCAGATTGCGGTGAACGGTTCACTACGTTTGAGTCAGCGGAATTGTTAATGCCAAAAATAATCAAATCTAGGGACGATATGCGCGAACCCTTCAATGAACAGAAGTTAAGAGAAGGCCTTTATAGGGCATTAGAAAAAAGACCAGTTGGAGAAGAAGAGGTTGAGACCCTAATCGAAGACATCAAAAAAGATATTAGATCTTATGGAGAAAGAGAAGTCAGATCTAGACTGATAGGTGAAGTAATTATGAAGCGCTTAAGACGCTTAGATGAGGTTGCTTTTATTCGATTTGCTTCCGTATACAGAAGATTTGAAGACATAACTGAATTCAGCGAAGAAGTTGAAAAGCTAACCAAAGATTAGTGAAAGATCTTCACCAAGAGCATATGCTAAGTGCTCTATCAGTTGCTGAAAAAGCTAGATACATAGCTTCACCTAACCCAATGGTAGGAGCTGTGATTGTTAAAGATAATCAAATAATAGGCACTGGATTTACACATAAACCAGGTTGTGACCATGCTGAAATAGACGCCATTAAAAACGTTTATAAAAAATTTAAAAATGAGGCTAGCCAAAAACTTAATAACAGTTCAATTTATGTAACTTTAGAACCTTGTAGTAAACAAGGACGAACCCCTGCCTGCACTCGAGCGATAATAGAAGAAGGTATCAAGGAGATTTATATCGGAAGCAAGGACCCTTTACAAAAAGGAATTGAAGAGCTGAAGAAAGCAGGACTGACAGTTAAATCCGGTTTACTCGAAGATAAGTGTAATGAATTTAATAGGGGTTTCTTTTCAAGAATAGAACGTCAACGCCCTTTTGTTACCTGCAAGATAGCTTGCTCAGAAGATGGAGGCATAGGACTAACTACTGGCGGTGATAAATGGATAACTTCAAAAAAATCTCGAGAGGATGTTCATAAGTTAAGGGCTGCTTCGGATGCTATTTTGACAGGTGTGGGAACCGTATTAGCTGACAATCCTAGGCTTACTGTTAGAGATAAAGCCTTAAGTAAATTGGAAGGAGAGATTCATCCCCGAAGGTATGTATTGGATAGCTCATTGAGAATGAAAGGTAATGAACATCTGTTAACTGATGGTTTAGGAACTACAATTTTTTGTAATGACTTAAAGAAAGTTAGCTATAACAAGCCTCCTATTAAAATAATTGAAGCTGCAAGTGAATCTAAAAGGGTTTCCCTACAAAAAGTAATGGATTATTTAAATAAAGAAGAATGCAATACCCTTATGATTGAGGCCGGATCAAAAATAAATACCAGTTTTATTGCTTCAGAATTAATAGACGAAATTATATTTTATATAGCACCAGTAAAGCTTGGTAAAGATAGGATAAATTTCTCAGAATTTGAAAGTTCTTTTTCAAAGATAGGTACAATTGATCTTGAATTAAAAGAAATCAGTGAAATCGGACCTGACAAAAAACTAATTACTAAACCGGTGTATTCGTAAGATGGAACTTAATAAGATCCAAGATTTAATATCAGATATCTCAGATGGGAAGATGATTATTCTCATGGATGATGAAGACAGGGAAAATGAAGGCGATTTAATTCTAGCTGCAGAAAAAGTAACAGCAGAAGCCATTAACTTTATGGCCACGCATGCAAGAGGGTTAATTTGCTTAGCTTTGAATCAAGAAAAATGTCAGGAACTTAATTTGGAACCAATGGTTAAGGACAATGGAGCTCAACAGGGAACGGCGTTCACCGCATCTATTGAAGCAGCAAAAGGAGTCACAACAGGCATATCAGCAGCTGATAGGACTACCACAATTTTAGCTGCGGTCAAAAAGAATGCTTCTTCCAAGGATATAGTTCAACCAGGACATGTTTTTCCTTTAATGGCAGCCAATGGGGGTGTGTTAACTCGTGCAGGTCATACTGAAGCGGGTCTTGATTTAGCTAAATTAGCGGGTCTTGAGGAATCAGCCGTGATAGTAGAAATCATGAATGAAGATGGGAGCATGGCCAGAAGAAAAGATTTAGAAAAATTTGCTAAGAAACATAACCTTAAGATTGGAACAATAGCCGATCTAATCCATTACAGAAACATTAATGAAAAGAGTGTTGAAAAGATTGATTCAACGAAGATTAAAAATGAATACGGAGAATTTGTATTGGTTGCCTATCAGGACACAATCTTTAACCAAGTGCATTTGGCTTTAGTAAAAGGAAAAATATCTTCTGACAAAGATACTTTGGTTAGGGTGCAGACAATTAATACCCTTCACGATGTCATGGGAATAAATGAATTTGGAAGTAGAGTTTCTTCTTCGCAAACCCTTAAAAAAATGCAGTCAGAGGAAACGGGTATACTCCTCTTGCTCTCAGACAGAGAATCTCCTGAGGAAATACTAAATAACCTAAAGTTTCTTAAGGGAGAAAGCAAACATACAAGATCTGAAGCCGTGGATAACAGAATTGTAGGTATTGGTTCACAAATACTAAGAGATTTAGGGGTAAAAAAGATGAAACTGCTTGGCTCAGAAGTAAAATACCCCCTAGCAGGATTTGATTTAGAAATAACGGAATTTATAAATTAGGTAAAACTATGACACCCAAAGGAAAAAAAGCTTTTAAAGCATCCAAAACCTCTATGAATGCGAGATATGGATTGCTGTCAACTCAATGGAATAAGTTTGTCGTGGATGTCATGCTCGAGAACGCAGAAAATGAACTGATATCTCAAGGCGTTAAATCAAGCAATATAGTAAAAATTGAAGTGCCGGGAGCCTATGAGCTTCCGTTAGCTGCTAAAAGAATGCTTGAAAAGGACATAGATGCGGTCATAGCTTTAGGAGCGGTAATTAAGGGAGAAACACCTCATTTTGACTTTGTTTCAAGCAGTTGTGCCAATGGATTAACAAGGGTCTCACTGGATGCCAATAAACCGGTTCTCTTTGGCGTATTGACAACTGAGACAGAAGAACAAGCAATTCAAAGAGCTGATCCTAAAGACGGGAATAAAGGTGCAGAAGTAGCCCAAAGCGCTATGGAGCTACTCGAGCAATTCGCCTCTTTATGACCAAGCCAACCAAGACCACTTCCCCAACAAGGTCAAGAGACAAGGTCTTGCAAACTCTGTATGAACTAGAATTGGGGGGTGAAGAACTAAATGAAGTTCTTAAAAATCATTCATCGGAGAAATCTAATAAGTTTTATAAAGAAATACTTAAAGGAGTGTCTGAAAACCTTGAGGGATTCGACGAAACTATACAAGACTATGTGGATAGACCAATTCAACAACTCGATGTAATTGAAAAAAATATTCTCAGGATTTCTTTATATGAACTCAAGAAAAAGGAATTGGACTCATCAATAGTCATTAACGAAGCAATTAGAATGGCTAAAAAATACGGTTCCGTTGAAGGGTATAAGTTAGTTAATGCGGTCCTGGATAAGATAATTAAAGCGCACTAGATTTAAATCTTACAAATATAGGCGAAGACCACGCTCTTTCTTCTATTGGAGACAAACAGTCCCCAATACCCTTACCTTTAGGATCACCACAAAGATTGATTTTTATACATCGACCATTTTCATCTAAATCACAATCAAGCCCGCTGCCGTTAATAGCATCGGTAGGTTCTTGTACAGCCCTAACGTAATAGACTATTTCTCTATTGCTGCCTTCAAACTGCTCATCGATAAATTCAACCTGACAGCCCTCTTGCGAAGGTTCACACTCAAAGGTTTTCCACGGGTCTTCTATCAACGCATTAATCGGCTCTCCTTCATAAACTTGAGGTCTTATTCTTATTACTTCAATCCTCGATATATTCTTTCTTTCGTCAGAAGGATTAAAACACTCGCCTTTACAAAGCCTGTCCAGAACTTCAGTACTTATGTTTTCTTTATCCAAATCACTGCAACCAGGCAATTGTTTCTGAGCCCCCAATGCCTTTACTTGAAATTTAGGAGAAGAAGACATTTCTGTTTCTCCACCCATAGGTATATTCGATCCATCGGGGTGATTCACCAAATTGAACCACAATAGGATTCTTTCACCACTGGTAGCGTAAACTTCCCTATTATGTAATGAATTCCAAATTTCTTGCCTGTCCTTTGTTTTTGCATGAGCGGCAGCCAAACCACCTGTATACAGAAAAGAGGATCCCCTCTCGGATTGAAGAGGTAAGCTTTTCATAAAAACCTGATCTCTTTCAGGATCAATTTCTTGTGCCGAAGGTAATTTAGGATCAGATAACCTAGGATTAAGTAAGTTCCTTCCTATTTCATTGCTTAAATCTGCACGAGACTCAGAATTTAACTTCCTTAAATTCTCTTTATAACCTGGGCCCGGTCTGGCCTGGTGATTGTCACTAGAGCCGATAAACCCGTATTTAAATCTGATAACTTCTTCCGAAGAAAAATCCGTTAAAGCCAAAGCATATTGAACTGACATTTTGGGTCGGTAATCGAAAGCAGGTAAAAAACAGTCTTGGCATTGCCCTGAATTTTTCCACTCCATCGGATCGTATCCAGGAACCGTCAATAAACCAAAAGGGTTAGCGTTGGTATAAAGTTGTCTCGCATCACCTGCTCTCTTTGCGCACTCTTCATTAGAGCCAGCCGCAACTCTACATCTCTCTTTTATAATCTCTCCTGCTTGAAAACAATCGGGCAAGTAGGCCTGACTGGGTAAATTGCAGGACATCTCTCCATTGTTTTGCATTTCAATTGGAGTCCAAGACCTATACTCCTCAGAATTGCCATGACCCGAATAAACTTCAATGAGTCTATTCATAGAAGAATTATGAGCAGTTGAACTAAGTTGAACGTCCCAAGAAGATAAGGGCGGAGAAGTCACTCCCCAGGCACTACCATGCGGTATAACCAGAAGATCAGAATCGAGCTTTTCAAGTTTTCGGAAAAGCTCTTGTGAGGTATCAGCTTTGACATAACAATCGTAAGAGCCTGTCTCTTCATCCTCTTCACAATTTTCATAAGATTTGGCTACCAGAGACTTGTATCTCCAATCCAGATAATGTTTACGATTAGGGAAGTCTAAAGCCACTGCAATTGAAGTCAGAAGTGTATTTACACTAGCTGCTCCATCAAAATTTCCTGAATTAGTTGATATGGGTTTAAGAGGAACTTCATTGTCTTTAATGCTCTTAATGATTATATTTTTATGACCGTAATGAGTACTTTTATCCAGCGAGTTTTGGGTCCATTCCCAGCCTAAAAACGGAACTATCGCAGGTTCATCTAGATCTCCAGAAACACTTTCACACTGTTGAATAGAGCGTAAGCTATCTTGCCATTCTCTTCTAGTTAACCACTCGGCATGATCAGTAACAGCAAAAAAATCTAAGTTAGAGCAGAATCTAGCGAAGTTACATGCATCAGCTACTGGATGAGTTCCTTCTCCTTGAGCTATCGGAAAGTTTAGCGTTAAGGCATCTAGAGAGTACGTAGTGTGGACATGCAAATCTCCAAAAAGTATTTGTTTTGGTGGCAGTTCAGTGGTTTCTTGGTCTTGTTCTATGTTGAAAGAATTAATTTTACTAAACTCAGCTATCTCTCCAGGTCCTTGATAGGTGCCAAACCAATTAAAGAAAATACCGATAAAAAGAATTAGGATTGGGGAAAGAACGGAAGCTAAGGCGTACAGCAGCCACCTCCTAAAGCGTTTTGCCATTTCTAAACCTAACCGGAAGCGGTTTCAGTTTTAATTAGGTTATAACTTCTTAAGCTTTCAAGCTCGATGAAATAA
>JGI26059J44795_1000054_pt1 | contig 16240 bp, 15 predicted proteins | sample MarorgKNORR_S2LV_2_FD_44795 | JGI IMG/M metagenome (IMG submission 44795)
GGTGCCCGGGTGGGTTACGCATCCTGGATGGGCTTCGACCGACCGTCGGCCGACTTTGCCAACGCCAAGGTGATCTTCCTCATCTCATCGCACCTAGAGGCCGGCCACTACTTCAACCCCCACGCCCAGCGGATCATCGAGGGGCAGCAGAACGGAGCGACCGTCATCTGCGTCGACCCGCGCCTGTCCAACACGGCCTCCAAGGCCGACCACTGGTTTTCAGCGTGGCCGGGCACCGAGGCCTTTCTGCTACTGGCTATCGCCCGCTTACTGGTCGAAAACGACACCTGGGACCAGGCCTTCTTCGAGCGTTGGGTCAACTGGGAGACCTTCCTTCGGGAGGCCCGACCCGACCTGGACCCGGTGTTTAACAACGTGGGCCCAGCCCTGCTGGACCACTACGCCGACTACACGCCGGCCGCCGCGGCCCGGATGTGCGGTATCGACGAGGACCGCATCCGGACCGTGGCCGACATCATCGGCGACGGCCTAGGGGCCTTCGCATCACACACCTGGCGGGCTTCGTCGGCGGGCAACGAGGGTGGCTGGATGGTGGCCCGGTGCCTCCAATTCCTGAACGTGCTGACCGGCTCGGTGGGCACCGAGGGAGGGACCAACGCCAACGGCTGGAACAAGTTCATACCCGTTACCCCGGCCCACCCCGAACCCCAGGGTCGTTGGAACGAGCTCCAGTGGCCCATCGAGTACCCGCTCTCCCACCATGAGCTGTCGATCCTGCTGCCCCACTTCCTGAAAGCCGGGCGGGCCACGCTGGACACCTACTTCACCCGCGTCTACAACCCGCTGTGGACCAACCCCGACGGTTTCACCTGGATGGAGGTGCTCCGGGANCCGGAGAAGATCGGCTGCCATGTGGCGCTGACGCCNACCTGGAACGAATCGGCGTGGTTCGCCGACTACGTGCTCCCNATGGGGCATGCCTCGGAGCGCCACGACGTATCCAGTTTTGAGACCCACAACGGNCGGTGGATCGGGTTCCGCCAGCCGGTCNCCCGGCGCCACCGCGAGTTGGACGGCGAGGTGTTCGAGCGCACCTACGAGGCCAACCCGGGNGAGGTGTGGGAGGAACAGGAGTTCTGGATCGACCTGTCGTGGCGCATCGATCCGGACGGCTCGCTGGGCATCCGGTCCCAGTTCGAGAGCTGGGAGAACCCGGGAACCCCGCTGACCCTCGACGAGTACTACACGATGCTCTTCGAGAGGTCGGTTCCCGGCCTTCCTGAGGCAGCCGAGGCCGAGGGCCTCGCGCCTTTGGAGTACATGCGGCGCAAGGGGTCATTCGCCCTTCCCGGAGACCAGGTAAAGGTGTACGAACGGGACGTACCGGAGGTCGACCTGGTCGGTGCCGACCGCGACGAAGACGGGGTGTGGCGTCGGCCGGGCACGGCCGGCTCCTACGAGTCGCTGGACGACATCGCCGGCCACATGCCGTTCATCGGCGACGGCTCGCCGGCCGTGGACATTAACGGTCAGGCCAAGCTCGGCTTCCCGACGCCGTCCAAGAAGCTGGAGCTCTTCTCGGAGACAATTCGCGACTGGGGGTGGCCCGAGTACGCGCTCCCGGCCTTCATCCGGAGCCAGGTCCACTGGGAGGACCTGGACCTGACGGCCGGTGAGCGGATCCTCGTGCCGACGTTCCGGATCCCAACCCTGATCCACACCCGATCGTCCAACAGCCAGTGGCTGAACGAGATCAGCCACCGCCATCCGCTGTGGTTGCATCCGTCAGACGCCGAACAGCTGAACATTGAAGAGAACGGCCTAGTCCGCATCACGACCCGGATCGGCCACTTCGTCATCTCGGCGTGGCGTACGGAGGGGATCCGTCCCGGCGTGGTTGCTGCCAGCCACCACATGGGCCGTTGGCGGTTGGAAGAGGAGGCGGCCCGCTCCTGGGGGACGGGTAAGGCCTCCATTGACCGGGACGACGACGGCCGGTGGCGGCTCCGCCGGGAGCACGGTCAGGCGTCCTATGGGAGCGACGACCCGGACACCGGGCTGATCTGGTGGACCGATACCGGCGTGCACCAGAACCTGACCTTCCCCGTACAGCCCGATCCGATCAGCGGTATGCACTGCTGGCTTCAGCGGGTCACGGTGGCCCCGGCAGAGGCCGGCGATGCCTACGGCGATGTCGTGGTCGACACCGAGGCCTCGCACCGCGTCTTCGAGGAATGGCTTGCTAAGACCCGGTCCGGTCCTGGACCCGGTGGGCTGCGTCGACCCCTGTGGATGGCCCGGCCGGTCAAGCCGAAAGCCACCGCCTTCGGCTACGACAGCTGACCGTTGGCGCCGACCAGGTTCCCGTGCCGGCCGGATTACAGGTAGGCGTTGGCCGTCAGGTCGGCAGGAACGATTGAGTCGACCACGGCTCGCAGCGTGGCTTCGAAGAGCGACGGTAGGTCGCTACTAGTGGCCAGGGCCTCACGGGTTGCCGGGTCTAGGTCCGGGTCGTCGAGGTCGGCCAGCACCGAGGTGCGGCGGTGGTCGGCTGGGACGAGGTCGTCCAGCATGGTGGTCACGATGAAGCCGCCCACGCACGCCGTGATGGCCCGCAGGGCGTCGCGGGCCGCCTCGCCCACNACCCCGGACTCTTGCAACTCGCGTGCCATNGCCAACTCCAGATGCTGGGCGTGGAGCGACGCAGCCCCGTGGGCGCTGGCTAACCGGGTGATCTCCCGGTGGGTGATGGCGCTCTCCCAGATGAGGCGGGCCACAGCCAGGACACGGTCGCGCGCCGTGTCGCCCTCCACAGGGGCCTCGGCCAGCCGGGCACCGTGGCGGCGGACCAGAGCGGTGATCAGCTCGGCGCGGTTCCCGACGTGCCAGTAGATGGTGGTTGTGGCCACGTCCAGCTCGTTGGCCAGGCTCCGCATGGTCAGGGCGTCGGCCCCGTCAGCCTCGACCATGGTGATGGCCCGGTCCAGGATCTCTGGGGCTCCGATGCCAGNCCGGCGNCCGGAGTGCCGGGGACCCTCGCCGGTCGGTTCGGGTAGCGACATTTTCGGTGCCTCGGGGTTGTGTTCCATGCGCGATCTCTGCGACAGTGTACAAGATCGAGTAGAACACTGTCCAAGAGGCAATCGCTGCCCGAGGACCGAGAAACCGGAGGAAACCATGGACCGCCAGGTCAGCACCGGCGACGAGCCGTACATCGTTGTCTCGTCCGACACCCACGCCGGGCTGCAGTGTGAGGAATACCGGCCGTATCTGGACTCCGCCCTCCACGAGGAGTTTGACGGCTACGTGGCCGAGCGTCACAAGCACCGCCAAATCGCCGAGGAAGTAAACGCCGAGTTTCTTGCCGAGTGGGAGGGCGAGAACGAATGGGGCCTGCAGGGCGCCTACGACCCGGAGGTCCGCGACCCGGTACTGGACGCCGACGGCGTGGCCGGTGAGATCATCTTCGCCGACGGCGACGCTGTCACCGGCCAGGAGTCCCCACCCTTCGGCGCAGGCCTGGCCGCCGGCATGATCACCGACCCCCGGCTGGCCTTCGGGGGGGCCCGAGCACACAATCGCTGGTTGGAGGAGTTCTGCGCTACCGAACCGGTGCGCCGTGCCGGGGTGGCGCTGGTGCCGGCTACCCATGACGTGGATCTGGCTGTGGCCGAAGTCGAGTCCTTGGCCGGCCGGCCGGGGATCAAGGGCGTAATGGTCCCGACCATGTGGCACGGCTTCCCGGCCTACGGGTCCGACCACTACGACCGCTTCTGGGCGGCGTGCGCCGACGCCGGACTGGTCGTGCACACCCACTCGGGCGAAGCCGACTTCCGAAGCTATGGCGAGAACGTGGCCATGTACATCAGCGAGGTGCCGTTCTGGACCCACCGGATCCTCTGGCAGCTCCTCTTCTCCGGGAAGTTCGACAAGTACCCGAACCTCCGCTACGCGGTGGTCGAGTGCGGTTCCTACTGGGTGGGGGACCTCCTCTGGAAGGCCGACGTCAACTTCGGGGCCAGTTGGAAGGTCAAGAAGATGGGCTCCCGGATGAAGGGGCTCATCACTCGCCTCCCGTCGGAGTACTTCGGGACAAACGTGTTCATCGGTGCCTCCACCATGTCGGTCGAGGAGATCCGGCGCAGGCACACAAACGGCATCGACGCCCTGATGTGGGGTACGGACTACCCGCACCCCGAGGGATCGTGGCCCCACACTCGGGAACGTCTGGAGAACGACTTCCGGGACGTCTCCATCGAGGACGCCCGGCTACTGCTGGGCCTCAACGCAATCGACTGCTACGGGCTGGACGAGGCGGGCCTGCGCCAGGTTGCCGACCGGGTCGGACCGACCCCGGAGCAGCTAGGCCAGGACCCCGGCCTGCGTACCGCCGAAGGAGCCACCCGCACCGCTCGGTGGTGGCTCGACGAGTACGGCTGCGAGATGCAGTACGCCTGACCGGACCGACCAGGAGACCACGCCATGAGCGAACGACACGTCGTCATCTCGGCCGACAGCCACTGCGGAGCCGACCTCTGGGACTACAAGGGGTACCTGGAGTCCAGGTACCACGAGGAGTTCGACGACTGGGCCCGGTCCGTCGAGGCAGCCCAGGCCCGCATCGCTGAACAGTTCAAAGACTCTCCCCGGTCCACGTTGAACGTGGGTGTGGACGGAGACCCTGCCGAGGACGGCGACCGGAACTGGTCAAGCGAACGGAGGTTGCGGGAGCAGGAGGCCGACGGGGTGGTGGCCACCGTGCTATTCCCCAACACACAGCCGCCATTTGCCCCGGCGGCGGCCAGCCAGTTCGAAGCCCCGCCTTACAACGACGACATGGAGCACAGGTGGGCCGGCCTGCGGGCCCACAACCGCTGGCTGCTGGACCTCGTCTCTGAGGCCCCGGAACGGAGGGCCGGCATCGTCCAGATCTTCCTAGGCGACGTGGAGGGCTCGGTGGCCGAGATTGAGTGGGCGGCCGAGAACGGACTCCGAGGTGGGATCCTCGTCCCCGGCGCCCCGCCCGACTCGCCGTTCGACCCGCTCTACTCCAAGGCCTATCGGCCGATTTGGGAAGCAGCGGCGGCCAACGACATGCCGCTGAACCACCATTCGGGTGGGGCGACACCGAGCTTCGGCAGCCACTTCCCGGCCTCGCTGGCCATCTTCCTGCTGGAAGTCTCCTGGTGGAGCCACCGGGGGCTCTGGCACCTGATGTTCTCCGGGGTTTTCGAACGCCACCCAAACCTGCAGTGGGTCAACACCGAGACAGGGACGGCTTGGGTGCCCGACACGCTTGAGAAGTTGGACTCCTTCTACGACCGGATGAAGTACTCCACCTACGGGTCGGAGTCCATCTTTGGGGGCATGGCGGTGGCGGAGATGTCGCTGCGACCGTCGGAGTACTGGCAGCGGCAGTGTCATGTGGGAGCCAGCTTCCTACGTCCCACCGAGACCGAGATCGTGCGTCAGATCGGCATTGACAACGTGATGTGGGGCTCGGACTACCCGCACATCGAAGGCTCCCACCCCCACACCGACAAGCATCTGCGCTTGACGTTCGGGCAGATGACCGAGGACGAGGCCACCAAGTTGTTGACCACTAACGTGGCGAGGCTCTACAAGTTCGACGTCGAGAAGCTGCGGCCCCTGGCCGAGTTGCACTGCCCGACCAAGGCCCACGTGGCCAGCGGCATCTCCTACTCGGAGATCCCCGAGAAGGCCAAGGGCTGTCCGGGCATGGCCCCGCAGAACCAGACCCAGGAGGTGGCCGCTTGAGCGGGCCCCCACCGCTGGAGGTCGCCGGCTCGGTCGCCGTCGTCACCGGTGGGGCCAACGGCATTGGGCGGGGGGTCGTCCGGGCCCTGCTGGAAGCCGACGCCACGGTGGTCGTGGCCGACGTCGAGCAGGACGTGATGGACACCACGGTGGCCGCCCTGTCGGCGTCCCACCCGGGGCGGGTGTCGGGGATCCTGACCGACGTGTCCGATGACGCCTCGGTCGAGGCGTTGGCCGACCAGGTATTCGCCGTGCACGGCCAGTGCAACCTGTTGTTCAACAACGCTGGCGTCGGGTCGGGTGGTGGCGGCCGTGTCTGGATGCACGAGCCCAACGACTGGCGCTGGTGCTACGGCGTCAACGTGTTCGGGGTGGCCCACGGCATCATGGCCTTTGTGCCCCGGATGCTGGAGTCGGGCGAGCCGGGGCACATCGTGAACACCTCGTCGGGTGACGGGGGCTTCGCTCCGGTACCGACGGCGGCCCTCTACGCCTCTAGCAAAGCCGCAGTGAGTTGCATGACCGAGTCGCTGGACCACCACCTCCGTCAGGATTCCGGGGTCATGGGGGCATCGGTCTTCTACCCGTCGGGTGGGCTCATGGACACCGGCCTGTTCACCTCTCAGAGGAACCGGCCGCTGGAGTTGGAGCGGGTCCGGGGGAGCACCGGTCGGGCAAGCATGACGTTCACCGAGATGAAGGACCGCCTGGAAAAGGCCGGTCGGACCGTGAAGGTTGCCGACCTAGACGAGCTCGGCCGCTTTGTCGTGGAGTGCGTGGCCCGGCGCCAGTACGTGATCGGCCGAGAGCTGGAACGGACGGTCGAGCTGCTCCACACCCGGGCCGACGCCATCGGCCGCTTCGAGATGCCCCCACCCCACGACATGGGCCTCTGACCGCTATCGGTTAGCGGGCGTGCGCGCCCTCCAACGAGACAGTAAGCCCCTCGTTGTTGGCCGGCCGGCTTCGAGACAGGAACGCCCCAGCATCGGCCAGGAGAAACTGGCCGGTAATGCACCGGGCCAGGTCGCTGCACAAGAACACGGCCAGGCGGGCCAGCTCGTCGTGCTCGACCATGCGCCGCAGCGGGGTGGCAGCCACCAGGGCGGCCATGCGTTCCTCGGTGAAGGCGGCGGCCACCGTTTCGGTGAGGGTGGTCCCTGGGGCGATGGCGTTCACCCGGATCTCTTCGGGGCCCAACTCGACGGCCATGGTGGTCACCAGGTGGTTCACCGCTGCCTTGGCCGCTGCATAGGCCGCGTTGTAGGGCGCCGGACGGGTGGTCTCTCCGGACGTCACGAACAGGATGGATCCCCCGCCCGTCCCGGCCATCACCGTCGCTTCGGCCCGCCCGCACAGTGCAGCCTGGATCAGGTTCTGGCCGACGATGTCCCGCCAGTCGTCGCCTCCGTATTCCACGAACGGCCGGGGTCGTCGTCCCGGGGGGAGCATCCCGACGTTGTTGACGGCCAGGTCCAGGCCGCCTAGCCGGTCGACGGTCGCATCGACCAGGGCGTCGACCGCTTCGTCGTCCCGGCAGTCGGCGGGCAGCGCCACGGCCCGCCCGCCCTCGGCGGTGATCTCCGCCACCACGGCCTCGGCCCGGTCGCCGATCAGGTCGTTGACGGCCACCGCGGCTCCGGCCCGAGCCAGCCAGCGGGCGACTTCCCGTCCGATACCGGCCCCGGCTCCGGTCACCAGGGCGTTGCGTCCGGTGTGGTCGATGGCGATGGTCATGTCGGGGTTGTCCCTTCTCGGGTGTCGGAGTCCGGGCGGTGAGCTGAGCCGGTAAGCAGGGCCAGGACCTCGTCCACCGCCCCGTCGGCCCGTGCTTCAATGGTCGCCTGGTCCACCCCGCCGATCGGGTGCTGGACGTAGACCACCCGAAGGTCGGGCAGCCCCAGGTCGACCGCCGTCCGGTCGGCTAGCGGACGTAGTTCCCCGGTGGCCACCAGGACAGTGGGCAGCCCGGCGGTTTCCAGTCTCACGGTGTCGTGGACACTCCACGACGTACAGCTGCCTCAATCGGCAGTGCCGGTGAGGACCAGCTCCACCTCCTCGGCGAGGCGTCCCAGGACCTGGTCCTCGCACGGGACAGCGGCGTTCTTGACCTCCACAAGGGTTACCTCGGCGCCGGTGCGCTGGGCCAGGCGGTCAGCCAGGCGGTGCAGCAGGACGTCGGCATTGGGCTTCCGGTTGTCCAGGATCCCGATGCGTCGACCGGCCAGCACCGGGGGCGAGGGGGCCAGGACGGCCGGCGGGGCGCATGTCGGGCCGTCGGGTCGGTGCACGTACATGGGGTCTCCTAGGGCTCGACGGGGAGGGTCACGCTGCGGGTCATGCCCCAACTAGGGATAACCGAGCTGTGCTTGCCGGCCCCCCCTACGACCAGGATCCGGATATTGCCCGGATGTGCGGTCATCGGCGTGGGGGCGTCGTCGTCCAGCTGCTCCATCCACGGTGCCCAGGCTCGGAGATCGAAGGCCCGGGTCAGCTCGCCGGCCGGCAGCCGGGCCTGCTGGAACAGGTAGGACGACACGTCGTTCCGGGACCAGCCCGCTCGGGCGCAGGTGGCGGCGTGCTCCGGGCACAGGGCGACCAGGTACTCCCCCTGGCTGATGCAGGCGTTGTTCTGGGCCGTGGTGGTCATAGCTGAGGCCACCTTGTCCAGGATCCGGGCCGGGTGGTCGGACTCCATGTCGTGGACATTGTGGGGGGCCTCTCCGCAGTGGACGGTCACCGCTGACGGTGAATCCACCCCGATACTGGGGGCATAGCCTGCCCAGGGCGAGGCGTCGAGGTTCTCGGCCACGCAGTATCCGTATTTGGCCGGCCCACCCTGGGTGGAAGCGTCGCCGTCGCCCGGTGTGGCGCCGGCGACGTGGAGGAGAACCAGCCGCACGGCCCGGCCGGTGGCGGCGTTGGCCCGGTTCCCGGGTCCGAAGGCCCCGAGCCCGCCGTTGTAGCCGGCGGTCCGGGCCACCTCGCCATGGACTACCAGCAGAGGGGCCACGCAGTGGGTGGTGGCGTTGACGCCCCTCAGGTTGAGCTCGGGTCGGGCCAGGGCCCTCACAGCCGACACCACGACCGGGAGGTGTTCGGGTCGGCATCCAGCCATCACGGCGCTGACGGCGATGGTCTGTCGAGAGGCCTCGCCGAACCTGGGGGGAAGGACGGCCACCACCTCGTCAGGGTCGGCACCGCCGCATCCGGACAGCATTTCGGCGACCCGTTCCGGGGTAGGGGCGACCACCGGGAGGCCGTCGCCCCAGCCGTGCCCGGCCAGCGAGGCTGTCACGTCCCCGTCGTCAGGGATTTCCAGCAGGTTAGTAGTGTCTACAGACATCAGACATAAGTCTGTCTGATGTCGACTAGGTTGGCAAGTACGCCGGGAGGGGCGCGTGACATGGCCGCACGACGAGGGGTGACCACCGACCAGGTCGTCGCGGCGGCGCTGGCTGTTCTGGACGAGGCCGGACGGGTGACCGACGTGCGACCGGCCGCGGTGGCCAAACGCCTGGGGATCCGGAGCCAGTCCCTCTACGCCCACGTCGACGGAGCGGCAGGGCTCCGACGCCTACTGGCCCTGCGGTCGCTCGATGACCTGGCCGAGGCGGTGACCACAGCCGCCGTGGGGCGATCCGGTCGCGACGCCGCCGAAGCCGTGGTTCGGGCCCACCTGTCGTTCGCTCTGGCGTACCCGGGCCGGTTCAGCGCTGCCATCCACCCACCCGGAGGGGATCCCGACCTGGAGGCCGCCGTTAACCGGGTCAGTCGCCCGTTGCAGACCGTCCTGCAGTTCCTGGGCCTGGACGACGGGCCCCGAGTGCACTGGACGCGCCTGCAACTGGCCGTCACCGCTGGGTTCGCCTCCCTGGTCCACGGTGAGCAGCTGACCCTGGCTCCCGGAGCCGACGACACGGTGGAGCACCTGGTGACCATGCTGCTCGGCCATCTGGACGACATGGTCGGTGCTGGCCCACTGGTGACTAGCGGGCCCTAGGTCAGGCGGGTCCGGACACGACGGTGACCGGGTCGGGGACCCGGTCACCGGGATGGCGGAAGGTGTGGGATTCGAACCCACGGTGACCCGGAGGCCACAACGGCTTTCGAGGCCGCCCCATTCGTCCGCTCTGGCAACCTTCCGTCGCCGAGACTACTGAGGTGCCGCTGGGCGGCCAACCGAGCGTTGCTTCAGCGACGGTCGGCGAAGAACCGGGTGAGGAGGGCCGCGCCCTCGTCAGCCCGGACCCCGGGCACGACGGCGAACTCGTGGTTGAGGCGTGGGTCCGCCCCAAGGTGGTAGAGGGAGCCGGCCGCCCCGGCCTCCTCGTTGGCCGCCCCCCAGACCACACGACCGACCCGGGCCGCCCAGGCGGCGCCGGCACACATGGGGCAGGGCTCCAGCGTCACGACCAGCGTGGCGCCGTCGAGACGCCACGAGCCGACGGCCGTTGCGGCATCCCGGAGGGCTAGGACCTCAGCGTGGGCCGTGGGGTCACCGGTCCCCTCACGTTCATTGTGGCGCCGGGCTACCACCCGGCCGTTCACCGCCACCACGGCGCCGATCGGCGCCTCACCGGCCTCCGCTGCAGCCGCCGCTTCAGCTAGGGCCAGGCCCATGAGGTCGTGGTCGGTCGGCTCGGGTTCGATCAGGGGGGCGGGGTGCCGGTCCACCCGGTCGACGATAGGCCCAGGCGGCGAGGCACCCGTCCTCGAGCGTGGCGGCCAGGTGATCTGCGGCACCCCGGGGGTTCCGCTGAGAGCTGCTGCCTTCCGGCCCTGACTCGGTTCACGGGCTCCGGTCGCACAGGACCCGACCGCCACACTCCAGAACGGGTGCCCGACAACGATACCCCTGTTGCCCGGATCGCACCCCGGGGGACGTTCCGGCCTTCCGTATCCCGTCGTCGGGCTGGATACCCTTGGCGCCCGGATCCCGGCTCCCGGGTCGGGTCCCGGAGGGATGCGAGAGCGGACGATTCGGCACGCCTGGAACGCGTGTGTGGCTTCACGGTCACCGTGGGTTCGAATCCCACTCCCTCCGCCGAACTGACGCCTTGACGCCACCGGTCGGGGTCTCGNGGCCGCTGTAGGGTCGGCTCATGGAGTACACGTCGCTCTACCGGCGCTTCAGGCCCCGACGGTTCTCGGAGGTCCGAGGNCAGGAGCACGTGGTGGCCGCCCTGCAGAACGCGGTGCGTGAAGGCCGCGNCCTGCACGCCTACCTGCTTAGTGGTCCCCGGGGAACAGGCAAGACCACGGCGGCCCGAATCCTGGCCAAGGCCCTGAACTGCACGGGTGAGGCCACCGACGGTGAACCGTGCTGCTCCTGTGATTCGTGTGAGGCCATCGACGCCGGCACTTCGTTCGACCTTCACGAACTGGACGCCGCCTCGAACAACAAGGTCGATGACATTCGGGACCTACTGTCCAAGGTGGCCCTGGGGACCCCTGGTCGGACCAAGGTGTACCTCCTGGACGAAGTCCACATGTTGACCGCCGGAGCAGAGAACGCCCTCCTCAAGACGCTGGAGGAGCCCCCCGACCACGTCGTCTTCGTACTGGCCACCACCGAGCCCCACAAGGTCGTGGAGACCATCCGCAGCCGCTCCCAGCACCTGGAGTTGAACCTCCTGGGCGCCGAGGATCTGGAGTCACTGGTCCGCGACGTGGTGGTCGAGGCAGGTCTCGACGTCGATGATGCGGGCGTCGATCACGCCGTTCGGGCCGGTCGGGGTTCGGCCCGCGACGCCCTGTCGGCCCTGGACCGCGTGGTGGCCGGAGGTATCACCGACGACGACACCTCAGTCAATGAGCTCCTACGGGCACTTTCCGAGCGGGATCCTGGGCGGGCCCTGGGGGCCTTGGCCGCGGGGATCGCCAGGGGCCGCGAGCCGCGGGTGACCGGGGAAGCCCTCCTGGGAGCGCTGAGGGAGGCTTTCCTGGTGTCCATGGGGGTTCCGCCATCGCAGCTGGCTGCTGCCGACCGGGAACGCGCTGAACGATTTACCGAGGAGGCACCTCCGGCCGTGATCACCCACGCCCTAGAGGTACTGGGGACCGCCTTGGTGGATATGCGCCGATCTCCTGATCCGCGGGTTGATCTGGAAGTGGCCTTGGTCAGGTTGACCGGACCGGAGGTCTCCGGGTCTGGCGGTCCAGGCTCCTTGGACGAGCTGACCAGACGAGTGGAGGCGCTCGAGGTCGCCTTGGCGTCGGCATCGGACAGGTCGGTTGGGCGGAGTCCGGTCGCTCCACCGCCTCCACCGCCTCCACCGCCGTCCCGGCGTTCCGGCCCGGCAGCTGAGGGACGTTCGGGGTTGACTCCCGTCACCCCGTCACCCCCGGTGGCCACCGAGGCAGCGTCCACTGAGCCGCCTGCGCCCCCGACAGAGCCCGACGCATTGCCGGCAGCCGCCGCTCCTCCCACCGCAATACCCAGCCGGGACGAGCTGGTCATGGCCTGGGGTGACGACCTCATGGACCGACTGAGCCGCAAGGCCCGGGCGCGCTTCTCGGCCGCCCGGTTCATCGACGTGCAGGACGGAACCGCCGTCATGGCCTTACCCAACGAACCTCACCTCCGGCGCTGCGAGGACCTTCGCGGTGAGTTGGAGAATGTGCTGGCGGCGCGGTTCGGTGGAAGCCTGCCCGTGCGCCTGGTGGTGGACGACGGGTCCTCAGCTCCAACCGTGACCCCGACGACTAAACCACGCCCCGTTGCTGTCGACGAGTCGACGGTTGCCGACGAGTCGATCGACATGGACGAGCTGGTCGACGCCGACGTGGCCGAGGGCTCGGCGGTGGACCGCCTGACCCAGGCCTTCCCCGGCGCCGCGCTGGTCGAACCGGACTGAGCGGGCGGAGGGCGGTTGCGGTGTACGCCGAAGCGGTGCAGCAGGTCATCGACGAATTGGGACGCCTCCCGGGGATCGGGCCGAAGTCGGCCCAGCGACTGGCCTTCCACCTCATGAAGTTGCCGACGGAGGACACAGCCCGGCTCACGGCAGCCATCGACGAGATGAAGGCCCGGGTTCGGTTCTGCGACCGGTGCTTCAACGTGTCGGAATCCGAGTTGTGCACGATGTGNGCCGACGATCGCCGGGACGCCACGTTGCTGTGTGTGGTTGAAGAACCCCGGGACATCGTGGCCGTGGAGCGCACCGGCGGCTTCCGTGGCCGGTACCACGTGCTGGGAGGGGCTATCAGCCCGATTGAGGGGATCGGCCCTGACCAGCTCCGGGTCCGTGAGCTGATGGCCCGCCTGGAGCCCGAAGGTGTGGCCGAGGTCATCCTGGCCACTAACCCCAACATCGAGGGTGAAGCCACGGCCATGTACCTGGCTCGCCTACTGGAGCCCCTGGGGGTGGAGGTCACCAGGATCGCCAGCGGTCTGCCCGTAGGCGGTGACCTGGAGTACGCAGACGAGTTGACGCTAGGCCGTGCGCTGGAAGGCCGGCGGCCGCTCGACAGGGGGTGATGGCCTGTGGAAGAAGAACTTCGAAGATGGGAACGCCCCCCGGTGGCTCCCGCCGGCCCGAGGGGTCGTTCCCGAGTTGGGTGGAGGGGTGGTTCCCAACTGTTGCGACTACGTTACGACAGTGACGAGATTATTACAAGTCATGCCCAATCTGTTGTGTCAGTGTCACAAAAGGGCTGGTGGAAGGCCTCCGGTGGATGGGGCCCTGAAATACGAGTTATCCACAGGTTGATCCACAGGGTCGGGTTTTCAGGGGGTCCCGGGAACCTCCGGACCGGCCCCGACCGCTCCCCGGGAGGCTCACCTTGCTGCTGACCCAGATCGACCATGTGGCCATCGCCGTCCACGACCTGGAGGCGGCCATCGCCTACTACCGGGCAGCGTTCGGTGCTGAGGTCCACCACCGCGAAGTGGTGGAACGTGACGGGGTGGACGAGGCCCTCCTGAAGGTGGGTGAGTCCTATATCCAACTCACCACGGGGACCCGGCCCGACTCGGCTATCACGACCTTCCTGGAGAAGCGGGGTGAAGGCATCCACCACGTCGGCTACAGGGTCGACGACTGCGCTGAGGCGCTGGCTGCTCTTGTGGCCGCTGGAGGGCGGGCCATCGACGAGGCCCCCCGCCCTGGCTCGCGGGGGACCACCGTTGCCTTTGTTCACCCGAAGGGCTCGTTCGGCACTCTGATCGAGCTGGTGCAGGAGTAACGGGAGGGCGGAAGGCACCGTGGCCCCCTTCGACGTCCATCTGGTGGACGGCACCTACGAGCTCTTCCGGTACCACTTCGCCGTGCCGTCTCACGTCACCGCTGAGGGGGTGGAGGTGGCCGCCGCCCGGGGCGTGCTCGGCTCCATGCTCGGGCTGGTGGCCGACGGCGCCACCCACGTAGGGGTGGCCACCGACCGGGTCATCGAGTCTTTCCGGAACGACCTCTTCGCTGGTTACAAGACCGGCGAGAGCACTCCGTCGGAACTGTTCGCCCAGTTCCCCCTTGTGGAGGCCGCCTTGGAGGCCGCCGGGTTCGTGGTTTTCGGGATGGTGGAGCACGAAGCTGACGACGCCCTTGGGGCGGCGGCTGTGCGGGCCGCCGCTGACCCCCGGGTAGGGAAGGTTTTGGTGTGCACCCCGGACAAGGACCTGGCCCAGGTGGTCGACGACGGGGCGGGCATTGTCCAGGTGGATCGGCGCCGGGAGACCGTTTACGACCGGGCCGCCGTGGTTGCCAAGTTTGGTGTCGAGCCGGCGTCTATTCCCGACTGGCTAGCTCTCGTCGGGGACACGGCCGACGGTATTCCCGGTCTGCCCGGTTGGGGGGCTAAGTCCTCGGCCGTCGTGCTAGCTCGGTANGGCCANCTGGANGACATCCCCGACGATCCGGANGACTGGGATGTGGCGGTNCGGGGGGCCACCAAGTTGGGCGCTGTGCTGGCCGGGGCACGCGACGACGCCCTGCTTTACCGGCACCTAGCCACCCTGGATCTCACCGCACCGGTCATGGCCGACGTGGAGGACCTGCGGTGGACCGGGCCGGCCAATCACCTGGAGGCGCTGTGTGCCCACCTGGACGCCCCGCGGGCCGCCGAACGGGCCCGCCGCCTGGCCGCCGATCGGGCCTGACCTAACCCAACGACCGACCAGCGGGGTCAGCGGTCCAGCACCGTCAGGACGTCGGCCACCGTGGTCACCCGCGAGACGATGGATGGGTTGGCCGGCTTGACGAACCCATCGTTGACGGCTCGATCCAGGAACGCTTCCAGCTCCAACCAGAAGCCGTTGTGGTCGAGCAGCACAACCGGCTTGGGACCGTCGTGTAGCCCGAGTTGGGTCCAGGTCGCCGCCTCGAACACCTCGTCGAGGGTTCCGTAGCCCCCAGGCAGGGCGCAGAAGGCGTCGGCGAGGGCGTACATGGTTCGCTTGCGGGTGTGCATGTCTTCTACTTCGATCAACTTGGTTAGCCCTGGGTGGGCGATCTCCCGTTTGATCAGGCCTGCCGGGATTACCCCCACCACCCTGCCGCCCTGGGCCAACACGGCGTCGGCGAGGGTCCCCATGATGCCGACCTTCGTGCCCCCGTAGACGAGATCCACTCCGGCGTCGGCCAGGGCCGTCCCAAGCTGACGGGCCAGGGCGTGCACGCCGTCGTCAGTTCCGGGCCGGGAGCCGCAAAACACGGCCAGGGCCGGAGACCGGGTGGCGGTGGAGTCAGACACCGTCGGAACGTACCGTCTGGCGCCACCCTGTGTCCGGTGATTCCCGTTCGGTACCCTGTGCCCACCATGGCCGACCACCCGATGACCGAGCGCCTCGACGAGTTGCAGAAGCGCAAGGAGGCGGCGCTACATGCCGGGCCCGAGCGGGCCGTCCAGCGCCAGCACGACAAAGGCAAGATGCTGGCCCGGGAGCGGATCGACTACTTCCTGGACCCNGGCTCGTTCCACGAGCTGGACATGCTGGCCCGACACCGGGCCCACGAGAGCGGGATCGAGGAACGCCCCTACACCGACGGCGTCATCACCGGGTGGGGCACTGTGGATGGCCGAAAGGTTTTTCTGTTCGCCCAGGACTTCACCGTGTTCGGTGGTGCTTTGGGTGAGGTGTTTGCCGAAAAGATCCACAAGGTCATGGACCTGGCCCTGAGCGTGGGTGCGCCCATGATTGGTCTCAACGACGGTGCCGGGGCTCGTATCCAGGAGGGCGTGGTCAGCCTCGACGGTTACGGAGGGATCTTCTGGCGCAACGTGCAGTCGTCCGGTGTCATTCCCCAGGTCAGCGTGATCCTCGGACCGTGCGCGGGCGGGGCCGTTTATAGCCCAGCCATGACCGACTTCATCTTCATGGTCCGGGAGAAGTCGCACATGTTCATCACCGGACCCGACGTGGTTAGGACGGTTACCGGCGAGGAGGTCAGCCTCGAGGAGTTAGGCGGAGCGGGCAGCCACTCCACCAAGTCGGGCGTGGCCACCTTCGTCGGCGAGGACGAGCACGAGGTCCTCGACGAGGTAAAGGCGCTGCTGGCCC
>JGI26059J44795_1000055_pt1 | contig 16214 bp, 12 predicted proteins | sample MarorgKNORR_S2LV_2_FD_44795 | JGI IMG/M metagenome (IMG submission 44795)
AGAGATACAGGAGCTGTTATTGAGAAACTCCAGCCATCACTGAACTACATCAAAGAAAACCCCAATAAATCACCCAGACTATTTTATGCGGGTCCACTGATTGATGGTAGAGACCGTGTTTATAAAGGAAAGGAGCCCGGATTCCCTGAACTCTCTATTGGTATTGATGAGAACTCAAATATTGAAAATGTAGTCAATGGTTTAATGGACAATGGTGTCACTTTTCTAAAATCGTATGAAATGCTCTCAAAAGATACCTATCTGGAGCTATTGAATATTGCCAAGGAAAATAACCTTAGAGTCACCGGGCATATACCTCTTAGTATTGATCTTGAGGAAGCCATTGAGGCTGGTCTTGGTGGTATGCAACATGTCAGAAATATGGATCTTGCTTGCTCACTCGATGCCCCAGAATTATTGACTAGTAGAAGAACGCAACTTGAAAATGAAAATGCCATAGCAGGGTCTGCTCTCAGAACACAAATACATTCAGCTCAAAGATATTATTCAATTGGTAATCATGACCCTCAAAGATGTTTAAAGATCATTAAAAAATTATCAGCTTATGGGGTGTTTCAAACACCGACTCTCACCATTAATACTCTTGATTCAAGAAGATTTTATGCTGACCCAGAGTGGAGAAAAACCTATCAATATCTTCCTGAAAAAGCGAGAAACAACTGGTATGAAGGTTCAATAGAATCAACCAATCTTGCGGTTACTGACAATGCCTTAATATTTGATAAGTGGAGCTTAGATCTGGTCAATATAATGAATCAAGAGGGAGTAAAAATCATAGCGGGAACAGATACTCCGATTGGCTATCTCACACCTGGCTTTAGTCTGCACAAAGAACTTGAATTGCTCTTCGAAGCTGGAATGACAACACGGGAAGTACTGCGTTCAGCAACCATCACTCCTGCCGAATTTCTTAATATGGAAAGTCAGATGGGAACTATAGTTGAGAGTAAGTTAGCAGACCTAGTTATACTAAATAGTAATCCTTTGGAATCCATCAGCAATACTCAAGATATTTACATGGTTATTTCCAAGGGTATTATTCAATGAATATAATATATATGTGAAAAGACTAGTGTAATGAAAAAACTTATCCTCATATCAGCACTAATGTTCAGCTTCAATAGTTGGGCGTTATCGGATTATAGACCTTATGATGAAACAGCTAATGCACATCAAGATATAGCTGATGCACTGAAAATAGCTGATGAATCTAAAAAATATATTTTGCTTCAAATGGGTGGCAACTGGTGCCCAGATTGCAGAACTCTTGGAGCGTATCTTGCCAGAGAAGATATTAAAGCATGGTTAGATGATCGTTTCATTGTAGTTCCAGTTGATGTGGGAGAATGGGACAAAAATATAGCTATTGCTGAACGCTATGGAAATCCTATCAGCGAGGGAATTCCTGCTCTTGTAGTGCTGGACAAAAATGAAAATGTAGTCTTTGCTACACTTGCTGGTGAACTCGCCTCGGCCAGAAACATGAGTGGAGATGACTTGATTGAGTGGTTAAAAATCAAGATAGAACCCTTTTTGAATTAATGGACCATATCAAAAGCCTAAAAATAGTTATCACTGCCGGAGCATCGGGTATCGGTGCCGAAATTGCAAAAACTCTTTCTGAGGCTGGTGCTCAAGTGATCATTTGTGATAAANATCAGTCCAATCTAGACNTATTCACTCAAAATAATCCNNAAGTNATTGCCTTNAAGGCTGATGTATCAGATGAAGAAGAGGTCTTATCTCTTTTTGCTGAAGTCAAAAAACATTTTGGAGAAATCAATGCATTAATCAATAATGCTGGCATTGCAGGACCTTCAGCTAAGCTTGAAGATACTGACTTCATAGACTGGAAACAGACAATGAGTGTTAACTTAAATGGAGCATTCCTCTGTAGTAGATCTGCAATTCCTCTACTGAAACTATCTGGAGGTGGATCAATTATTAATATTGGCTCCACTTCGTCATTCATGGGAACACCTCTCCGCTCTTCATACGCAGCCTCAAAATGGGGTTTAATTGGTTTAACAAAAACTTGGGCTATGGAATATGGAGCAGATAATGTTCGGATCAACACAATCTGTCCAAGTTCGGTTAATGGAGAGAGAATTGAACGAGTCATCGAGCGAGAAGCAAACTATCGAAACACCTCAGTGGAGGAAATTAAAGCCACTTATCTCAGTCAAACTTCGCTCAAAACCTTTATTGATGCAGAAGAGATTGTAGGAATGATAGTATATCTGCTGTCACCATTGGCAAAGAAAATTACGGGACAAATGCTCGTCATTGATGGGCATACAGAAAACCTGTCAATGATTGAAATGGAAAAGGAATAAGCAATGCAAGCAGCATGGTATGAAGCAATTGGTTCAGCTGAAGGAGTCCTTCATGTTGGAGAAATAGATAACCCTTCTCCACTGGAAGGTGAGGTCCTTGTTGAAGTTAAAGCATCGGGTGTGAACCCTTCTGATGTAAAGACCAGAGCCGGGGCAAGAGGAGAGTTACAATTTCCCCGAATTATTCCTCACTCGGATGGCGGAGGAATTATTGTCGAAGTCGGTGAAGGGGTCAGTGAGGATCGGGTTGGCGAACGAGTATGGATATGGAATGGGGCTTTTGGAAGAGCTCATGGAACNTGTGCCGAGCTAATCGCACTCCCCTCATCTCAAGCGGTTGCGATGTCTGAAGATGTGTCATATGAAACTGCAGCTTGCTTAGGAATACCGGCTTCAACCGCCTATTACGGTGTCTTTTCTGATGGTTCAGTAGAAGATAAAACTATATTAATAACTGGAGGTGCAGGGGCAGTAGGTTATCTGGGCATACAACTTGCTAAATGGTCAGGAGCAAATGTTATCTCTACAGTCAGTGGTGAGGATAAAGCAATTGTAGCTAAAGCTGCTGGAGCAGACCTNGTGCTGAACTATAAAACAGATNATGTGATTGAGGCGGTCAATGATTTCACAAAGGGTCAGGGGGTTGACAGAATACTTGAGGTTGAATTTGGTGGAAATCTATCCGTTAGTGAGCAGGTAATAAAAAATAATGGCGTCATTGCAGCATATGGCTCTGTTGCTGAAGCTAACCCTTCCCTGCCCTTTTATAATCTGATGTTCAAAGGCGTCAAACTCAATACCTATCTCATCTATATCGTTCCAGAACAAAACAGGACTGCTATTAATAAAGGTATTACTTCTGCCCTTAGTGACAGTGCGCTCACTCCCATCATTGCTGAATCCTTTAANTTNTCTGAGATTATTAATGCACATCAAACACTTGAAGAAGGTTCAGTCATCGGCAATGTTGTGATCAACATTTGATTAAATAATGAAANAAATAGTTCAGTTCCTATTGACTCTNATTCTCTTTCTTAGCCCTGTGAGAGCAACACTTTCAGAAGTGGGAGTATCAATTAACCTGCACGACTCACAAATTGAAGGAGTCTTTGATAGAGACAATGAACTTTTCATCTTCAGAGGTATTCCTTATGCCATACCCTCCGATCGGAGATTTACGTTGGACATCACCTGTTCCTTTATCTTCAAACCCAAAGCTTATTAATGCTCAAACTTTTAAACCAGCCTGCATGCAAGATGAATACACCACTGAATGGTATCAGGATGTTGCAGAGTTGTTTGATAATCCTCGCTCTGTTTTTCAACATGTGGATGAGGTCAGTGAAGACTGTCTCTATCTCAATATATGGACAAATTCCCTAGACCAAACCAGTAAAAAGCCAGTCATGGTTTGGGTGCATGGGGGAGCGGACACAGGAGGGTGGTCCTATGAGCCTAATAATTTAGGTCATCATCTTGCCAGTAAAGATGTGGTGGTGGTCTCTATCAATTACAGATTGAATATTTTTGGCTTCTTCACACACCCAGACATGCCTAACCAAACTGGAAACTTTGGACTTGAAGATGAAATTATGGCGTTGCAATGGGTCAAAGATCATATTTCATCTTATGGGGGTGACCCTGAAAATATTACTTATTTTGGCGAATCAGCAGGTGGAGCCCATGTTTCCTATTTAATTGCTTCCCCAAAAGGCAGAGGTTTATTCAAAAGAGGCATCATCCAAAGTGGTGCCTATAATCTATTCAGTTGGATATCAAAAGATAAGGCACAGCAGCTGGGAGTAACAACACAAACTGCATTAAATGCACCTGATTTACAGACCATGAAAAGGTTATCAGCAGAAAATCTCTTGTCTGCTTCGAGTAACCTTGGACATCCCTATAGACCAAATATCGATGGCGAATTGATACCGAATAATTTGACTCAATTACTTGATGAGGGATCATTCAATAATGTTGATCTCATGATCGGTAGCAATAAAAATGAGGATTATATGTATATCGATGAATCTGTCACAGTAAATGATATTAATAGACTCATTGAGAATTACTATCCAGAGCAACAAAACCAGATACTCTCATTGTTGGATCTAGAAGACCCAAGACTTGCCATGGATCGTCTGACAACTAACCAAGTGACACTTTGTCCCTCAGTTTTCATTGCCAGATCTCTTGCGAAAAATGGAAATAATGTCTATCAATATCATTTTACTCGTATGCGAGAAGGCAGTGAGAAGATACTGTCTTATCATGGTGCAGAAATTCCGTATGTTTTTAATACCCATGATGAATGGCTGCCAACTAATCAAGATGATCAAGCGTTAACTGAAGCAATGATGGAATATTGGGTGGAGTTTGCGAGAAAAGGTACACCTAATTCAATTGTAAACCCCACTTGGAAAGAATTTGGTGTGGAAGAAAACTATTTAATCTTAGATGTAGAGTTAGAAAATTCATCAAAACTAGAAAATGATTTTTGTGAAATTATGATTGATGAACTGATTGAAAGATCATCAAATGAATAGTTTTGCTTATCAGTAAAAAAACATGGCATTAAAAGTTATTGGAGCTGGATTTGGAAGAACCGGAACACTTTCATTAAAAAGTGCTCTTGAAAAACTTGGTTTTGGGCCATGTCATCACATGAAAGAAGTCATAGAACATCAAGATCAAACTAAATGGTTTCATCAAGCATCGCTAGGTGAACAGGTTAATTGGCGAGAGGTTTTTAAAAAATATCAGTCTGCTGTGGATTGGCCAGCTGCTGCTTATTATCAGGAATTAGCTAATGAATTTCCTGATGCAAAAATAGTCTTGGGTGTCAGAGATGTTGATGCTTGGTATCAGAGTGTTAGCGAAACAATTTATACAGTGGTACCTAACTTCCCGAAATGGCTAAGATTGATTTTACCGAGAGCGAATAAAGTAATGGATATGATTGATAGAACAGTTTGGATTGGTGAATTTTCAGGACGTTTTGAAGATAAAGAGTTTGCTGTCGATGTTTTCAATAAACACATTGAATTAGTGAAGACAGTTTTTCCTGAGGAAAGGCTGCTGATTCATTCAGCCAAGGATGGATGGGAACCATTGTGTGATTTTCTAGGGGTACCAGTTCCAGATGAACCGTATCCATGGCTTAATGAATCTATTAGTTTTAAACGACATTTGAAAATCATCAAAGCTGTAAAATGGATGCCTATAGTTCTAGTGATCATCTTATTATTATGGCTTCTCTACTGACCTAGAGTTATCTTCAAGTCGTAAATAACCCTACTAGAAGTAAGCCTATCATCCCTAACATCATTACTAACCCTAGAAGTATGACTTTCTTCATTTGGTTTTCCTTTTTAAATTTGCAGTTATCATTAATGTATTAAGTAATTAGGATTTTCTATGAAAATAAATTGATAGCTTATAGAGAATTGGGGTCATCAACAACCAGGGTATTTGACTTTGCAGACTTATGGTCCTTTCATTAAAATAGAATATGACTGGATTGAACCATGGCCCTGTGGGGGCCAAGGGTGCCCATGAGAGATTTTTTCCTACAGCCAGTTGATCGTAATACAGAAACATCTCAACAAAAATATTCTGACCTATACACAAAATTAATAGGATCAAGAACGCCTGCCAACTCCAGCCATCAAGTATTGACTGCTCTTTGCCCAATAATTTCGATGTAATGAAGAGCCCCCCGAGACAAACTGTGCCTGCATCACCTAAGGAGTTCATTAACCAGTTGATATTTTTTGGAATAAAATGATTCAGTATTTCAGATCTTCGGATATCAACAGGATCGCCTGAGACCCAACCATAGGTAAACCATAACTCCCATCCCAATGCACAGATCAGGAAAGAATAGATATAAATTTTTAGTATTGATGTCGGTAGTTCATTTCTTCTTTTAAGAGTCAGAAGTACGATAATAGGAATAAGAACACTCAAATAAACCACAACAATAATTCTTAATTCAGCAAAAGTCATATGAGCAAAATATTTTTAGGAATAGGGATAGAGGCGAAATCCTTGAATTGATTACCCAACTTATTCATGCAATTAAATAGATCTCAAATACCACTCGAAGTCTTTATTACTGATTTGTGAGGCAAAACGATCCAATTCACAACGCCTTGATCTTAAGAACAGATCACTGTATTCATTACTCAGATATTCATTCAAGACGCTGGCATTTTCAAAAGCATCCAATGCCTTATCCCATTTAACAGGCAATGTAATCTCAGGGTCTATGACTTCTCCTTCAGCGATCATTTTTGGAGGAGTGATCTGATTTTTTAGACCGTAATGTATGCCTGCAAGAACGCAAGCCATCACTAAATAAGGGTTAGCATCAGCGCCTGCTGCACGGTGTTCAATTCTCACATTGTCTTCATCAGATAATGGGATACGAATTGAGAGGTTTCGATGATTTGGACCCCAATTTGGAGTTATGGGAGCAAAAAATCCAGGCTGAAATCGTCGGTATGAATTAGCATTTGGGCAAAATATTGCCATTCCCTCTTCCATCGTTTGAGCTAGACCGCCAACAGCGTGTTGAATATTCTGATTAAAGTTTGTTTCTTGCTTAGAATCCGTTTGAAACAGAAGGTCTCCTTTTTCATTTTTTAGACTAATATGAATATGCATCCCTGAGCCTGCAGTCTCCATAAATGGTTTAGCCATAAAAGTAGCGCCTAAGCCAAATGATTTAGCAGTTTCACGAACTGCTCTTCTTAAAAGTATAGAGTGATCAGATGCCAATAAAGGGTCATCGACATGATGTAGGTTGGTTTCAAATTGTCCCCTTGAGAATTCTGATATTGTCGTGCCCATGGGGATATTCTGTATTTTACAGGCTTCTTTTAATTGGTTAAAAAATGGGTCTAACTCCCTCAAATCTTCCATGGAATAAACTTGTGGCCCTTCGTCCTGAAGAATTGTGCCAGGTAAAGGCCCGTGTCTTGGATTAATGCTCAATGCATCTTTGTCTTGAATTAAATAAAACTCCAATTCAACCGCTACTGTTGCTCGAAAACCATCGGCTTCAAACTTTTCAATAACTTGTTGAAGAATATTGCGACTCTCATTGGAGTAATGCTCACCATTTCGATCAAACATAGTGATCATGGCTTGAGCTGCAGGTTTTTCCAACCAAGGAATAGGGTTCAGTGAATTGGCAATAGGTTTTGCGGTAACATCAGGGTCACCGTCATCAGTTCCCAGCACTAGACCATCGATAACATTACCGCTCGAATCTAGCAGATGCGTTGCCGCTGGAAAATTAATGCCTTTACTAAAGAGAGTCTTTGCTTCTGAAACATCCAAGCGTTTCCCTCGAATGATTCCGTTCATATCTGTAACCAAAAGCTCTAATATTTCCAGGTCTGGATGGGATTCTAGAAAAAGATTTAATTCATCAAGGCTGGACATATTATGAGCTTGTTTTATTGATGAATTCTTTTCGCCATTCCTTAGCTGCTTTCAGCCCTTTATCTTTAAGGACTTTATAAAATGCTTTTGCTTCATCATTATCAGCGGTTTCATATAAAATATCGGCTTCCAATGCATCCAGTAAAGCTTCACGCATGCCCCCTATCTCCAATGTCCTATTAATGGCTCGCTTTGTGATCTCTACACAGAGACGATCATTTGATGCTATGGTTTCAGCCATCTCCAAACCGGCATGATCAAGTTCTGATTCCTTGACGACTTGATTAATCAAGCCCATTTCATAGATCCGCTGAGACGGTATGTTGATCCTTCCTGTTAAAAGTAATTCTTTTGCCAGTTTAGGGCCTGTTAACCAAGGCAATAGCATGGCTACAATTCCGCTTGCAATTGAAACCTCCGGCTCACCAAACATGGCATTTTCCGCGGCTATGGTAACATCGCAGGCAAGAGCCATCTCCATAGCGCCACCAACACAATGCCCTTGTACAACTGCAATTGTTGGTTTTGGGGAATCCCAAAAACGCATGATGGTGTTAAAGTCATCCTCTAATGCCGCACGCATTTCACTATCTTCTTCTGTGTCCCAAACCTTGTCATTAAGATCAAAGCCAGCAGAAAAAGATTTTCCTGCTCCCTTCAACACAATGGCTCGGATATTCGGATTATCCTCAGCATTGTCCATAGCCTCATTAATGGCTTCAAGCATGCTTGTGTTGATTGCATTCAGTTTATCAGGTCTATTTAGTGTCAGTACTGCAATAGGCCCATCAACCTCATAAATTAAGGTGTTATTCATTAATGATTATCCCAAGTTATACCAAATGGATTTACTTTGCGTATAACCGAGTACGGACTCAAAACATGAATCCTTGGTGTTCCCTGACTGTTTGTATCCACCAAACTCGAAGGTCATATCACCAACGTCATAACAATTGACATAAACCATTCCTGATTCAATAGCTTTGGCCATATTGTGAGCTCTGCTCACATTGCTTGTCCATACAGAAGCACACAGNCCATAGATAGTGTCATTGGCCATGCTTATGACTTCTTCTTCGGTATCAAACGGTATAATTGAGGCCACAGGTCCAAAGATTTCCTCTCTCCCNATGGTCATGTCATTGCTAACATCTGAAAATAGAGTTGGTTCAACAAAACACCCACCTTCTAGGCCATCCGGTACACCGCCACCAAATTTCAATGTGGCGCCTTCAGATTTTCCTGATTCAATAAAGCCGAGCACTCTTTTTTGAGCTTGCGCGGTAACCAATGGGCCCATGTTAGTCTCAGGGTCCAGTGGATCACCTGGAGTGTATGCCCCTTGTCCTTTCGCAATAAATTGATCAACAAAATCAGCATAGAGAGCTCGTTCAACATAGATTCGAGATCCAGCATTACAGACCTCACCCATATTCGCATAAATAGAATCATATGCTGTGTCGACAGCTTGATCCATATTAGGCAAGTCAGCAAAAAAGATCATGGGTGATTTACCGCCAGTTTCCAAGCTAACCTTTTTCATATTTGATTGGCCGGCATATTGAAGAAGTAATTTTCCAACCTCAGTTGATCCAGTAAAACCAATTTTTAAAACATCCGGATGCAGTGCCAATGCTTTACCAGCAACTTCTCCAAGACCGCTGACCACATTCAAGACCCCTGGAGGCCCTCCTGCTTCTATAAATAATTCAGCTAACTTTATGCAGGAATGGGGTGAATGCTCATCAGGTTTGAGCACCACTGAATTACCGGCTGCTAATGCAGGTGAAATTTTCCAGACAGCCATTAACAGTGGATAATTCCATGGTGAAATACAACCCACCACACCGAATGGCTCTCGCACTGAAAGGTTTAATGCACTGTCATGAGTGTTGGCAACTTTTCCATACATTTTATCAATGCATTCAGCCATAAACTTGATATTGACCGCTGAAGCTGGCACATCAACATTCAAACAATCACTAATAGGTTTGCCCATGTTCATGGTCTCTAAAAGTGCAAGTTCTGCAGCATTTTGATTAACAAGATCTGCAAACTTCATCATGATTCCCATGCGTTTTCTTGGGGCCATTTTCAACCAAGATCGAGCTTTATAGCTTTCTTTAGCTGCGGCCACTGCCTTGTCTATATCTTTCTCTGTACCTGCAGCAACAGTTGCATAAACTTCATTGGTTGCTGGGTTAATAACTTCGAACTTTCCACCGTCAGTGGCGTCCACGTATTCACCATTAATAAAGAGTCTGCCTTCAATTTTATTTTCAGCCTCACTGGCTAGTTTGCTCCAATCCTCTTTGGAATATTTTCTCGCACTTCTTGCGTCCATTTTTAGTTCTCCTTCAATTTTAATTATTCCGCTGATGCAACGATATCAATGCATCAACAGCTATACAATTATCTTTCCCCAATATTACGGGATTTATATCAATTTCACATATCTGCTCTTGGAGCTCAACTGCTATTAGTGAAAACTTTGAAGCCATCTGGGCAAATGCATCAATGTCAACTGGATCTGACCCACGATAACCTTCAAGGAGTGTTTTCATTTCTAATGATTCTATTGCTTTTTTTGCAATCTCTTCTGAGAATGGCGGCATCAAAGTCACTGCATCCTTCAAAGCTTCAGCATAATAGCCTCCAAATCCTATAGTTACCATGGGTCCAAGTTGCTGATCTGTGGTCATGCCGATGATCATTTCAACTCCATCTGATTCTATCATTGGAGCCAACAAGGCATTGCCAGGTAATTTCTGCTGGAGCTTATCGTAGGATTCTAGAAGCTGCTCCTCTGAGTTAATAGCCAAAAATACGCCGTCAAGCTCTGACTTATGTAAAGCCTCTTCTAGTGCTGTCTTTAAGACTAATGGAAATTGCATTGATCTTGATTGATCGATCAACTGATCTCTATCTCCAACGATATGGCTCTCGTTGGAATTAATGCCAAGCTCAGCAAACATTTTCAATGCCTCACTCTCTCCGATATAACTTCTTTCGTTGAGTTCTTGTTTATACTTTTCTAAAATTGACCCGGGTAGGGCTTCATTAATAGTGCCTTTGGTTGATAGAAAATCTCTGAAGTTATGCATACATCGCACTCCTGCTAAGAAAGAATAGACGCCATCAATTATAGGCATTCCTGCATGAGTTGACTCAGCTACTAATGGATCAGAACCAGTCCCCTGACGATTGGAAACAAGAAAAATAGGCTTACCAGATTGTTCATTAGCCTGTTTCATAAAATCAATATATTCTGGGTAGATCGCACTAATGGGTCCTCGATCCATAACGATTGCCCCCATTGAAGCACCCGGATCCGTTAACATGGCTGTAATTGAATCAATCATAATCTGATCAGCATCTCCCAATCCTCTACCCCAAGCATCCAGTGGGTTAACTGCAGGCAATCCAGGATCCAATATATCTGCCAGATTTTCGACAGTGTCTTGGCTTAACTCAGCAAACTCTACGCCCTGTTGATCAGCTAAATCAATGATCAATTGTCGTTCTCCACCTGAATCATGGATGGATACCAATCCTCCGTTTGTTAATTCATAGGGTTGTGCAAACATTATTAAGGTTGTTGCAAGCTCGTCCATATCATTAACTCGCTGAATTCCGAATTTATTAAACAAAGCGTTATAACAATCATCTTCGCCTGACAGACCTCCAGAATGTGAAACGGTCAACTCAGCTGAGCGAGCTGTTTTACCTGTTTTTAAAATAACAATGGGAATCCTTTTTTCTATGGCTAACTCAAAAGCTTTAATCATAACCTTGGGTTTTCTAATAGTTTCCAAGAACAACCCTACGACTCTGGTGCTCGGCTGATGCAAAGCGTATTCGAGATAATCTTCAGCGCCGGTCGTTAATTCTGCGCCGGATGAAACCCCTAGATTTAATTTGATACGCTCGTCACAATCAATAATTCCCGCAAGACCAGAGCCAGATTGACTAATTAAACAAATACCACCGGATTGATGATTAGGTCGGGTGTCGAAACCATTAGCCCAAACACTCTTTTCAACATTAAAAAAACCCGTGCCGTTTGCACCGCATAAAAGAATGTTTGCGTCCTTTAATTTTGCTTCTAGTCGATCTTTTAAAACGGGCGTGGAATCATCGTCAATTACCAACATAGATAATATAGTCATAGCCCGAACACCTGCCTCGATTGCCGCATCAACCAACCCTTCAAGTCTTTGATCAGAAACTGCGAAAATAGCGTGCTCAACTGGTTCAGGTAAAGATCGGAAATCAGGAAAACATGGGACATCCAATACTTGGTCGTATTTTGGATTGATGCCATACAAATTACCCTCGTATCCTCCATGGAGAAGATTTTTTAATAATTTACTACCGACCCCCGCTGAGATTGACGCGCCGACAACGGCGATGCTTGCTGGGTTTAACAGAGGGTCTAAACGATGTGACATAAATTAGTCTAGTATAGTTCTGCAGGTGTTGTTCTTTTCCTGTCAGGGTCAAAGAATGGTTTAGTAACAATTGTTGCCTCTTCCATGACTTTATTCCACTCTAANTCTTTCTGATAGTAGATCTCAGCAACAATTTTATCCTTTCCTTTTTTCCAAGGATCGTGAAGCGACGCAAAAGCAATATTTGCTTTAGCGCTGGGCGAAAACATAGCTGAAGTAACGTTACCTATTTTCTTTCCTGATTGATTGTAAAGATAGGAACCTTCTGCAGGCTTATTGCCATTAATATTAAGTTTTACAAAAGTGTATCGGGAACCTCTCTTCTTTTCTTCTAACAAGGCTTGTCGCCCATTAAAAACTGGCTTCGATAAATCCACTAACCAAGATAAGCCTAATTCAAAAGGTGACCTGGTTGAACCTGGCCTAATAGCATCCTCAGCTACCATAAAATCTTGGCCTGGCACAAGTAAGCCAGCCTCGATTCTAACTAAATCTAGGGCATCTAAACCAAATGGGTGTATACCATATATTTCACCTTTATCGAATAAGTCATCCCAAAAATTCAAAGCCACTTCATTAACCATGCACACCTCATAGCCAAGATCACCGCTGAATCCGGTTCTTGAAATCATAATTTCTTGGCCCTGGAAATCATAATGCTTGATGTCGAAAGGTTTTAGGTGCTCAATTCCTTCAAAACCCATTGCTTTAAGAATGCTACAAGACGTGGGTCCTTGAACTCCTAAACAAGCAACATCATCAGTGATTTCTTCAATCTTTACATCAAACCCAATCGCAGCTATCCCAAGATTATCGAGTTGTCTTTCTACACATAGCAGCCAATATTCATTCTCCCTAATATGAAAAACAGTTCCATCGTCTAGAACTTGGCCTTGCTCATCACACCAAACCACATAACCAACCCGCCCAATAGCAATTTTTTTCATATCTCTAGTGAAAAAGCGATTCACAAACTCATCAGAATCGGGTCCTGTTATTTTTTGCTTCACCATTGGTGTGTAATCAATAACCCCTGTGGTGTTTCTTACAGCAAAATACTCGAGATCCGTTCTAAAGTAATTAGTGGAGACTGTGTAGTCTTTCCATCGTGTCCATTCATTGAGAATGTTCAATTCAGATGTTCTCTCATGAAATGGAGTTTTATAGACAGATTTTTTGTAATGATCTTGTTGCAACATCTTATGACTCCCTACTGATTATTTCATTTGCTGCATTTTTCCCAGCAAGTCCCATCAATCCGCCACCAGGATGAGAACCAGCGCCACAAAGATATAGTGACTCAATGGTTGATGTATACTGTGCCATTCCTGGAATGGGTCTTAACATCAAGAACTGGTCAAAAGTTAACTCTCCATGATGCCAATGACCACCGGTTACTCCGTATTCATTCTCAAAATCTACAGGCGACAATAACTCAGCATGAACAATTAACTTCTTGATACCCGGTGCCATATTTTCCAATTGGTTAAGGCAATTTTCTAGAATCTTAGGTTTTGAATCATCCCAACCGTCTTTCAAATGATACGCGGTGTTGTTGACGATTGCAGATAACACATGACGACCTTTTGGCGCCAAAGTGTCATCATGAATCGACGGAATAATAATCTCCATGGGTAACTCATTAGAGTATTGCCCATATTTTGTAAAATCGTGGGCTAATTCTAAATATTTCATGGTTGGTGCATTAATGATTCGATGGCCCATATCATCAGGTTCAACTCCTTTAAANACAGGTAATCCAGATAAAGCTAAATGCAGCTTAGAGGTATTGCCTCGCATTCTGATATTGCTGATCTTATGAACCATGGTTGGTTCTAAATGCTTCGCTCCAACTAAACACATAAACGTGCTTCGAGGATCAATACCAGACACCACAATATCAGCCTGAACAGTATCATCATTCTCTAAAATAAGGCCTTTAACTTTATTGTCACTATCCAGATCAATTTGTTTAATTGGAGAATTTAAATGGATAGTAACACCTGCACTCTCAGCAGCTTTTTGAAGTGCTTGCGTGTAAGAACTCATTCCACCTTTTGGAATAGCATAACTACCTTGAACTCCATTAAGATCACCGGTTAGTTGGTGCAANTAGGTAANCACGCTGTTATTCGTTCTTGGTCCCAAACGGTTTCCTAGCAACGCATCAAGTGCAATTGATCCCTTAATATGTTCNTGTTCGAAATATTCATTGAGAACATCATGAATATTAACAGCAATAAATTTCAGCATGTTTCTCATAGAATCCTTACCCATCGTTCTAAGATTCCAACCAAGTTTCATCAGACTTGATAGGTCCTTTCTATCCTCCGAACCTAATCTTGGTGGTGGGGATTGATAAGCTCTTTTGAAAAAACCAGAAAGTTTTTTCATAGTGGTTTTGAATTCTTTATATTGATCTTGTTCTCTTAAAGTAATGTCATCTCCGCTGATATTATCGTCATCAAATATCAAGGCATTACCCTTGGGATTAATCGATATAGTTTTTAGGCCACTGGCCGCATATGAAAGACCGTGTTGCTTAAGTTTTAAAGACTTTTGAATTCCAGAATCAATTTGATGTAATAGATGGGCCGCCCCAGGAACTAAATACCCGTCTGCTAATTCTCTAGTTGAAGCCATACCACCAATATCAGAACGTGCTTCATAAAGATCCACTTTAAACCCTGCCTTAGCTAGATATGAACCACAGATTAGGCCGTTATGACCTCCTCCGATAATCGCTATATTTTTATTTTTCCTAGTCATCGTTTTCCGCCTCTGGAACGATATTTTTCCGCCTTAAATCAAACAACATCTCTCGAGCCGCATTAGCTCCTGGGGCAGCCATAACTCCACCGCCAGGATGGGTGCTGGATCCACACATATAAAAGCCTTTTACTGGGCCTCTAAATTGTGCGTAACCAGGGAATGGTCTATTGAAGAACATCTGATCCATTGTTAATTCGCCTTGGAAAATATTACCTTCTGTTAAGCCAACTTCATTCTCAATATCTTGAGGTGTTCTTATTTCTGCATGAACAATCAGATCTTTAAAATTTGGACTGTATTCACCTATCTGGTCAATGACAGTTTTACCAAACGCTTCTCGATCTTTATCGGTCCATTCACCGGTTGCGAGTTTAGGTGGAGCGTATTGGACAAACACTGACATATAGTGCTTACCAGGAGGTGCCATTGTTGGGTCTGTCATGGTTGGGATAAGGGTGTCACAATAAGGGTCTTGTGACCAACGGCCATTCTTCCAGTCATCATATGCTTTCTCAATTCTTTCCAAAGAATCAATAAAATGCATATCCGCATATATCAGCGGGTTATTTTTCCCCATAGCTGGGAACTCAGGAAGGCCATCTAGTGCAATATTTAACTTACCAGAAGACCCATTGAATTTATAATTATCGACTTGTTTGAGTAGCTTCTCACTGAGATCTTGAGGGTCGAACAGATTTTGATAAGTGCGTCTCGCATCTAAATTAGACACAACATTCTTTGCATAATATTCATCACCATTGGCTAAAACAACGCCGGTGGTTTTGCCATTCTTAACTTGAACTTGTGTAACTTCTGCATTAGTTAAGATTTCACCGTCATACTCCTGGACTGCGCCTGCAAGGGCTTTAGAAACTGAGCCCATTCCACCTCTGGCAAATCCCCAAGAACCAATACTGCCATCCACTTCCCCCATGTAATGATGCAAAAGGACATAGGCAGTTCCTGGAGAATAAGGTCCCAGAGCCGAACCGATAATCCCACTTCCGGATAGAGCAGCTTTAACAATATCTGACTCGAAGTACTCCTCCAAGTATTCAGCCGCACTCATGGTATAAAAACGTATCGTATCGTAAATGGTTTGCTCACCTAAGCCGTAAAGTCGTTTGAATAGATACAACAATTCTTCAAGGTCTTTGGGTCTGAAAGAGGTAGGATCTGGAGG
>JGI26059J44795_1000064_pt1 | contig 15647 bp, 12 predicted proteins | sample MarorgKNORR_S2LV_2_FD_44795 | JGI IMG/M metagenome (IMG submission 44795)
TTATTACCGAAAATAAAATACCCAGTATTAGACTGATTGCTGCTTGATTTATAACAAGAGACACACCAATGAATATGGCCAATAAGAAATAGGTCATTCTAGAAGGTTTCTTTGAACGGTCTCAAATCAATTTCTTGAGTCCAAGCGGTTTTATGTTGCTGATGAAGATGCCAATAATTATCAGCGATTGCATTTAGATCAAGCAGTCCATCTTCACCCAAACTGTTAGCGTATTCTGGAAAACCTTTAACAACCTTGTCTCCTTTAATAACACCATCAATAATGATATGAGCTACATGAATGCCTTTTGGTCCAAATTCTCTAGCAATAGATTGAGCTAACATCCTTAACCCGCCCTTACCAGAAGCAAACGATGAAAAACCTGCCTTACCTCTAATTGAACCTGATGCTCCTGTAAAGAATAAAGATTGTTTAGAAGTCATCTCCTGCTGCTCAATCATTAATCTAAGAAGTGCTTGTGATGTCAAAAATGCNCCGAAACATATCACTTGCCACATTGATATAAACACTTCTGGGGTAACATCTAGGAATGATTCAGGACGATTATTGCCGGCATTATAGACAGCCAATTCAAGAGGTATATTACTATTACTAATAACTTTCATCATATTAGTGACATCATCCACATCTGTTACATCAGCTACTATAGGAATTGCATTTCCAGAAGTGTCGTTGATAATTGTGCATAAGTTTTCAACTTTCTTGAGTGTTCGACCGCAAACAAAAACCGTCATACCTTCTTTAGCAAAGCGCTTAGAAAGAGAACCTCCTAAGCCCTCCTCAGGACCAACTCCCATAACCAATGCAGAGGTTTTTGACTTCATTTTTTCTTCAATAGTTACTTAATTGGTTGTATTTATCATTTTATTAACCAGTTCTTCTACAATGAATAATGGTGGCTCTCCATTATCAAGAACTGCTGAATGAAAATCTCGAATATCAAAATCATCGCCCATTTCTGCGAGTGCTTTTTCTCTAAGCTCTAAAATTTTTAACATACCAACTTTATAACTGCATGCTTGCCCTGGCCAAACTATGTACCTTTCAATCTCTGAGACAACTTCTGCGTCAGACATTCCGGTAGTTTTCTTCATATAATCCATAGCCTCTTCTCGAGTCCATCTTTTATAATGTAGTCCCGTATCCACAACCAATCTAACTGCTCTAAATAACTCACTTTGTAAAACACCTAATTCATCATAAAGAGATTTAGCCATACCGAGCTCAAGTGATAATCTTTCAGAATAAAGCGCCCAACCCTCACCAAAAGCAGAAGTGTAGTAACCAAATCTTCTATATAACGTCAGTTCCTCATTTTCCATGTTTAACGCATTCTGAAGATGATGCCCTGGGATGGCTTCATGAAAAGCTAGTGCTCGCATACTGTAAGTTGGTGTTTGCTTGATGTCATATAGATTGGCATAAAAAACACCTGGCCTACTACCATCTAGTGCAGGGGACATGTAATAACCACCGGCTTCATTCTGCTCTGAGTATTCTGGAATTGCCCTAACTTCAACCTTTGATTCGGGCATTTTGTGAAATGAATCAGATGCAGCTAGCCAGGTCTCCTCAACAATATCATTATAGTCTTTGACCACAATTGATTTTCTATCTGCAGTATCNGCATAGAGAAATTCTGGATCTTCATTGAGCTTATTCATCATCTCACCAACGTTAAGATTATCTCCATATGCAAGCTCAGAAAGAATGGCCTGCATTCTCTTAGAGATTCTATCTACTTCACTCAATCCAATATTATGAATCTCCTCAGCTGTGTAATCAGTTGTGGTTTGGGCTTTGAGTCTAAGTGCGTAATATTCATCACCATTTGGCAAAGACCATACCCCATCATTGGGGTTCGCCATGGGTAATGTTTCCATCATAAAGCCTAACAAAAGTTTAAAACCAGGTTTTACACTATCCTGCATTGCTGAATCTAAATCATTCATCAGTTCAACTTGTGTTTCCTCATCTATATCAATTTCGCTTATTTTTCTTTGAAAAACATCCCTGATTGGATTGCTGCCTTCAGCACTCTCTATAAATTCATTCAATTGCCTGATCACATGGTCAAAAACAAACCCTGGTGGAAAAATGCTTGCTTCTTTCTGTGCATTTAAAATTTCCATTTGGGATTCAAACACTTCATCAAGCATATTTAGTCGGTCGATATAAGCTGCTGCTTCGCTGCTGCTTCTGATGGGGTGAATGTCAGTCATGAACTGAATCATATTCAAATGTATACCGCCAATCTGGTTCAATGGATAATTATGAAAAGGGAATTGTTCTTGTTGTTTAATATTATTTTCAAGATCATACAGAGCTATTTTTTTTGTAACGCTTTGCTGTTGACTAAGTTTTGAATCGTCATATCTTTCCAAGATCTTTTTAGCCTGTTTCATTTCTTCAAGATCTTCTTTCAAATCCTCAAGTCCGTTATTTGAAAGTTTAGATTGATGTTTAGTGATAAAGTTAAACGGATCTAATATGCCTAGGTAGGTAAGCATTTCAGGTGTATCGAGCATTTCCATTACAATCTCTTTGCCCAAATAGTGATCAATGGATACTGGCTTCATAAGGAAAAGATTAATGAGATAAAAACCAGTAATGGTGATAAATGTGATTACTGCGTATTTTGAGTATTTAAGTATTGTTTTCATAAGAATCCAGGTTTGAATAGATAGTTATCCCATTTTACAGAAAACCAACTTATTTCCATCTAAATCTCTGATATACCCACCATAAAATGTGGCCATTTTTTGTTCTGGCTTGCCTTCATCAGTTGCCCCGGATTCAATGGCTATTTTATATATTTGATCGACTTCATCTGTTGAATCAAAGGTAATACCTGTCATGGATCCATTGCCGACAGTTGCTTGCTTACCGTCAAAGGGAATAAAAATAGCAAAGTAAGTGTCTGTTTCTTTAAATCTATAAAAATAACTTCTATCGTTACCTCTAAAACTCTTTATACCCATCGGCTCAAAAAGCTTGTCGTAAAATTCTCTAGCTGCTTCTAAATCATTTGTACCAATTGAAATATATCCACCAATATTTGTTGCCATTTTTTTACTCCTTTATCCCCATTTAAGATTTTTTAAGACTCATATATGTTACCGCTGATAAACCAGCTGTACTAAATATCATACACATTACCATGATCTGATATCTGGCTGCGGTCAGTGGCTCAATTCCAGATAGAATTTGACCTGTCATCATCCCAGGTAGTGACACTAAACCGACAGCTAACAACGCATTGATTTGAGGAATCATGGCTGTTTCTAATGCNATTCTTCTGGCTTCTCGGTAATTTTTCCCTCTTTCTTGTTCTGTGGAAAACCGTTCACCAGCTAAACTCACTGTGTTCATGCTGTTAGCAAAAATCATTCCTGCTATCGGTATAATAAAATTTGGTTCAAACCATCTAGGCAATTCCACTATGAATTGGCTGATAAGAAACAAAACAGCTAAGCCACTTAATCCTAATGAGGCGATGACGACCATAAATGCTTTGATGCCTCGTTCCTGCAGAGGTCGTAGAGCAATCCAAGATGACATCAGAATCATGAATAAGATCACAAGCAAAATAACAACAGGTTGGTCAGTTTCAAAGATATAGGTCAGCACATAACCTATTAATAAAAGTTGTATGAGCATTCTGAAGTTTGCATAGATCGGTTGCAAAGCATTTAGTCCCCAAAGCTTCATCACTACAATCAATAACATCACTGGCAAAAAGCCAAGTAGTAAATTAGCTATAGGTATAATCGCGACTTCATTCATTTATTTATTAATCTAGAAACTCTCGAACTATCTCTGCATTTACTGTCGGATAGAATAGGCCATATAAGCAGGACACTGGTGTTATTAGTATTAAATTTCTCATTTGTTCCTTACTTTATGTCCTTTTTTCTTTTTTTTAAACTCTGATTTTTTAAATTGTTTCTTCTTTTTGCCAGTTAATTTCTTTCTTTTGTTTTTGTTTTTTTCTTCTTTAAGAGATTTGCTTTTTCTTCTCCAAGGAGATTTCTTATTTTTAGACAGTTTTTTTCTTAGCTGTTTGTTATCACGATAAGATTTTTTTCTTTGATTATTTTTTGAGTCTAAATTTGTTGTATTAAGATGCTGGGTTGTCTCAAAGCCTTCAATATCTTCCCTTGGGATTCTAAATTTTAGCAGCCGTTCAATTTCACTTAATAGGTGAAATTCATCAGCACTGACTAGAGAGATAGCTGTACCTTCTTTTCCTGCTCTTGCAGTTCTCCCAATTCGATGAATGTAATCCTCAGGAACCATTGGCAAGTTGTAGTTAATGACAAACGGCAGTAAGTTAATATCTATTCCTCTAGCAGCAACATCAGTCGCAACAAGTACTTGTATATTTCCGTCTTTAAAACTTTTTAAGGCTCTTGTTCTAGCTGCTTGTGTTTTATCACCATGGATAGCATCAGCTTTGATTCTATGTTTATTCAACTGCTTAGTTAACTTATCTGCAGCTCTTTTTGTTTTTATAAAAACAAGCACTTGAAACCATTTTTCTTCTTTAATGCTGTGGATGAGTAATTCTCTTTTTCTTGCTCGATCAACAGGATAGATTTTTTGTTTAACCTTTTCAGTAATGGAGTTTTGTGGAGACATTTGAATCTGTTTGGGCGAGTCAAGCAGTCTTGCAGCCAATGATTTAATTTCTTTGGGGAAAGTGGCAGAAAATAGTAGATTCTGTCTTTTATCAGGAAGGTGTTTAATGATCTTTTTTATATCCACTATAAAACCCATATCAAGCATCCTGTCACCTTCGTCTAAAACAAACACTTCTGTTTCTGATAAATCCAATGTTCTTTGATTTAAGTGATCCAGTAACCTACCAGGCGTAGCAACAACTATATCAACACCATTCCTTAGCTTATCCTTCTGTGTTTTGATGCTTACTCCACCATAGATCACTGCTGTTTTGAATCTTAGGTTACTACCATAGTCACGAAAACTACCACCAACTTGAGATGCTAACTCTCTTGTGGGTGTTAATACCAACGCACGAATCCTTCTTCTTTTTGACTCAGATTGTTGCAGTCTATTTAATATAGGCAATGCGAACGCCGCTGTCTTACCGGTTCCAGTTTGTGCTCCAGCAAGAATATCTAGACCTTGCAGTATGTAGGGTATGGTTTTTTCTTGAACTGGTGTTGTTTGAGAGTAACCCTTTTCTTGAATTGCATTCAATAACTCATCTGAAAGTCCAAGCTTTTTGAAAGACATTACCTACCCCTTTTTAGAGGTTCACAGTCTATAGGTTTTTTTTATTTGAGATGCGTTTTTTTCAGGAAAGCATAAAAATCTAACCAAGACTGCTCTTTAGCTGCTTCATTTAGACCCATGGTATAACCCTCGCGTGTGCTGCAGTTGGAAAATGCCCGAAATGCGCCCCATGGTTTATCGACTGAGTAGCCAGAATTTTGTTCCACAACTTCGTTATTTCTTGTCCATAACATCAAACAATCTTTGGTGATGGCTGCCCCGGGAACAAATGCTTGAGGATAAGGTTGCTCCCATCCATGACCAGCTCCCTCATAAACTGCCATTTCAACATCAACTTCAAACTGTTCAAGCTTATTTTTAAACCATTCACAACGCTCAATTGACATTGATTCATCTGCCTCACCCATCATAATCAGCACCGGGCTTCCTTCAACTTCAAATTCTTCAAAATCAAGAGAACAACCGGCATAAAAAGATGCATAGGCTGAAAAACGAGGACCATCTTTACCGACGATGCCAGTAGCAACTGCTTCAAACATAGAATACAAAGTTGAACCTCCACCAAGACTAAAGCCAGTAACAGCAATATTTTCTCCATCAATGTATGGATGCTGCTGTAAGGCTTTTAAAGCATTGAATCCATCAATAATTTGAGTGTAAATACTAGCTTTTTGAAGCCGTTCAAAATAGTCATCCGTTGATCGAAGATTGCGTGCAACAAATGTATCAACAGCAAAACCAGCGATCCCATGTTTTGCTAAACGGTTTGCAAGATAGATACTACGTCCTGTCCAATCTCCTCCTGAACCATGAAGTATAACTACTGCAGGGACTGGTGTTTCTTTTGAAGCCTGTGGCGGCAGGACAAGAAGCCCTCCTCCATTTATTTTTATTTCTGCAAAATCTGGACCTTCTATAAGTTCCTTAGCGGTTGATGCATTCCAAGATGGGAAACCTACAATGCCATCAGGCGCCACTGTAAAGTCAGTCTCCAGATAGACATTTACAGCTGATTCTTTTTGAGAGGTGAGTTTCCAAGCACCGTATATGACCAAAACTAGAAATAGAGTTGATATGAGAAGGATCTTTTTTTTCATATAATTTTACATCGTCCCACATAACTCAGTTTGCCCTCAGTAAGAAGAAATATTTGATCTGATATTCGTAAGACTTGCACATCCTCATCATCACTCTTTTTACTTTTTGTTGTCAACAAGCAGAAATCTCCACTCTTTTTAACTTTAGTAGGAGTACTAAATCTTTGCCCATTAAATTCACAGGTGTCATAGTTAACTTCAAACTTAGATCCAACTTTCTTCTTTGCTGTTCGATTAGTTACTACCCCATCTAATTGCCCACTAGACCCCTTAAAAACTTGGCTTATTCTGCAGCTGTAGTTTTCTGCCCAACCATTAGAACAGAGTAATAGTGTTGATATAAGAAGGAGTTTTTTCAAAATCTAAAGAAGCATTAACAATAAAAAAACCAGGTTAAACCCCGGTTTTTTTATTGTTCATTATCTTAAATCACCAAGATGTAGTGAATCTAATCCCTAATTCTCTGGGTCGATTCACGTAACTAAGACGATGATGATCAACACCATCTTTTGATGATGCCATACCCCATAAGAACTGTCCGCTACCATAGGTGTATGCAGCTCTTTCATCAGTGAGATTATTAATAAAGAAGGAAATTTCCCAATCATCAGCTTGCAAACCTAATCGAACATCAGCAATTGCATAACCAGGAACTCGGAATCTTGGGTTAGAACTTTCATCAGGGTGTCCACCATCAAGGTTATTCCATATAGAGCCTTGCCTTGAGTATTGCANTCTCAAAACACCAAGTTTGGCGCCCATAAGATTAGTTTCCCATGTGTAGTCTCCCCATATCGCTCCTTTACCTTCTGGAACTACAGGAAGCGTTAAGCCCTCTTCAATAACACCCGTGTCATCTTCATCTGTCTGAGCCTCCATCCACTCATAATTCATACCAAATCTGAACTGATCCGACATTTGATAATCTATCTCAAAGTTAGCGCCGTAAATGTGAGCATTACCAGTGTTGGCTACAATTTGCTGCCAAGGCTGTCCACAAACACCAGCATTAGAAACACCTGGATCAGCATTAGGATCACCTTGACCTACTGGATTACCAGCTGAATCACATGATGTATGTGACGGATCAACTTGCTCAAGTTGATAATCAGTCCATGTCATGCGATAACCAATCGCATTGAATCTACCTCTGCCTTGTGCAAAACTTGTTTTGTAGCCTATTTCATTATTTTCCATAAGATCAGGTTCATAAGCATTTGGATAAAATGGTTGCCCTCGACTTCGATTAACCCCACCAGGTCTCTTCCCTTCACTATAAAGTATGTAGGCCATACTAGAATCATTTATATTATATTTAACACTGACCTTTGGAATGACCTCTTTATCTTCCCCAGTTCTCGGGTAAGTAGTGTCTAGACCAACTTTTCCAAGTGCTATTTGTTGATTCCTGTATGCTGCTTTTTCTGCATCACCCGTGTCTGGTGTTCCAGGTACGCCAATTCCTCCGGGATGATTAACAATGTAACGTTGATCATTCTTTCGGTTAAAGGCACGAGCACCAATAATCACATCAATATCTTCTGTGGCATGCCAAGTAAATTCACCAAACAATGCCTTTTGATCCCATTCAGTACCACTTTCTGAATACCAATGTGAGGTGGCACCAGTTACGTCGTATCCTTGAAATCTATAAGCTGCTGCTGAATATGAGCTCTCAAATGTTGAAGTATTCCACTCCTGTTTGCCTCCTGTTGTTGGGACAGCAAAAGGTGCAGTCCAATGATCAGTTGCATCTTCTAGATAGAGTCCAACTATCCAATCATAGGTATCTCCCTGACTGCTGAGACGAATTTCAGCTGCGAATTTATCATCATCACTTGTTCCCTGATAAGAAGAAAAGAAATCATTACCGATTTCTGTTCCCTGACAATACACAGGATAGAAAGCAATCTTCCCAGTGCTTGGGTTAGAATAATAATAAGGGTAATAATAAGAAGTATAATAAGAATCTGAGCAATAACTCTTTGACCAATAATGAGCATAATTTGTGATGTCCCATACCCCTCTACCTGATCTTTCGTAATAAGAAGCAGCGGCCACCAACTGAGCAAAACCTAGATCGCCTTCAACCGTAAGAGCGAATGCATCCCATTCAGACTCATACCAATCGTCATGAAAGGAGACTATATTAAGATCGCCTCTGAACTCATCATAATAATTACCTGATCCCTGAGAAGTTTCTTGGTGCATAGCAGATAAATTTGTGGACCATTTATCATTTATTTCCCATCGAATCTCTGCCCTTCCACCTTTAATCTTAGCGAAATTAGCATTCTCTTCTACCGATTTAGAATTATCCAATTCACCATAATTAACAGGCCATTTTTCACCACCAAAGGCTGGCATGGCTGAATCGGCAGTGTGTCCTAGCACATTATCTATAAATCCCCCATCTTTATCGTTAAATAATGAGACTCTGAGTGCTGCACTATCACCTAGTGGAGTATTGAAAACTAATGATGTTCGAAAACTTGCATCTACTTCAGTCCCGAAACCTCTAGCTTCAGCGTCAACAGTTGTTGATCTCTCACCCATGACTGGCTTATTAGTGACAATACGCATGGTACCTGCCTGTGCGTCTGAACCATAAAGTGTCCCTTGAGGACCAGCTAAAGCTTCTACCCGTGCAATATCAACTAGACGAACATTAGGCTGAGAGCCAGTGGTAGTCAAAGGTAACTCATCTAAATAAACTGATGAAGTTGAAGCTGCAATATATCCTGCACCCGTTATAGCACCTCGAAAGACAACTGTACTGTCGGTAACACCAGCCACGACATTAAGTCCTGGCATAAATCGGGCAAAATCTTCCATATTCTTAGCACCCATATCTCTCAAAGATTCTTGGCTAATGGCTTGAACTTGTGCCGCGATGTCTTGGATACTAGCTTCCCTTTTTGTTGCAGTCACAACAATCTCTTCTAGTGCTAAACCGTCCTGAGCTAATACTTGGATACCTGGGTATAGTGCTGCAAGTACCGCTAGTCTTACTGACGTTGAATTGATTCCACTTTGATTTCTCATGCTTATTTCCCCTAAAAATAAAACAAATTGATTAGCTAAACGTATATAAATATTTACTCTTTTTCAAGTAAATAACTTAACAATATTTAAATCGGAATTTAATAACTTATTGTTATTGAATAGAATATAATTTTTTTTGAATATTTTTAACTCTTACTTATCGCTTTAGGTTGCTGATTTATGGGTAATTCTAATAATAAATCACGAAGGGTTTCTGTTAGATCTTCTAAATGATCTTCATAGTGTTGCCAAAGATCTATTGAACTAGAGTAGATAGGTTGCCTTACTTGCTCTGAGCTAGCGGTTTTAACTGCTCGTTTAGTTTCATAAAAATACACACATTCTTCTTCAAAAGGTAGTTCACAAAATTCAAGCATCCTTAGTATTTCTTGTTCTAAATTCTCCACTACATCTTCATAATGAACATCAAGCACAAAGTCAGGGAGTGTTTTATGCCAAAAATCCATGAGCTTCTGATACTCTAAATAATATTCACCTAATTCAAATAAGTCATAGGTAAAGGGCTGACCACTTGCAAATAATTGCTTATATGAACCAAGACAACTATCAAGCGGATGCCTTCTGGCATTAATAATTTTAGCATTAGGAATAGCTAACTTTAAGGCTCCAATAAAGACAAAATTATTAGGAGTTTTATCAATGAAAAATGGTTTATCAGTTCTATACTGTTTAGTGCTTTTAAGATACTCATCGCCAATTGCCTGCCATTGCTCAGTTGTAAAATCATTAACACCATCAGGAAAGTTTCTTTTTCCAGAAGAGTGTTTACGTCTAACCGAATTGATTGTTTTGGGTAAGTCATTTAACTCAAAAGTTCCTTCAATTTGACTATGGCTAGAAAGAATTTGTTCAATAAGAGTTGACCCTGACCGAGGCAGACCAACAATAAAAATAGGTGTCACATCACTTTTTGTAGCTGTGGGCTTGTTGAAAAGATCCTCATTAAATGTAGAGATAATTTGTTCATGTTGAGTGACAGTCTCCACAGGATCATAAGATTCGGATTTTCTTCTCAGTAAATTGCATTCATGAAAGTGTGTAAAAGCCTTTGTGAAATTTTCCTGTGATTCGTACTCGAAACCTAGAGCATTGTTCAAATGAACCCTTGCTTCATCAGATAGATTCTTATCCTTTAGTAGTTTTTTCATGGAATTAATTTCTTTGCTCTCAAACTGAAATGTTTTCAGATTAGCCAAACTCCAATAAGCTTCTGTGTGATCTGGCTTAATCTTGATACTTTGACGGTAGGCTTGTATGGCCTCCTCCGTCTGACCTATTGTTTTTAAATGATGAGCCATGCTTGAATATGCGCCGGGCTTATTAGCATCTAATTCAATTGCTTTTTGATAAGCTTTGATGGCTCCATGATGATTACCAGCTGCTCCGACTGCGCCTGCATAAATCATATGTGATTCTGGGAAATCTGGACTAATTATTATCAATTGTTCTGCGCTTTCCGAAGCTTCATTGTGTTTATCTTGTTCTTGTTGAGCTCTAACTAGATCGCTCCATGCTCTGGCATAATCAGGTGCTTTCTTTAGTGCATTTTTCAAAAAAACTTCTGCTTCATTATAATGTTGATAATCCATGGCTATTCTTGCTAATAGTGTGGAGGCTTCAACATGACCGTTATCTTTTTTTAAAATATCCCTGTAAATATCTTCTGCTTCTTGTTTTCTGTCCTCTTTTTCAAAAGCAACAGCCTTTTTTATTTCATCTTCGAAAGACATTTTCTTTTGTGATGTCTTATCTTTTTTCTTCGCCTTTTCTTTCAAAAGATTTTCTAATTCTTGTTTTACAGTCTTAGCTCGTTTTATTTTTTCCAAAATTTGAAAATGGTTTGGATCTAATTCTCGAACAAGTCTATATTCTTTTAACGCTTCAATTGGTTTCCCTTGAATAAGTAATAGATCACCAAGTGTGTCTCTGGCTATAATGAAATGAGGGTCTATTTGAATAGCCTTTTTGAGATTCTTATTTGCCTCATTAAATAACTTTAGCGTTATGCTGGTGCGTGCCTTTAAGCACAATAAATTTAATTCATCAGGAAATTTCTTGAGACCAATATTGCAGACATTTAAGCACATTCTAGAATCCCCAGACTTCAGGTGTGAGAACGCTTCTTTATATAATTCTTCTCTTGAAAGGTTTTTTGAGATGGTTTTATCCTCTTTTTTTTAATAAATTAGGAGTTAATCATAAGATTTAAAGTAAAGCTAGCATGATGGTCGGCATAAAGAATTATAATAAAAGGGAATATTTTGAACAATTTTAAGAATTCAATACAGAATGGTGAATTTGTAATCACGTCTGAAATATTCCTAACGCCTGAAAGTAATATTGAAGCAATTGAATCTCAAGCAAAGGCCTTGGGAGATGATATTGACGGCATTTTAGTTACTGACAACCAATCAGGACAATTGCATATGTCCCCTATTGTAGTCGCTTCAATTCTTTTGAATGCAAATATAGACCCCATAGTTCAACTTAGCTGTAGAAATAGGAATCGTATCTCTCTATTGAGTGACATGCTGGGTTGTCTTACATTAGGAGTCAGTAGTTTTTCACTGATTAGAGGTGATAAAGTACCAGAAGAATATCAACCTCGTCCAAAAGCAATTATGGATATAAATGCAAGAGAGTTGATGTCTATGGCTAAGAATTTGAAAAGCGATGGAACAGTAAGCCCTCCAAGAAACTTTATCATTGGAGGAGTGCTTACACCGCACACACCAAAAGATGGTTGGCAGGCGAAGAACCTAAGAGAAAAAGTTGATTCTGGGGCTCAATTCTTTTTCACTCACACATGTTTAGACATGGATCTCTTAAAGGCTTTTATGAAAAAGATACGTCCCACTAAAATTCTTGAGAAGTGTTATATCGTAGCAGGAATAACTTTATTAGAATCCACTGAAAATGCTGAATGGCTAAGAAAAAATAGACCCAATGTAATAATACCGAACCAGATTATGCATCGACTCAAAAAAGCTAAAGATCAAGAAGCTGAAGGTATTAAGATATGTTCTGAGCAAATTAACATTGCAAAACAAATTCCTGGTATATCAGGAGTTCATATTATTGGGCCTAAGAAATTAGAAAACATTCCATTAGCTATTAGAGCCTCAAAAAATCTTGATGAGTAATTAATTCTGTTCAAGAATTGCTGGTAACTTTTCTAATTCACTTAGAGGAACGTAGTCAAAAATAAAGTGTATCCTTTCCTCAGCACCCTTATTAATTACTGAATGTGTTTTTTGGTTATTGATTTCATAAGCTTCACCTACATTGAATTGATAGGGTAAACCGTCAATATTAAATCTTACTCTTGAATTAGTTTTAATTGGTAAATGGATTCGATGCCCACAAAGAAAAGACGGGTGGCTATCCCAATGAGAAGCTATATTCTCTCCTGGTAATAATTTTGCAGCAATAGCTCGAATCACTGTTCCACCTGGGTTGTAATTTGATTGAATAATTTCATTCATAATTGGTAACGCTACTTTAGCTAAAATATCCCATCCTTCTTCTTTTCTTATTTCAATAGTAGGCCATTGTTCTATATCAGCAAAAATCATTACAATTGATTTTGTTGTTTTATGCACTTCAAATTCTTCTTGCCGAATAGTTGTTAGATCCCATGCTGATTGTTCGTTGTTGAGAAGGACTTCTTTTAATTGATCAATATCAACATGACCAAGCTCTCTGACTGGAGTGTCTATATTCATCTNGTTAGTATTAACATGGTGCAGTAAANTATAGTGTATTGATTTTATTCATCATTTAAATCTAATTCTTTAATGGTCGTCGCCCTCGACAATACCCCTGATGCATCTCTCCCTTCTCACAGACCACCAACATCGCACGCCAATTCTCAACAAAATGATCGGCATCTTTCTGACCTAAAAGCTCAACCATACGAGGATAGAGTCTTCCTTTAATCAGTTCGTACTCTCTTCGAACCTTATGGCGATACCAGTCAGATGCATCCTTTATTTTAACCTCAATATAACCAATATTCTGGAGATGGGCTTTATATTCTTCTAATGTTTCTAGTGCATAGGTCAGACCTTCCATTTTGAACCAGTAAAACATGTCTTTGGATAGTGGTTCTTCTGATTTTGTCCAGTCATAACATGTGAGGTAACCTCCAGGTTTAAGTAATCTGTAACATTCTCCAAAGATACCAGCCTTATCCTTTACTTGCGTGATCGCACCTGATGAAACAACAATATCAAAAGACTGATTTGGAAAATCTATCGAACCTGCTTTGACCGTATGAAACTTACATCTATCTTGCAATCCCAACTGAGTAGCTGCCTCAGTGGCTCTCTTGATTAGNGGNGCCTCTAGATCAATACCAACAACATCCGCACCAAATGTGNTGGCCATCTCAAAAGCTGGCCCTCCTAAACCACATCCAATATCAAGGATACGTTTTCCTGTTGTTTCAATACCATTCAACATTTTTTCAACATTACCCGAACCTCCTGGAGCCATATAACCTTCTCCCCAGATCAGCTCCAACATCGTGATCATATTGTCGTAATATTCGTCTTGGTGATCCATTCTTTGTTACTCGTTATTTCCCTAATTCCTGTATCGCTCTCCATGCCTGCTCAATTGCTCTATCCAATAAAGAACTATTGACGGAGTCGCTATTGGCGATGGTTATTCTGCCGAAGGGTTGTCGCCCAATTGATCCTGGGTTTCCATAGGAATAACCATGAGCCCAACGATTTACAGAAATACTTGCAACATCCCGGTCGAAATCAAATAAATCCTTCGGGAGCATGCCACCTAAATGTTCTCTGATCTCTACTTCATAATCCCTAAATTTCATCCCTAACATCCTGTATCTTGCCTCACGATACTGTTCAATTTGTGGTGCACCAACAGTTTCTCCAAGCACACAGCATCTCATGTGGAGGATACAAGGATCGTCAGGAGTCTTGGTGTACTCATAGCCACCCATACTCACAGGAAAATCCATCCCCACCGCCTGATGTATATTTCCAGGTGACATGGCCATACCGATTCCCATCTCTTTCATAGCCCTCCAGTTTTTTAAACCCACAGTAGTGAATTGCAGTGGAATCTTCGTCAATCGACGTAATGCCGCATCTTGCTTTTTGGGAAGGTCAGGAATGATGTAAGGAATCATCATGTTGTAACAAGCCATCACAACGCCCTTGCCTTTCACCTGATACGACTTGTTATCACTGATATAGTTGACAAAAACATCGCTCGAACTATAGGGATCACCGCCATGCTGAACATTCACAACAGTGCTGTTTAATCGAACTCGAGCACTATTACTGGATTTATCTAACTCGGCATAATTGAACTTGGATAACACAATCTCTTCGACATTTTCTCCCGGCCCGACATCAGGAATCATCTTTTTCACCAACATACGTGCAATGGTGGCATTACCGTCAGGAAAGTGATGAATGAAGGGTTTTTTTACCGAATAGGTGTTTTTATTCTTAATATACCCACCATCATTTCCCACTTCATCCAGAGCGTCTTTCCATGAAAAATAATCTAAACCCAGTGCCCCGCTTTCCAATGCTTCTTCCATGCTTATCAGTTCTGGTGTGCCCCCATAGTCAACGACAGAATGTCTGGCCATTCTCAGTACCCCAGGGTCATCGACTCCTAAGGTGTTTTGTAGATAATCAAAGTAGGAGTTAGAACGAATGTATTGCTGCCATTCATTCTTTGGTGTCTTCAGCATACTTGGCTTGCCCTTTAACACCCTCAGTAATTGTTGTTTACCTTTATCGCTCAGTGGGGATTGTTCTGCAGCTTGTTCATGCGACATTGTTGGTCTCAAGAGTCCTTCCACAAAACCNGGGTAATCGCAATAAGGATGCTTCACCACTTTGTCTTCGCCAAATATTCGCTTGTTGAAATACGTAACTGCCCCTAGGTCATGCCTTTTGAAGAAGTCAGTGTCATAGGCTGTCTTAAATCGATCCATATCAACACCAAGATCTTCTAGAAGGTTGAGTACGATTTCACTAAACTCATGTGGATATTCAAATGACTCTGAACCACCTTCGCCTATTCGGATGTCACCATCAATCGTATGTTCATTCCGCTTGGCATGACCTCCAAAATCATCATGGTTGTCCAGTATCAGCACCTTCTTGTCTCTTCCGTGCTCTTGTTGATAGAAATAGGCAGCTGATAGTCCACTGA